>Ga0302321_100001154_pt1 | contig 22535 bp, 19 predicted proteins | sample Fen_T0_1_FD_202505 | JGI IMG/M metagenome (GOLD analysis project Ga0302321, IMG submission 202505) | Peat permafrost microbial communities from Stordalen Mire near Abisko, Sweden - Fen_T0_1 | ecosystem: Environmental > Terrestrial > Soil > Wetlands > Permafrost | place: Sweden: Abisko...
ATATTGATAAATAAAAAGGCCAACCATCAGGGGTCGAAGCTCTATTCGTTACATCGGGTTTGGGTATTGGGAATAGGATCGGCTGATAGCTCGAACCCGGTCTCTCGGCATTCCCCTAAAAGGGGTCATACTTTACCTTTTTCGAGAAGATCCAGCCATCGTCTACCTTTGCCTATCTCACGCTGAAGCAGGCCGAGGTGTTTACTCATATAAACCGGCAATCCCATATCGAGACGCACCGCCAGCCAGCCGTTGCTCACCTCTGTCGCTGCTTTCAGATAAGTAGCGATAGAAACCTTCCAGCCAGCGCTTTTACGTTGGGTATCGACGCCGGTGCGAGCTGCGGCCGATAGACGCGCCAGCGCTGCCCTCACTGCTTGCTCCCATTGCGCCCTACGAACCTCTGCGGCACCCTGCGTTTCCAACGCGCGGGAATCTGCCGCTAATTTGTGATCGTGTATCAAGGCGTGCCCGATGTTCCTAGACATTCTGTTGCCCATCTGCCCAGACGTACCTTGACCCCCTTTTCACTAGCGCAATAATCTCGCAGCAGACCGACGATATCCTAACCAGCGGCTTCAATTATTAACACCGAAACTTCATGCCAGGACTAAACTACTGTTCGAAAATCGCGTTAACCATCTGCCTAGTTTGGTGGCTGGCATTCCCGGCGGCGGTATTGGCAGAAGACGCTCGTGTATATAATATCGATGTGTCGCAGCCTGCCACTCCCGTCATGCGCGGAAAACTGGTTCTAGGCGGCAGCGATGGCAAAGGAGGATCGATCACCGCGAACAGCTTTTATTTGGAGCAAAACGGACGGCCTTTCATTCCGGTCATCGGCGAATTTCATTACAGCCGCTACCCTGCGCAGTCCTGGGAAGAAGAGCTTCGAAAGATCAAAGCCGGCGGAATCACGGTCGTCGCTACCTATGTTTTCTGGAACATGCACGAGCGAAAGGAGGGCGAATTCGACTGGTCAGGTGATTTGAATTTGCGCCGATTTATCGAACTCACGCAGAAAGTCGGATTGCAGGTAATCGTCCGAGTTGGACCTTTCTGTCACGGTGAAATTCGCAACGGCGGACTTCCGGACTGGCTTTACGGACAACCGTTCGAAGTTCGCTCCAACGACAGCGGATACCTAAAGCACGTTGAAAACCTTTACGGAAAGATAGCCGAGCAACTACGCGGATTGTTCTACAAAGACGGAGGCCCGATCATCGGGATTCAGCTCGAAAACGAATTCCAACATTCGGCCGCTCCGTGGGAGTTTTATTATCCTGGCGCACCGCTCCCACGTACGATCGCCGATCGAGACATGGGGGTAACGCACCTCGGGGTGGCGGAGAGTAAGGTAGAGAATAAAAACGCGGACTACGGCCGCGATCACATGCTCAATCTTAAGAAGATGGCCAAACAACAGGGCTTGGATGCGCCTTTATATACAGCGACTGGTTGGGGCAACGCGGCGATTGTCCCCTTCGGCTCGATTCCAGTCACGGCGGGCTATGCGTATCCTTTTTGGACGAACGTCGCCGCGCCTTCAAAGTTTTATCTCTTCAAGGACATTCAAAAATATCCGGACTATGCACCTGCGAGTTTCGAGACTACACAATACCCGTCCATACCCGCCGAATTGGGTGCTGGGATCGAGATCAACTACGCCCGCCGCCCCTACGTGCCGGAGGACAGCGTAGCTCCGATGATCGTCAGAGTACTCGGAAGCGGCTCAAATGGCGTCGGGTATTATATGTACCACGGAGGAGCCAACCCGGTGTTCGAGCAGTTCTACAATGAAGACGCTTCCGGACTTCCGAAAATCAACTACGACTATCAAGCTCCTATTGGCCAGTACGGACTCGTTAAAAGTCATTTTCACGACCTTAACCTGCTCCATCAATTCCTAGCGAGCTACGGCGAGCGCCTCGCTCCTTTGCCATCGGTTCGTCCAATCGGCAACGATCAGATTGAGCCGTCGGACACGAATACTCTGCGTTTCGCCGCCCGCGCCGCAAATGGCTCGGGGTTCTTGTTCTTATTAAACTTCCAGGATCACCTAGCGCTTAAGGACCTGACGGGCCTACAGCTAAAAGTGGGGGACGGTCACCGAACTATCTCCTACCCTTTTTCAGGAACCTTCACACTTAAAGCCGGAGCGAGCGCGATCCTTCCGATTAACCTGGATCTGGCCGGCACCCATTTGCGTTCGGCCACCGTGCAGCCGATGAGTATCCTCCGGACCGGGGATCAGAATCACTTCCTCTTCTTCTCGATCGACGGGCTCGACCCCGAATTGGTTTTTGATTCCGCAAATATACAAGACCTCCGAGACTGTCAGGTCAGCAAAAACGGCGATGCTACGATTGTCCATGGAACGCCCAACCAAGCATTTTCGTTCGCCGTCGACGGGAAGCCGGTCCTCGTGTTGCCGCGCGCGCTCGCACGTCTTGCCGCCAGTACGCCCGACAATCACCTGCTCTTCGCCGACGCAGTCGTCACACAAGAAGGCAAGCGCGTTGGATTAACTCTTACCGGTTCGAACGAAGTGGTGATCCACGCCTATCCCGCCTTGGCAAGGTTGCCATCGATCACCGGTGCACAGGTGGAGCTGGCGAAAGCGGTGTCACCCGTATTGTCAGCGTTCAAAGTGACGTTCCAGCCCGCGGGATATTCCGCCTCGTTGATAAAAATAAGCCCTCACAAATATAAAATTCACTTCGATCAATCCCTTTCTGGCATGGCCGATATTCATATGGAGGTCGACTACGTGGGTGATACGGCGATGGCCTTTGTCGATGGCGAGATGATCGACGACCATATGTATAATGGACGTCCGTGGATCATCGGACTAAAGCGCTTCGCCTCCCGGCTCAAAACGGACGATATGGTTCTCGTGTTTAGAAGTATCCGCCGAAATGCGTCATGTCTGCGCGATATTCCGGCGGAATATCAGCCCACATTTCCGGAGGGAAAAGATACGCAATTAGAGATAAAAGGCGTGCACTTCACGACCGAATATCAGGCGACCCTCACGCTGCCTTGATCCGTTTTTAGCAAGTGGAGGTGATTAAACGCGGAGTCGTCCGTTTTTAATCTGGAACACGGGACGCGATCATCCGGCCACCGGATAACTGCCGAGCCATTTCACCATTGGGCAGAACTGCCGCAGCTCGGAGATCGCTTCACGCATCGGAGCGTCATCGTGGTGACCGACGACATCGACAAAGAAATAGTAATCCCACGCCTTCCGTTTCGTTGGGCGCGATTCGATTTTCGACATATTGATGCCACGCGACGCGAACGGTTGCAGCATGCGCAACAGCGAGCCGGAGTGCGAAGAGCCTTCTTCACCGAGTGCGATCAACAAGCTCGTCATATCGCGGCCGTTTCCGACAGAACCAGACGGGGTTTTGCCAATAACTACGAAGCGCGTCGTGTTGTTGGATTTATCCTGGATGTTTTTCTCCACGATCGGCACGCCGTAGGCGGTGGCGGCTAGTTCGTTCGCCACGCCGGCAGCACCCTCTTCATCGCGAGCGATCTGCACGGCGCGCGCGGTGCTAGGTGCATCGACCCATTGCGCGTGCGGCAGATAGCGCTGCAGCCAGAGTCGGCACTGCGCAAGGGCGGTGTCCTTCGAGTAAACCTTGGTAATTTTCTCAAGGGGCGAACGCGAGATCAGGCAAAAGGGAATTTCCAGGTAGAGCTGCGAAACGATCTTTAGCTCTGTCGTCACGAACTGGTCCAGCGCGTCGCGCACTGAGCCCTCCGTGGAGTTTTCGATCGGGACGATACCGTAATCGCATTCGCCACGATCTACCGCCGTGAAAATATCTGCGAAGGTGGCGAGCGCGTGGTAGCTCACGCTGGCGCCGAATTTCTTCAAAGCCGCTTGATGGCTGTTGGTCGCCTCCGGTCCGAGGTAGGCGATCATCAGCGGCTTTTCCAACGCGATCGCCGCCGACATAATTTCCCGATAGATCGCGTGCAGCGCGTCGTTGCGGATCGGCCCTTGGTTGAGCGCCGCAACTTTTCGCAACACCGCGTCTTCACGCTCGGCCACGTAGATCTGGCCGCCTTTGCTGCGTTTGAGTTTTCCAATCTCCGCCGCCAGCGCGAGACGCTGGTTGAGCATTTCGACGATTTGCCGGTCAATCTGGTCGATCTGATCTCTGATTGGCGAGAGGTCCATGGGAAAGCGTCAGGCAGTTGGCTGGCTGGTAGCAGGTGGTTCGCTGACCGGCGTGACCGGCACATCCTCGGCAGGAGGCACGTCGAGATGGTTGACTGACACCGTATCGAGATTGGGTGACACACCCTCGCCTTCTTCGAGCGGCAGGCCCATTTCAGCGTCGGTCGGCGTACGGGGATTGATGGCATTTTGCAGCCATTCGTCGATCTGACGGGGCGAAAGCACGTCGGACGCCGGCAGCTCCACCAGCGATTTCACGCCGACGAAATCGAGGAATTTGTCCGTCGTCCCGTACTGGAGGGGACGTCCCGGCAGGTCGGCACGGCCAACGATGTAGACGAGCTCGCGTTCGATTAATTTGTTCAAGCCCGCCTCGGCAGATACGCCACGGATCGCCTCGATCTCAGTACGGGTCACGGGTTGACGATAAGCGACGATCGCAAGCGTCTCTTGCGCAGATTGGGAAAGTTTCACCGGCGCAGGCTCGTCGCGCAGGATACGGATCCATCGAGCGTAACGCGGATGAGTGACCAGCCGGTAGCCCGTCGGTCCTTCGACCAGCAGATAAACATCGTTGCCCGTCCGGAGTTCCGCCGCGATCGCGTCCATCGCCTCGCGAATTTGCGTCGCCGTGACCAACGAAGGGACGTCGGCATAAATCTCGGCATCGGTCGGCGCCAAAGGAACTTCCATCGGTACTTCGGTCACCTCAGCCGAGGTCGTCACCAGCTCGGGAGAAGGAGTGACCGGAGCATCGACAGATGGGCTCGCCCCATCGTCGGCAGGCGCGTCAACGGCGCTCGCCTCCGCAGGGGCCGGTGCGCCCGCGATCGGTTCCTCGCTTTCGGTCACGAGCGGCATTTTCGCCTGGTCGTGAAAACGTTCGAATGCCGCCTGCACGTCTTTAACGGTGAGCGGCTGGCTGGAGGAAAAAAGCAGTGCCTTGAGCACCTTCTGTAGATTGAATGCCATGCGAGGAACCCGCTCAGTGAATGCGACCTGACAACGGCGAAGCAATCCCGAAAACCATAACCCCTGACAATGGCTTTTGTTAACACCGAAGCGCCCGGAGCCCGACTTAAAATCGCGCGTACTGAAAACTCCACCCTTGCTCGTCTGCTGGGCATTTGGTCTGCTGAGCCCGATTTTCATGAGCAAATCCGATTCTCCCCGTCAGTACTCTGCTATCGTTCATGATGGTGCGGACCGCGCGCCGAACCGTTCGATGTTGCGGGCAGTCGGCTTTAACGACGCCGACTTTCAGAAACCCATTGTCGGCATCGCGTCGACTTGGAGCATGCTCACGCCTTGCAACATGCACATCGACGAACTCGCCCGCCACGCTGGTTCAGGCGCCGACGCCGCAGGTGGCAAGTCGATCATCTTTGGCACCATCACCGTTGCCGATGGCATCAGTATGGGAACACAGGGCATGCGTTACTCACTCGTCTCGCGCGAAGTGATCGCCGACTCGATCGAAACGGTTTGCGGTGCCGAAGGCTTTGATGGCGTCGTCGCGATCGGCGGTTGCGACAAAAACATGCCCGGTTGCGTCATGGCGATGGCCCGCCTCAACCGCCCTGCGGTTTTCGTCTACGGCGGCACCATTCTTCCTGGCATCCATCCGGGCAACCAAAAGGAATGCGACATCGTTTCCGTCTTTGAAGCGGTTGGGCAACATGCCGCGGGCAAACTCGACGACGCCGCGCTGACCGAAATCGAAAAGTGCTCCATCCCCGGCCCCGGCTCCTGCGGCGGTATGTACACCGCCAATACAATGGCCTCCGCCATCGAGGCACTCGGCATGAGCCTGCCCAACAGCGCATCCCAACTCGCCGTCAGCGAGGAAAAGCGGCTCGACTGCGAACGTGCCGGTACTGCGGTCGTCAATCTCCTCAAGCTCGGCATTCGTCCGCGCGACATCATGACCAAGAAGGCGTTTGAGAACGCCATCACCGTCGTCATCGCCCTCGGCGGTTCGACCAACGCGGTCCTCCACCTGCTCGCCATCGCCCATACCACCGGCGTAAAACTCGGCCTCGACGATTTCACCCGCATCGGCAAACGCGTGCCCGTCCTCGGCGATCTCAAGCCTTCCGGCAAATACGGCATGGCCCACGTCAACCGCATCGGCGGCCTGCAACCGCTCCTCAAAATGTTGCTCGACGGCGGTCTGCTCCACGGCGATTGCCTGACCGTCACGGGCAACACGGTCGCAGAAAACCTCAAGGACGTGCAGCCGTATCCTGCCGATCAGGACGTCATCCGCCCGCTCTCCAACCCAATCAAGAAGGACAGTCACCTGCGTATCCTCTATGGCAATCTCGCTGCCGAAGGCGCCGTGGCCAAGATCTCCGGCAAGGAAGGCCTCACCTTTTCCGGCAAAGCGATCACTTTCGAATCCGAAGAATCGGCCCTCAAGGCCATCCTCGACGGCAAGGTCAAAGCCGGCCACGTCGTCGTCGTCCGCAACGAAGGCCCCCGCGGCGGCCCCGGCATGCGCGAAATGCTTTCGCCCACCGCCGCTATCATGGGCAAGGGCCTCGGCAAGGAAGTCGCGCTCATCACCGACGGACGTTTCTCTGGCGGTAGTCATGGTTTCGTCGTCGGCCACATCACGCCTGAAGCCGCAGTCGGTGGCCCGATCGCTGTGATCAAAAATGGCGACACGATCACGATCGATGCTGTCAAAAATGAACTGACTCTCGACATCTCGGCAAAGGAGCTAAAAGCCCGCCTCAAAGCCTGGAAGCCGAAGAAGCCCAAGGAAACCCGCGGCGTCTTAGCCAAGTACGCCAAACTCGTCGCCACCGCCTCCGAAGGCGCCGTGACCGACAAATACCTCTAAGACTTAATCTGGAACTCAGGAACACCGGAAAAGACTCAAACCCATCTCCCCTCCTCCTCCGTTCCAGAGTTCCAGCCTTCCAGATTAAAAACCCTCCGTCTTTCCGTTCCTGACTTTCTGATTTCCACATAAATTCATCTCTTTTCTTCACCATGAGCTGGTCACGTTTCAAAAAATACTTCTACCAGAACCGCGAGCTCGGCCTCGCCCTCGACATCAGTCGCATCCCTTTCCCGGATGACTTTCTCGCATCGATGGAACCCCGCATGCAAAAGGCCTTCGCAGACATGACCGCGCTCGAACGTGGTGCCATCGCCAATCCCGACGAGAAACGCATGGTGGGCCATTACTGGCTGCGCGCTCCTTCCCTCGCGCCTGACCCCGCGCTGCGCACCGAAATTTGCGACGTCCTCGCCCGCATCGAAGACTTTACCGAAGGCATCCACGCCGGCCGCATCGCCGCACCCAACGGGAAAAAGTTCACCCACCTTCTCGTCGTCGGCATCGGCGGTTCCGCCCTCGGCCCACAGCTCGTCAATCACGCCCTCGGCCAGCCCGGTCAGGACGAGATGGCCGTCACTTTCTTCGACAACACCGATCCCGATGGCATCGACTACGTCCTCGCTTCGCTCGCCGGCAAACTTTCCGAAACACTCGTTATCGTTATTTCAAAGTCCGGCGGCACCGTCGAAACCCGCAACGGTCAGCTCGAAGCCATCGCCGCCTTCAAGGCTGCCGGCCTCGATTACAAGAAGCACTTCGTCGCCGTCACCGGCGCCGGCTCCAAGCTCGAACAAACCGCGATAAAAGACGGCTGGCTCGCCCGCTTCCCCATGTGGGACTGGGTCGGTGGCCGCACCTCTGAACTCAGCGCTGTCGGCCTGTTGCCCGCCGCGCTCCAGGGCATCGACATCCAGGAATTCCTCGATGGCGCCGCCGAGATGGATAGCATCACCCGCGAACCTGTTACCGCCGAAAATCCCGCCGCGCTCCTCGCGCTCATGTGGTATTTCGCCACCGACGGCCGCGGCTCGAAAGACATGGTTGTCCTCCCCTACAAGGATCGCCTGCTCCTTTTCTCGCGCTATCTCCAGCAGTTGGTTATGGAATCGATCGGCAAAGAACTCGACCTCCAAGGCAAGGTCGTCAACCAGGGCATTTCCGTCTACGGTAACAAGGGCTCAACCGACCAGCACGCCTACGTGCAACAGCTCCGCGAGGGCGTAAACAACTTCTTCGTCACCTTCATCGAGGTGCTCAAGGATCGTCCCGCCGCAACTTCGATGGAAGTCGATCCCGGCGTCACCACCGGCGACTATCTGCAAGGTTTCTATCTCGGCACCCGCGACGCTCTCACCGAGAAAAACCGCTCCTCGATCACGATCACTGTCAACGACGTTTCCCCGCGTACCCTTGGCCTGTTGATCGCGCTCTACGAACGCGTCGTCGGACTCTACGCCGCCCTCATCGGCATCAACGCCTACCATCAACCTGGCGTCGAGGCCGGCAAGAAAGCTGCCACTGGTGTGATCGCGCTTAAGTTGAAGATCTCCGCCGCCCTCAAGGCCGCTCCGGGCAAAGCCTTCACCGCCGAGGCGCTCGCCGCACAAATGGGTGCCGCCGAACAAGCCGAGCTCGTCTTCAAAATCCTCGAGCACCTCTCCGCCAACGGTGGTGCCACTAAGTCGGTAAAAACACCTTGGCACGAAAGCACCTACGCCTCCGCCTGAATCAATCCAAACGCCCAGACATGTTAGCCACTCGTGAACGCTTATAGCCATTCTTGAGGAAAAACAGTCGGCAAATAGTCCCGTCGGTTCACACACTATGTCATCGATCAGTCTGACCTCACCTTCCTTCTATCAGTGTCCATCAGTGAAAATAAGTGGTTCACGCTTCCGCTATAGAAATTTGGAACCCGCGATCTCGGATAAAGTCTCCGAGCTCTGACTTGCACTCCTGCCCCGCCGTCCTTTATTCCACACTATCATGAAATCGCCTAACAAGGCCCTCCTCGCCCTCCTCGCCCTCGCCTTCACCTTGATTGCGACGGGTTGCACCAACAAGACTAACAACGACACCTCTATTCCGTGGAGTCGTCCCGCCAGCTGGGAAGGTCAAGTCCCCGGCATGGGCAACGGCGATACCAACACCAGCGGCACCCGCTAACTTCGCGGCCCATCCTCTCTCACCAAATCCGGCCCACACGGCCGGATTTTTTGTGTCCATTCCTTCGACAGAATTAACAAAACAAACCGAATTCAGACCATCTCTCACTCAAACCTACCAAATGAGGCAAAGGTAGGGACGACCCGCCGGGTCGTCCGAGAACGTTGCCCGCCAGCGGTCCGCATCCAACCGGACGGCCCGGCGGTCCGTTCCTACCAGCAATTCACATTCCAAAAATCATTAGCGTCGATTAGCGTCCATTAGCGGTTACAAAATCCATCCACCTTCTGCTCGCAATGACCGAACCTACCGCCAACACCTCGCTCGTTCCGCAACCTGGCCACCTCTACGTCGTCGCCACGCCCATCGGCAATCTCGCCGACCTCACCGAACGCGCCCGCGCCATCCTTGGCGGTGTCGACTTGATCGCCTGTGAGGACACCCGCACCACCGGCACCATGCTCACGCGGCTCGGCCTGCACAAAGAACTCGTCTCCTACCACGAGCACAACGAGACCGAAGCCGCCGACCGCCTCAGCGCCCTGCTCGCCTCCGGCAAATCCATCGCGCTCGTCACCGACGCCGGCACGCCCGCGATCAGCGATCCCGGCTTCCGGCTCGTGCGCGCCTGCCGTCGCCAACAACTGCCCGTCGTTCCTGTTCCCGGTGCCAACGCCATCGTCTCCGTCCTCAGCGCTGCCGGTCTGCCCACCAACGGCTTTCTCTTCGCTGGCTTTCTCCCGTCGAAAACTTCCGCCCGAACGGCGTTTCTAGAGAAGTATCGGGATTTCGACTACACGCTCGCGCTCTACGAGTCGTGCCACCGGATCGACAAATTCGTCGACGAGATCGTCGCCACGCTCGGCCCCACCCGCGTGATCTGCGTGGCCAAGGAAGTCACCAAGATTCACGAAACCTTTCTCGTCGGCCCCGCCGGCGAAGTCCGCGACCGCTTAGTCAAAACGAGCCTCAAGGGAGAATTCGTCCTCCTCATCGCTCCCACCGACTACGTGCTCTGAAACCGAGATTCGGTCATGTGCCGTGGTTAGAGCATTTCAATCTAAACTGTAGCCGTTAAAAAGGCAGTGAACTGGTGGAACCCGCACTCCGTGCGGGTTGGCTCGGAGGTATAAACAAGCTACGATTAAACGCGCACGGAGTGCGCGTTCCACCATCGCGGCTACGATTTTATTAGAAATGCTCTAATTTGCACATTCCCGAAGCAAAATTGCTGTCCGGGACGGCAAATTCGAGGTCGCGGAGGGAAAGTTTCTGGTCGTAGACCTCCACGCCGAGGTGCTGGACGTGTTTTTGTTGGTCGCCGACCTGGACGCCGAGGTTGCCGATGAGCTCACCGAGGTCGGCGACGACCAAGCCGAGGTCCCGGACCTCAAATTTGTGATCGCGGATGGCAATTTTGTGGTCCGCGACCTCCAGCACGAGGTCGCGCACGCCAAACACGGGATCGGGGAAGCCAAGTTTCAGGTCAGAAGTGTCGACGAGGAGATCGCGCACCTCGGCGTCGAGGTTAACGACCAAGAAAAGCACGTCGGCGACCTCGGCGTCGATGTGCACGACCTCGGCTTGCACATCGCAGACCTCGACGAATTGGTCGCACGCCTCGACGAAGAGGTCACCGATCTCGACGAACAGGTCGGCCACCTCCAACGCGCGGTCGTCGATCTCGACGTTCTGGTGGGCGAAAGCAAACACGAGGTCGCCGATGACGGCTTTGTGGTGCGAAACGTCGGCTACGAGAACCGCAACGCGAGTTCCGCGCTCTTAGGTTCCTCCTTTGCGTTTCTTTGCGGCCTTCGTGTTCAAACACAACCCGCCAAGGCATTTCAAATTCGGGTGTAGCCGAGGGCGCCGACCTCGGGGTTCCCCGATCCCCGGCCTCAGCGCAGCCGACTATACGAAATCCGCCCCAGCGCGCGGTTACTTTTTTTCAGGAACCACTCTCATCCTCTAAACACCAAGATCGCGAAGGCTCGCAAAGGGTGTTTACCGAACCAACCTGCGAGGGGCTGCAGGTTCCTCTCATGCCCGCGGATGGGCTTTGTTGTAGACTTCTTTCAGGCGAGCGACGCTGACATGAGTATAGACCTGGGTCGTGTTTAGGCTGGCATGACCAAGGAGCTCTTGCACGAGGCGCAAATCGGCGCCGGCGTTGAGCAGGTGCGTCGCATAACTGTGACGGATTTTGTGCGGCGTCAGATCGTGCGGCAGATCGGCCAGCGCGAGATAACGTTTCAACAGCAGCTGCACCTGGCGCACCGGTAGACGATCACCGCGTTTCGTGACGAGCACGGGCGCGGAGAACGCCGCGTCGGGAGCGAATTCGTTTTTAAATTTCTTCAACACCGCGATCGCCACCACACCCAGCGGACAGAGCCTTTCCTTTTTTCCCTTGCCGAGCACGCGCGCCACGCCGCCCTCCAGATCGATGGCGCCGTAGTTGAGCGCCACGAGTTCGCTCACGCGCAGTCCGCCGCCGTAGAGCAGCTCCATCGCGAGGCGGTCGCGCCAAGCCGTAAAGGCGTCGATGCTTTCATTTTCGAGCAAGCGCGAGGGTCCGGTCAGCAAGCGCTTCATTTGATCCTCGGTCAGGAATTTCGGCAGGCGTTTCTCCAGCTTCGGCAGCGGCACGCCGATGAAAGGATTGCGCGTCACACGTCCGTGGCGAAGCCAGTATTTGAAAAACGCGCGCAGGCCCGAGACGTGCAGGTGCAGCGTGCGCCGGTCAAAGCGGCGCTGGCCCTCGATCACAAAGTCACGCAGATCTCGCGCTTTCAGCACGTCGAGTCCGCGTGCCCACAAGCCGCTCTGGTTCAGCCAAAGGTAGAAATCCTCAAATGCGTGCTTGTAGTTGCGGAGTGTATACGCGGAGTAGCGGCGTTCCTTTTCGAGGTAGATAAGGAACGGTTCGAGCCAGTCGCGGGCAACCGACTCGGGCAAAGAGGGATTCGACGAGGAACTCAGGAAAGCAGGAATAGAACCCGAGGACTTTCCGTTTCCAGAGTTCCTGAGTTCCATATTAAAAAGATTTTAGATCGTTCAGGTGCTTCGGAACACCCTTCTAGTTTTTATTTCCAAGAACCCGTTGTTCGACTTCGCGCATGAGCTTGGTCGTGTGCAGGCGGAGTGCACCTTCGGGATCGAGCCCCTTGGCGCGTGACGCGGCAGTGAGTTCGAAAAGCATGCGGCCGAGCGTCGTTTCATCGAGTTGCGTGCCCAACGCCTTCACCTGTGCGACATCGACCAAACCTTCGACTGGCAGCTTTTTCTTTTCGATCTGCTTCCAGATCGCCTCGGCGAACATGATAGACGGCAGGCGCGGCGGCTGATCCTTAAAAACGCTCGCGGGTACGACCTGGCCGCTGGACTGCTTTTCCTGCGCTTTGATTTTTTCCCACTGAGTGAGCACCTGCTCGGTCGTATCCAGTTTTCCATCACCGAAGACATGCGGGTGTCGGCGAATGAGTTTCTCGTTTACTTCGCGGGCGACGTCTTCGAGATCGAATTTGCCGGCTTCCTCCGCGAGTTGTGCGTGAAAGATCACTTGGATGAGCACGTCGCCGAGTTCCTCGCGCATATGCGGCAGATCGAGGCGGTCGATCGTGTCGATCAATTCGCTGCATTCGTCGATTAGGCAACGCACGAGCGAGGCGTGCGTTTGCTCTTGGTCCCAGGGGCAGCCACCGGGGGCGCGCAGCCGGGCGATCGTCTTTCGCAGGTCATCCATAGCACTCATGCGCTCAAATTGCCCGGCCGCGCGCGGGAGTACATCGAAATTTTTCAGCTTTGTCTTCGCACAAGGGTCGTGTTCGCTGGTGGTGATGGAAGACAAACTCACCGAAATCATGGCTTGGAAGCGGCGAGAAATCGCGCCGCGCCTTCGCCCCGTGTCCGAAAGCGACCTGGAAAAGCTCAACGCTTCGCTTCCCCGGCCGCCGTCGTTCGCCGCCGCGCTGTTTCGTTCCGACGGCAAACTCGGCGTGATCGCCGAGATCAAGCGTCGCTCACCTTCGGCGGGGACGATTCGCGAAGACATTTCCGCCGCCGAACAAGCGCTGCGCTATCAAAGTGCAGGCGCCAGCGCGTTGTCGGTGTTGACGGATGAAAAGTTTTTCGGCGGCACGCTCGACGACCTGCGCGCGGTCACAGCTCAGTTTCGCGAGAAACCGCCCGCCCTGCCCTGCCTGCGCAAAGATTTCATGGTGCATCCCGTGCAAATCGCCGAGGCCCGCGAAGCCGGCGCCAGCGCCATCTTGATCATCGTCCGCGCGCTGAACGACGAAGAAATTAAAGTCCTTTTCACCCACGCCCAAGCCGGCGGGCTCGACAGCCTTTTCGAAATTCATAGCGAAGCCGAACTCGAACGCGCGATCCGCCACGGCGCAAAGATCATCGGCGTCAACAACCGAGATCTCTCTGTCTTCAAAACCGATTTAGCGCTCAGCGAACGCCTCATTCCGAAGTTCCCGCGCGCGATCATCGCAGTGAGCGAGAGCGGTATCTTTACCGGTGCCGACGCCGCTCGCGTGCATGCCGCCGGCGCCCACGCCGTGCTCGTCGGCGAGGCGTTGATGAAAGCTCCATCGCCGGCAGACGTGATCGCGGATTTCCGCCGCTAATCAATGCCGCTCACGCCCACCGCGACCCGCGAGCTGCTGACCCGGCTCGGCCATCAACCGAAACGTTTTCTAGGACAAAATTTTCTAGTCGACGGCAACATCGTGCGCAAGTCGCTCGAACTCGCGGAGGTCACAGCGGCCGACACCGTCGTCGAGGTAGGCTCCGGCCTCGGTACACTCACATCGGCGCTTCTCTCAAGCGGCGCGGAAGTTTGGGCCGTTGAAAAAGACCGGGTACTCCACGAGCACCTCGCCACCACACTCGTCGCAGAATTTCCAAAAACATTTCACCTGCTCGAAGGCGATGCCGTGGAGCATCCACTGGCCGGCTTGAGCGCGAGTGGCGACCGTCCGTTCAAGGTCGTCGCCAATCTGCCTTACGCGATCTCCACACCTTGGATGGACGCCGTGCTCGGCGGCCCGTTGCCCACACGAATGGTGCTGATGCTGCAACAGGAGGCAGCGCAACGTTACACCGCCTCGCCCGGCACCAAGCAGTTCAGTGCGATTTCGATCTTTTTGCAGGCCGCCTACGACATCGCACCCGGGCACAAAGTCCCCGCCGCGTGTTTCCACCCTCGCCCAGACATCGAGTCGTACCTGTTGCACCTCGTACGCAAGCCCACGCCCTTCGTTTTTTCATTCGCGAAAAAGCAGCTCATACGCAGCTGTTTTCAACAACGCAGAAAGCAAATCGCTTCTCTCTTGCGCGAACGACTGCCCGACCACGGCAAAGCCTGGCTCGACCAACTCGTCGCTGCTGGCCTTGGGCCGCAAGCCCGTCCTGAAGAGATCCCGGTTGCACTCTGGGCAAAACTCACAACGACTTGAAACATAGCCAGAATTTATTAGTCACAACTAAACGCTATGTGCCTTCGTACTTCGTTTTCTCTGCTTCTCACTTTCATTTTTTGTGCGCTCAACCCACTGCCGGCTCAGGAAACCGGCACGACCCTGAACGGACACGTCGAAGGTAACCAGTACGTTTCGCCTTCAGGCGTATTCCGCGTCACTATACCCGTCATTGCGGCGTTAGGCGGGTCGATCACCGACACGGAAAACGTTGTCACCTTTCAGGATTCTTTCAGCACGCATGAAAGCATCGCCTGCTTTAAGATGGATACGACGCAGCGCTTTGAAGACGAAACCCGCGGCCGCAAAGATTACCTGATCTGGTTTTTCTCGAATTTCGTCCAAGCCGATTTTGAACAACGTTTCACCGGTGCCCGCATCGAGTCAGCGCACTTTCTGCCAAAAATACAGTCTGGCTCATTGCTCACTTACAACATTCTGCCCGGCGGATCGATGTTCGCCGCCCAAGCGACTGTAACTGGCATAGGCGGCACACCCACGGCCAAGCGCGGCAATTTGGTTTTTGTTAACAACGGCTACATTTTTGTGATCAGCATCGAGCTAGCCGAAAAGGTCCTCGAAAGCACCGCCTACAATAAAACGCTGGCTGAAGAAGACGCTCTCTTGCGCCAACGGCTGCTCGATCTACTCGGTAAAATGTCCTTTGCCGCTCTGCCCGCGCAAAATTCTTCTGACAAACCGGCTGCCACCGATAAACCCGCTGCAGCCGCGCCAGAAGCGACGCCAGTCAAGTAAAACGACCCAACGCTCGGGAGGATTTCACTCGCCGCGTCGGCTGCAGCCCACTAGGCCAAAGGCCATGACTCTCAATACCGCGCTCGTCATTCTCATCGTTGGCGCGATGGCGGGGCTGATCAGCGGGCTCATTGCCAAGACAAAAGGCAAAGGGTTCAACCTCATCGTGCATCTCGTGATCGGCATCGTCGGCGCGTTTCACGGCCGTTTGCTTTTCGGGCTCATTGACGTACATGCTTCAGGTATGATCGGTTACATCATGTTTGCCGCAGTCGGCGCCGTGATTTTTCTTTATCCCCTGAAGTTCATCAAACCCGCTTAAGTTTGCGTGCGGCCCATTGCACAATTCTGCAAACGCTATGTTCGGTTGCTCTTGCTCGCGGCAGCAGCCGTGACGCTCAGTGGCTGCGTGTACCTGCGGCTGCTTGAACTAAAAAAACAATTTGCTCATTTCGAGCAGAACTTCGTCGTTCAACCGACCGAAGATTTCACCCTCCACTGCCTGCACCCCGTTTTGACAAGCAGCGATCTGCGTTGGCTGGGCGCCGAACCAAAAACCATCACCCCATGGAACAATGGCGAAGAATGGAAAATCCGCTGGATAAAAATTCCTGCGCCGAACACCAACGAGGCGTTCGTTTATGACATGGAGTTTATCGCCCGCCTAGTCGATGGACGTTTGGTCGAGGCCAGCATCCCCAAACGTTATTTCGCCTATTTCTCCAAAGAACTTTTTGTGAATCTGCTTCGCTCGACCGGCTCAGCCAAAGTCGATCGCGGCGACCACCAGACCGAAGCCCAAACGGAGACGCCTGCTGAAACGGCTCTGCCCAACATCAAAACGATTAAGGGCATGCTTGGAGGCCCGACGCAGCAGTCCACTAAAGCAGGCCAGACTGTTTACCTCTACCGATATCGATTGGATTTGGCCGAGCCTGAGTCGAAGCCCGCTGAGGTCACATTCATTTTCGATCCAGCGTCCGGCGACCTGCGCCGACTCATGGCTCACCTGCCCCACGGAACGTTGAACTACGATTTCGCCAAGGCGCTTCCAGAAAACAAAAAGGCCGCTCGTTAAAGAGCGGCCTAGGTAATTGTATTGGTATTTCGGTTACGAAGCGGTACCGGTTTCAGCGGCGGGCTTGCTCGGCTCTTTGACCTTGAACTCCAGCTTATCGCCAACGCGGATCACTAAGCACGGCTCGCCGTCTTTGACCTCACCTTTGAGGATGGCTTCGGCCAGCGGATCTTCGATGTAATGCTCAACGGCGCGGCGCAGCGGACGTGCACCGTATTTCTCGTCGTAGCCTTTCTCGATGATGAGCGCTTTCGCCTCGGGCGTGAACTCGAGGACAATTTTCCGATCCTTGAGGCGGCTGGCGAATTTCGCGACTTCGAGGTCGACGATCTTGATTAGGTCATCGCGGTCAAGCGGCCGGAAGAAGATGATGTCGCTGATGCGGTTCAGGAACTCCGGCTTGAAGATACGCTTGGCCTCTTCGAGCACTTTTTCGCGCATCTTTTCGAAGTCGTTGAAACTGCCGGTCATCGCCTGGAAGCCCATCGAGGTCTGGCGCTGCAAGAGCTGCGCACCGACGTTCGAGGTCATGATGATGATCGTGTTTCGGAAATCGACCGTGCGGCCAAGCGAATCGGTCAGACGGCCGTCTTCGAGAATCTGCAACAGCAGCTGAATAACGTCGGGATGGCCCTTCTCAACTTCGTCGAAAAGGATAACCGAATAAGGACGACGGCGCACAGCCTCCGTGAGCTGGCCGCCTTCCTCATAACCAACGTAGCCTGGAGGCGAACCAATCAAACGCGACACCGCGAACTTCTCCATGTACTCGGACATGTCGATCTGGATGATCGCGTCCTGCGAGCCAAACATGTTTGCGGCAAGCTGCTTCGCCAGCTCGGTTTTGCCGACACCGGTTGGACCGACAAACATGAAAGAGCCAATCGGGCGGCGCGGATCTTTCAAATCGGCGCGGGAACGGCGCAAGGCACGAGCGATCGCGATCGTCGCGGCATGCTGGCCGATGACGATCTTTTGAAGCTCGGTTTCGAGAGAGAGGAGTTTTTCACTCTCCTTCTTTTCCATGCGGGTCAGCGGAATACCGGTCCAATCGGCGACGACCAGCATCATCAGATCCTCGTCGATGGCGACGCGTTTGTCTTCGCGCGCTTTTTTCCACTCTTCGGTTGCTGCCTCCTGCTTAGCGCGGAGCTGCTTCTCCTTGTCGCGGAATTTGGCGGCCTCCTCGAAATGCTGCTTAGCAATGGCTTCTTCTTTCTGCGCGCAGACCTGCTCGATCTCTTTGGAAAGATCTTCGATGTCGGGCGGACGGCTGAGCGAAGCGATGCGGGCACGTGAGCCAGCCTCGTCCATCACGTCGATAGCCTTATCGGGCAAGAAACGCCCGGTGATGTAACGGTCGGATAACTTCACCGCGGCCTCGAGCGACTTGTCCGAGAATGTGGCTTTGTGGTGATCCTCGTACTTACTGCGAATGCCCTTGAGGATGAGAATCGTGTCATCGACCGAAGGAGCTTCGATCTTCACGGACTGGAAGCGACGATCGAGAGCACTGTCCTTCTCGATGTATTTGCGGTACTCGTTGAGCGTGGTCGCTCCGATGCACTGCAATTCACCGCGAGAGAGCGCGGGCTTGAAAATATTCGAAGCGTCCATCGCGCCTTCGGCAGCACCAGCGCCGACGATCGTGTGCAGTTCGTCGATGAAGAGAAGGACGTTTTTGGCGCGCTTGATCTCGTCCATCACGGCTTTGATACGTTCTTCGAACTGGCCGCGGTATTTCGTGCCGGCAACCATGAGCGCGAGATCAAGCGTGATGACTTTTTTGTCCATCAAGATCTCAGGGACAATTCCGTTAGCAATTTCCTGTGCGAGACCCTCGACGATGGCGGTCTTGCCGACACCGGCTTCGCCAATGAGCACGGGATTATTTTTCGTGCGACGGCAGAGAATCTGGACGACACGACGAATTTCGTTTTTGCGGCCAACGACGGGGTCCATCTCTCCCTTGCGAGCAAGTTCGGTGAGATCGCGGCCGAACGCTTTGAGCGCAGGCGTCTTGACCTCTTTCTTATCCTCTGAACCGCTGCGAGGAGTTGAGCCACCGGCACCTCCGCCGATGGATTCTTCTCCACCCCCTGTAGCGCCGGCACTTTCGGAGCCGGCGAACTGGGGATCGAGTTCGCGAAGGATTTCATTGCGGGTCCGCTCGATGTCGATGTCGAGAGACTTGAGCACGCGAGCGGCGACACCTTCGCCCTCGCGGAGCAAGCCGAGGAGAATGTGTTCGGTGCCAACGTAAGAATGATTGAGCGCTTTCGCTTCCTTGCCCGCGAGTGCGAGAACTTTCTTCACGCGTGGCGTGTAAGGGATGCTGCCGGCAGCCTTGGTTTCTTGGCCGGTGCCGACCTGTTTTTCAACGGCGGCGCGTACGGTTTCGAGATCGAGCCCCATTTTCTGGAGCACGCTGACCGCGACGCCCTGACCGAGCTTTATGAGCCCTAGCAGAATATGCTCAGTGCCGACGTAGTTGTGGTGGAAGCGATCGGCTTCCTTGCGAGCGAGAGCGAGCACCTGCTGTGCTCTCGGCGTGAAGTTGTTCATCGGCTCCATAGTGATGTTTTTAAATTTTCTGAAAGTTTCTTAGAAATAGCGATTGGTCTTAGTTCTTACCATTAATCGCAAAGGTGGGTTTAGCAAACGCAGCGAATTCCACGCGGAGTTTTTCCGCGCGAAGTGTATCGCGTTCACTGGATTCCAAATCGTGCTTCGTCGTGTGCTGGATATGACCGGGCTGCGCCTCGATGAAAAGGCGATCGATCACGCAGCGACTGTTGTCCGGAAACACGCCGAGATCAATGCCGAGCCGCAACAGCGAGAGAAGGTTCATCGCTTCGCCGGAGCTGAGCAGGTGACTATTTTGGAGAATGCCGTAGGCGCGGCCGATCTTGTCGAAGACCTTCGGCGCATCGTTTTCCATCAGGCGATCGCGAGCGTTGAGCTCGTGCTCGACGATGGAGTTAAGCACACTGCCGAGACGTTTGATAATGTCTTCCTCGGACTCACCGAGCGTGGTCTGATTGGAGATCTGGAAAATGCTGCCGCTCGCGTCTGAGCCTTCACCGAAAAGACCGCGCACGACCATGCCGAGCTGGTTAACGGCGCGGACAACTTTTTCCATTTGGCTCGAAATCACGAGTGCGGGTAGGTGCATCATCGCCGAGGCGCGCATGCCGGTACCGAGATTGGTCGGACACGCAGTGAGATAGCCGAGCGTGGGCGAAAACGCGTAATCGAGTTTATCCTCTAGCGCGGTGTCGAGGTCGTTGATCGCGTTCCAAGTTTTCTTGAGCTGGAAACCAGCGCGCAAAGTCTGAATGCGGAGGTGGTCCTCCTCGTTGATCATCACCGAAAACGCCTGATCTTTGCTGATGATCACGCCAGCACCGCTCTTGGCACCGCTGAGTTCACGGCTAATCAAGTGGCGCTCCACGAGAATCTGTTTTTCGAGTTCGCTGAGTTCGTCGACCGTGGTGCTCAGGGAGCGTTTCATCTGCGGAGTCGCAACCACCGCTTCCCGACAAGCCTCCATGATCGTTGTGCGCTCTTTTTCCTTGGCCCAACCAGGGAAGGACTTGCCCGCGAGGTTACGCGCGAGTCGGACGCGGGTCATGAGCACGATAGCGCACTTGCTACTCGCCGTGTCGGTGAGCTCGGATGGTGTGGAGAGGAGCGACGCGAGCGTCATATCCTTACCTCGTGAGTTTTTGTCCGAAAGTTTGTTTGACCTGGTGGATTTCATCGCGGTAACGGGCGGCGTCTTCGTAACGCTCGGCTTTGATCGCTTCGTCGAGGTTTCCCTCAAGTTTGCTAAGGCGATCGGTGAGAAGTTTTCTATCGAGTGCTTTGTGGGGAACTTTGCCTGTATGGGTGGTGCCTTTGTGCATGTTGTCGAGCATCGGCTCGATCATGCCTTTGAAAGTATCGTAACAATGTGCGCAGCCGAAGCGGCCGTGCTTCTTGAAATCGCCTTGGGTGAACCCGCAATGTTCACAACGCAGTCCCTCGGCAACAGCGGCCTCAGGTGTAAGCGACGCTTTGAGCAGCAGGTCGGCTAGAGAAAAACCGCTGGGATCCGTCACCCCCTTGGCTTGAGCGCATGCCTCGCAGAGATCCACTTTATGGACCTTATTATTAACGATCTGCGTAAGGTGCACCGTTGCAGGCTTCGTACAGAGATCACATTTAAGAGGGCTGGCCATGGAAGAATTATAGCACGTCCGAGGAAACTATCGACACACTGACGTTAAAATTGCGACGAGGAATATTGAGGTTTTCAAAACGGAACTCACTTGCACCAAGCATGCCAGCTCGTCGGGGGCTGGCAAGACCTAGGCGCGAGGCGAAAAACGACTGCGACAGCCGACGGATGTCGCGCAACTGGGTCACACGGTTGCGCGAATTTGGCGCACAACCCGCAAACCCGCAGCTCCTTTGAGCACGCGGACTCGGCATCTAAATCTTCGTGCCTTCAACCAGGACGCGGCGGCGGAACGACGTGAGCACGCGTTGTGTGATTGCGCCCGGCTTGGCCGTACCGATTTCGCGGCCATCAAGCTTAACCACCGGAATCACCTCAGCGCCCGTACCCGTCAGGAAACATTCGTCAGCATTCCAGATGTCGTAACGAGTCAGGTCTACTTCGCGGATCGGCACGCCAATCTCTTTCGCAATCTCAAAAATCGTATCTCGCGTGATGCCTTTCAGCGCACCCTGCGACGCGGCGGGCGTGAGAATTTCGCCTTTGTGCACGATGAAAATATTATCGCCTGTGCACTCGGCCACATAGCCCTGATCGTTCAGCATGATCGCTTCAAGCGCCCCCGCCTGCTTGGCCTCGATCTTGGCGAGGATGTTATTCAAATAATTGAGCGACTTCACCGCCGGACTAAGCGCAGCGGAGTTCATACGACGTGTCGCCACGGTCACGATGCTCAGACCCGTTGTGTAATGCTCGGCAGGATACAACGCGATTTTGTCAGCAATAATGAAGATCGACGGCTGAGGGCAAAGCCATGGCGAGAGCCCTAGATCGCCAATACCGCGAGTGATGACGAGGCGAATATAGCCGTCGGAAAGTTTATTTTGGCGGCACGACTCGCAGGTCGCCTCAGCGATTTCCTGACGCGACCACGGCATTTTCAGAAGGATCGCCTTGGCCGAATATTCGAGCCTCTCGAGGTGCTGATCGAGGCGGAAGATGTTGCCTTGATAAAGACGAATGCCTTCAAAAATTCCGTCGCCGTAGAGCAATCCGTGGTCAAACACGGAGATCTTGGCATCTGCCTGGTCAACAAATTGGCCGTCGAGATAAATCTTCATCCCCGCAGACTAGAAAGCGTGCAGCGAGCTTGTCCAGCCTACGTGGCGCATGGTCAAACGTTCGCCTCGGCCGCGCTTGCCAACCTGAACATCAACCTGCTTCCTCAAACCGTGGCCAAACTGACTGGACCCTTTCGCGTCATCGAACTTATCACCGTGCTCGTCATCGCAGGTATCATCATCGCAATCACTTTACCACGTTGCGGAAATCCGCCGTCCAACCACCTTCCCGCCCAACGGACCTCGCCCTGACCGGCAAACCGAACTGATCGCAGTAATTGCTTTCCGAACCGTTCCTAACATCTTCGCTCACGCTCAATGACCGCCGCAGCCACCACTTTTTCGACGCCCGCCACTTATGTTATCGGCCATAAAAACCCCGATACCGACGCCATTTGCTCGGCCATCGCGTACGTTGCCTATAAGGAAGCTCGTGGAGAAAAAGGCTACATTGCAGCACGTTGTGGTAATTCCAATGCCCGCATCGATACCGTCCTGCACCGCTTCCACCAGCCGTTGCCGCTGTACCTGAGCGACGTCACTCCACGCGTGCATGACGTGATGAATTCCAAGGTCTTCTCCGTCCGTCCTTCGGCCACGTGCGCCGAGGCGCTCGAGATGATCGACGAACACGACATCCGCATTTTGCCCGTGACA
>Ga0302321_100001155_pt1 | contig 22532 bp, 17 predicted proteins | sample Fen_T0_1_FD_202505 | JGI IMG/M metagenome (GOLD analysis project Ga0302321, IMG submission 202505) | Peat permafrost microbial communities from Stordalen Mire near Abisko, Sweden - Fen_T0_1 | ecosystem: Environmental > Terrestrial > Soil > Wetlands > Permafrost | place: Sweden: Abisko...
GGGCAGCGATTCCGGCAGCCAGAAAAAGGCCAGCGCCAGGCTTGCCAGGGCGAGCCCGGCAGCGATGAAGGCCGGGGCCGCCAGGTTGATCTGTCCGAAGACGGCGCCCAGAGCCGGGCCGAGCACCAGGCCCACTCCCCAGGCCAGGCCGCCGAGCGTAAAGTTCTTGGCGCGTTCTTCGGGGGCGGAGATGTCCGCAATGTAGGCCGAAGCCGTGGAGGCGTTCCCGCCGGTGAAGCCGTCGATGATGCGCGAGAGGAACAGGATCCACAGGGCGCCGCCGAAGCCAAAGATGACGTAGCCGATGGCCGAGCCGAAGATGCTTGCCAGAAGCACCGGGCGCCGGCCGACGCGGTCGCCGAGTTTGCCCAGGATGGGGGCGCCGATGAACTGCGCGGCGGCATACAGGACGGTCAACATGCTGACCATCAGCGCGTCGGGGCTGTAGCGCTGGACGATGTAGGCGGAGACGGGGAAGAGGATGCTGATGCCGACAACGTCCATCAGCATGATGAAGAAGAGCAGGCCGAGGGCGCGTTTTTTAGCGGAGGGGGAGAAGTTTAAAGTCAAGTGATTAACCACAAAGGACACGAAGGAACACGAAGAAAGGCAAGGTCAAAGGTGAGGAGAGAGTAGAAAGGTAGACCGGGAAACAAGTAGAAGGTAGACAAGGAAACAGGGATAAAAGACAAAAGCAACTGGCGATTTGCTCAATCGGCAATCCGACACGAAGGAACACGAGCGAAGATGATCTTATGTCATAAAAAAGAGCTTTGTGAATTATCAAAAACCGGATGGTCTGATAATAAATGACACCATTCCAAATAACATGAAGCCGGTCAGGGCAATACCAACAATGGACAGGACTGGGCCTCCTATCACTCGCATCGACCAGAGTGTATATTCAGGGAAAATGCCCCGCCATTTCCAAGCCAAACTCTTCCCAAAAATCAATTGATCGATATACCAATCCATGAAATCCGTAGCATTCAGAGACCAAGAATAATATAGATAGCCTATGCCTAGAATCGAGAAACAAATCCCTATGCCTAGTAAAAAAACAATGTCAACGATCGGTGGATTACTCCATCCACCATATCCGGCCGGGACAAAATTCTTACTGACAACCAACAGCAGAAATAAAGCTAAATAAGCAAAATTTGCCGCGCGCATTGGTTTGTTGACGGGATAATCTCGTAGCATCCTGCATCATCTTCCAGAATACGAACCTACCCAACCATTCCTTGTGTACTTTCTTCCTGTCTACTTGCTTACCTGCCTACTTCACTTCTTCTATCACCCAGTCCAGCCTAGGGCGCAGGGGGCCCTGGCGGGGTTCGGCCCACTGCATGCCGGGGGCGCCGGCGGGGTCGATGTTGAAGGCCAGGGCATTCTCATCCATGAAGTAGCGCTTGACGCCAAAGGAGCTGGCGTTCATGCCCAGGATGTAGCGGCCCTCGTTGAGCAGGTCCGCGGGGACGACACAGCGTGAGAGGTAGTGCCCGGCCTGGCGCGTGGAATGTTTTTCGTACAACGCGGCATCGTCGACGTCGAAAGAGGTGAAGACGTACTCGCCACGCACGGTGCTGAGGTAAATACCCACGCGCAGGCCTGTCACCGACGAGGTGAGTTTGTACTCCATCTCGAGCGTGAGTGGTTCGGTGGAGCGTAGTGTATCGGCCACGTTGCCGCGCGCGTCTTTCACGCGCAGGGCGATGGGCACGAAGGGCGCCGCCGAGAGCGGGATTTCATCCGCATCCCAGGCGCGTTCGCCGGCTTGAGCCTGGCCGGAGGCCAGGTAGAAATCGACGGCTGCGGGGGTGGGCGCGCGCATGATCATCTGGCCTTTCTGCATGACGATGGCTTCCTGGGTCAGGCGCAAGATGGCACTCATGTTATGGCTGACGAACAGCACCGTGCGCCCCTGCTGGGCGACGTCGTTCATCTTGCCCAGGCATTTGCGCTGGAACTCGGCGTCGCCGACGGCCAGGACTTCGTCCACCACCAGGATTTCGGGCTCGAGGTGCGCCGCGACGGCAAAAGCCAGGCGCAGGTACATGCCCGAGGAGTAGCGTTTTACGGGGGTATCGATGAACTGGGCGACTTCGGAGAAATCGACGATCTCGTCGAACTTGGCATCGATCTCCTTGCGCTTCATGCCCAAGATGGCACCGTTCAGGTAGATGTTCTCGCGCCCGGTCAGCTCGGGGTGGAAGCCGGTGCCGACTTCGAGCAGCGAGCCAACGCGTCCGCGCACTGAGACGGTACCACGGGTGGGTTCGGTCACGCGCGAGAGCACCTTGAGCAAGGTGGACTTCCCGGCCCCGTTGCGGCCGACGATACCCAGCACGCGGCCTTCTTCCAGGTCGAAGGAGACGTCTTTCAGGGCCCAGATATAGGTGGCGTCGTCACGCAGTTTCTCGTGACGCAGCAGGGCACGTGCGGCACGATAGGGCAGGCCGGCGGCATCGACGATCTTGTCGCGCAGCATCTGGTACTGGAACTTGCCGGGCGCGCTGCCGATCTTGTAACGCTTCGAAATGTTGTCAACACGGATAGCAGTTGTCATGGGGTATCAGGTGTAAGGTGTGAGGTATCAGGTGTCAGGTATCAGGTATCAGGTGTTATTTTCCGGTGTGTTTCTTGATTAGTGCGTGTTTGAAACCACCAACCAGGGCTTTTGCTTTTCGGGCTTGCTCGTAATGGAGATCGAATTCGTCCTGGCTGATATAGTTTACGTCCAAGGCCGCATACAAGAGTGATTGTACTTCTACGGCGGAGCGCCGCGCGATCCCCAGAAAACGAGCAAATTCCACTTCAGATTCGCAGTCAAAACCTTCGGCGATGTTTGCCATGACAGAAACGGAAGCGCGCCTGATCTGGTCTTTCATGCCAAAATCTTTGGCAAAAGCAGCTTTTGCAGTCAAGACATAAACCATTTTGACAAGCTTGCGCGCTTCCTGCCAGCCTTGAATGTCTTCGAAGCGTTCGATCAACGGCATGTTAGTCTCCTAATGCAATACCAGGTGCAAGACCTGACACCTGGTACCCGGCACTTGACACCTAGATCGTATCCGCGAAGGTGCGTTCCATGTTGCGGAAGTAGATCAGGCCGGTAAAGAGCACGATCAGGGCGATCACGGTGGAGATCGCCACGAGCACGTCGGGCGGGTTACCCGAGCCGAGCAGCGCCCAGCGGAAGCCGTTGACCACGCCGGCCATCGGATTCAAGGCGTAGACGACCTGCCATTTTTCGGAAATAACCTTGGACGAATAGGCCACCGGCGTGATGAACATCCAGAATTGGGTGATGAACGGCAGGGCATAGCCCACGTCGCGATACTGCACATTGATGGCTGCCAGCCACAAGGCCACACCCAGTGCGGTAATGACCGATAACAAAAGGAACACCGGCACAGCCCACAGAGCCGTCAGGCTGGGGGTGACGTGATAAAAGATCATCATCCCGATCAGGATCACGAACGCGATAGCGAAATCAACCAACCCGGCCAGGACCGAAGCCATGGGCAGGATCAGTTTCGGGAAATAGATCTTTGTGATCATGTTGTGGTTCGATGTCAGCGAACGGCTGGCGTTGTTGAGCGCCGTGCTGAACAACCCCCAGGGCAAGAGCGCTGTATACGAAAAGATTGGATAGGGAATGTTATCTGAAGGGAGTTTGGCGACGTTGTTGAACAAGAAATTGAAGACGAGCATGGTCATCAGCGGCTGGATGACTGCCCAGGCGGCGCCAAGCAGAGTCTGTTTGTAACGCACCTTCAGGTCACGCCAGACCATGAAATAGATCAGCTCGCGGTAGGTCCATAGATCGCGCAAGTTGAGCGCGGCCAGGCCGTTGGCGGGGCGGATGTAGATCGTGGTCGGTTCGGGTCGAGAGAGAGAGGCTGTCTGGGGCATGTTAGCGGATCTTGTCGCGGTTATCGCGGAACCATTGGATGGTGCGCTTGAGGCCTTCTTCGAAGTCCATCTTGGCGCGCCAGCCGAAGAACTTCTCGGCGCGGGAAGTATCCAAGCCGCGGCGCGGCTGGCCATTGGGCTTGGTGGCATCCCAGACCAGCTGGCCCTGGAAACCGGTCAGGCGGATGATCGTCTCGGTCAGGTCTTTGATCGAGATTTCATAGCCCGAGCCCAAGTTGACCGGTTCAGAATCGTTGTATTTCTCGCTGGCGGCGACGATAGCATCTGCGGCGTCTTCCACGTACAGGAATTCGCGGGTGGGCGAGCCGTCACCCCAGGCGACGATTTCCTTGTCGCCGCGCTGCTGAGCTTCGAAACATTTGCGGATCAGGGCCGGGATGACGTGCGAAGAGGCCGGGTTGAAGTTGTCGCGTGGACCATACAGGTTGACCGGCAGCAGGAAAATCGAGTTGAAGCCATACTGCTGGCGGTAGGATTGCGACTGCACCAACAGCATTTTCTTTGCCAGGCCGTAGGGCGCGTTGGTCTCTTCTGGATAGCCGATCCACAGGTCTTCTTCCCTGAAGGGTACGGGCGTGAACTTGGGATAGGCACAGACCGTGCCGAGGGCCGTGAACTTGCCGACACCACGCTGCCAGGCCTGGTGCATCAGCTCCACGCCCATGATCAGGTTATCGTAGAAAAACTCCGCGGGGTGCTCGCGGTTGGCACCAATCCCGCCAACGTGTGCAGCCAGGTGGATGATCAACATGTCTTTGGGATCGATGCCTTTGAGCGTAGTGTCGAACATGCGGCGAATGGCATCGCGGTCCGTCAGGTCATAATCCTCGATGCGCGGAATGAATATATCCGTTGCGCCGCGCTGCTTGAGCTTTTCGATCACGAAAGAGCCCAAAAAGCCAGCCCCGCCGGTGATGACCACACGTTTGCCCTGCCAGTAATCATTTGTCGTCATTTCAGTACTCCTTGCAGAACCATATTTTCCAATCAGTCTTCGTGAGCCGTGACCAGGGACGCCAACACCACCATATTTCGTTCGATTGCCGCCTGTACGGCCCGCTCGATTTTGAGCTTTTCGGCAGCCCGGCCATCGAGCACGGTCTTGATGCGCTGGCTGACGATCGCCGGAGCTTGCATAAAATCATCCAGCTCGAAGGTATTTTCCGCCAGGCCCAGGTGCGAAAGGATATCCTTGCCCTTGAGGGTGTAGTTGAGATTGATGGCTGGCGTGCCAAAACGCAGGGCGATCAGACAAGTGTGCAGCCGCATCCCAACCACCAGGTCGAGCTTTTTCATCAACATGAAATAGGCTGGCATGGAGAGCGGGTCGTTCAGGCTAACCACGTCCGGATCGTCGGCAAAACCCTGTTTGATCTTTTCGAGCCAGGGTTGATCATCTTCCCACGGAACCACGCCGGGTTGGTAGGCTGAGACTAATACGATTCGGGCGTTGTGCTCTTCACGCAGTATCTTTACGAACTTCGAAGCGGATGCCACCAAGGCATCCATCTTTTCAGACGAGCGTTCCAGGTACTGCTGTTTGGCCAGTTGGAATGGCAATAAATTGGATGCGAAGTGGAACCACAGGCGGATGTTCAAGCCAATGACCGGGCCTTGTTTCTCGTCGAAAAGCCCGGCAAGCAGCTCCGATTCACGGGGATCGATATCGGCCAGATCGGGCTCCATATCGGGCATGAAGATAGCATCGTGCGCGAGCAGGCGCTTGATACGGGGATTGAGCTGGCCAACAAGTTCGTGGCTGCCGAAATCACGCGCAACGAACAAATCGGCCTGGCCGAGCACGCGTTTGGCAAGCCATTTGCCGAACGGGGTGGTAAGCGGCCCAGCGCCCTGAAAAACCATCCAGATACGGAAGCCCATGCGCCGGTACAACCAGAAGCGGCCCCAGAGCAGGATCAGCTTGATGAGGCTGGAATCATCCTGCAGGTCGAGGCCCACCGACCAGATGACCGTATCCACGCCCTGCTCTGCCTTGTCCCGCCCCAGATGAAGCTGCATCTGCCGCAAGGGCAGGTATCGAAAAGACGCCAGCGCCGGCAAGGGAATATCCGCCGGCAGGTTATAGTAGACAACCGCGTCCCGGACCCCGGCCTTGTGCAAGCCGTGCAGCAGTCCCCAGCGGCTGGCAATATCACCGCGATTTCCTTTCGTCACGCGAGGAAATATAAAACGCGCCATCTTCATCCTTTTTGGCTCACGATGGTTTTCTGTTTTCCAGAATACTCATGAATCGGTCTTTTGTATGCTCAACCGAGGAAAGTGCCTGTTGTCGGGTCTTTTGGAGATCAGGGGTCAGATCGGTATTCAGGCAGAGCCGGACACTTTCGCTAAGCGTCTCTACGCTGAGCGACTCCACGGGAAGCAACAAGGGCCAGCCCAGGGCTTTTGCCTGGGCCGTGACCTTGCCACCTCCAGCAATGGCATCGATGGCAATGACGGGCACCGAATTCTTCAGGCCCAGCACCATGCCGTGCAGCCTATTGGTGACGACCAGGTCGGCTTTGCGGAGGATGCTTTCGAACTGCCGATTGTTCTTGATGCCACCTTTATTATTGTTGGCAACCGTATCCAGCCAGATGGGGACGACCTCGCTGGCTTCCAGGTACTCCTGGACAATTTTCCTGACGTAGAGGTGGCGCTGCCGACTGCCATACGCCGCCTGCCGCTCGACCAGCACGACCCCCACCACGGGCAGCAAATCTACCGGGTTGGCAAAGGAGATGTCGACCTGGTTTTCGTCCGGGTTGTCACGTGCCAGGAGATAGTCGAAACCAGATGTGCCGGCTTGGTAAGTGGTCAGGTTGACGCCGATCTTCAAGCAATGGCTGAATTTTTTCAAGAGCAGGGATGGGATGCGCCTTTGCGGGTACCAAGGGCCACAAACGAAGACGAAGATGCCGTATTCTTTCTCATCGACCTGATCGATGCTTAAGCCATCGAGGCCGTCTTCGAGGTTCGAAGCCACGTCGAACTCGATGCGGGCCTGGGAGAGCCAATCGCAAACCAACTGCTGGGCCTCGATGTCGCCAAAAGTACCTCCGCCGCCTGGGATGCTGAAGTGACCAACTACCAGTGCGCGATTGGGACGCGTGGCGGAAAGGTCAGGCCCGGGTTTCTGCGAAAAACGGGAAAGCAACCATAATCTAAACAGGAACCAGCGTGTGGAGAACTCTTTTCGCAGCAAAGGGAGCCAGTTACGCGAGTCTCGAATGATCTTTAGATCCACGCGTGCCTGGCTAAAACCCGAAACGCGGTATTCCACGTCCACGCGGGCTTCGACGGCCTTGACCTGCGCAGAGACGTGGATAGGCGCTTCCGGCACGTTCTTGTTTAAACTGAAAACGTCGAGGAGGTGCATGCCCAGCGAAGCAGCGACCTTGTGCGCACTGGCATCTGCTTTGGCAAGAGCACACTCGAGGGCCTTCTCGCGCGCCGCATTAATTACGACGGGGGAATCCTCAATTTGAAGTAGCTCTCGATGGGAGGCCGAAACCTTGATGGTCTCTGGTTTGATATCCATCATTTCCTTGTTTACAGCATGTCAGAAAATATCGGCATTATTCCACTACGGGATAATTATTCATAAGGCAGGTACGGCATGTACAGAAACGTTTTCTGAATTTTCGGATAGGGTGTTATTGCACCACGAACCTGGCGTTGCGATAGCGCTCGTGCTGCGGCTCGCGGATCAAGCCCAGGCGCAGCGCATTCAAGACCTCGCGCACGCCATCGTCCACCGTGAGGGTGGCGGCAAAGCCCAATTCACGCCGGATCTTCTCGAAAGAGACCGCGATATCGCGGATATCGCCGCCAAAGGTCAGGTCTTTGTACTGCACTGCCGTCTCGGGCAGGCGTTTGATGACCAGGGAAACGATCTGGTCCTTGGTGTAATTACCGTCATGGGTACCCAGGTTGTAGACCTGGCCGGCGATTTTTTCCGTTGGGGCTGCCAGGGCAAGCAGCATGGCGCGCGCCACGTCCAATACGTGCAGGAAGGAGCGTGAATAGCCGCGTTGGTAGATCAACAACTCGCGCCGCAAGTAGGCATCGAGCACAAATTGGTTGACGGTCAGGTCGAAGCGCGTGCGCGGCGAGATGCCGTAGAGAGTAGCCAGGCGAAAGACCAGCGCGCCATTGGGCAGCAGGAATTCTTCAGCGGCAATCTTGGTCTCCGCGTACAGGGATTGCGGGTTGAGCGGGGATTCTTCGGTCAGGGGCTGCTTATCTTCAGTGGCACCGTAGGTGCTGTAAGTGGAAGAAAAAATGAAACGCTGCACTCCCAGGCTTTCGGCCTGTTGGTAGACATTTTTGGTGCCCTCGACGTTGTACTTCCAGGCCGCCTGCTTTCCAACGGCCTGGCAAGCCGGGAAGCCAACGATCCCGGCAAGATGAATGAAAACGTCTGGCTTGGGCCAGTTGCGCGAGAGCGAGTCGCGCACACTGCGATGCTCAGTAATATCCGCTTTTGCAAAATGAAAATCGGGGTGCGAAAGGAAAGTGAGCAGTGATTCCCCGCCAAAAAGCAGGTTATCGATGGCAGTCACTTTGTGGCCTGCCCGCAAAAGCTGTGCTGTCAACAGGGAGCCAATATAACCGGCCCCACCGGTAAGAACAATGTGTTTTGACTCGCTCATGCGGCCTCTATATTAATCAAGGTGACTTTCAGGCCATGCACTTCCAGGGTCGGGATATTCGGTTGGTCCACGATCGCAAGCCCCTGTTCGAGACAGGTCAGGCGACAAATATCCGCAACATCGCCATCGCCGACGAGCCGCACACAATCGAAGCCTTCTTTGTGCACGGTTTCGAGGTATTCTTTTACCTTTTGACGCACGCGGCGGTACAAATTGAACTGCTGCTCTACGTAATCGATGGTCAAGCGGGTGCGCAGCGCCAAGCCTTCCGGGGTGATCAGATATTGAAGCTTACGCCGTTCCGCGTGTTTGACTTTGACGTAGCCTTTAGCGATCAGGCGCTTGAGGTGCCAGTTGACCGTCCCAACGGCAATCCCAAGCTGGGTGGCAATAGTCGCCTGGGTCAGATCGGGATCATGCTCGATGGTTTCAAGCAGAGAAAGGTCGCGCGCAGTTTCGATAGATGATTCCATAGGGGTCTGCTACTTCTTGCATATTTCCAAACACGGATGACTTGTTAGGACCGATAAATTCAACGCTTGAATTATACATCAAAGTTCAATGGTTGAATTTTGGAATTACGGGGCAGTGCGGCGTGCCCTTTTGGGGAACGTAGACGACGATGCGGTCGGCAGAGAAATTCTCTGCGGGCTCGTATGTGCACAGGATGGACTTGGCCACATATCGCGTCCAGGCGTCGTTTTCGGCGCCCATGGACTGCCCCTGCTCGCCGACAATGTTGAATGTCAACGGGTCAACGACGATGGCAGCAAAACGGTGATTTTCCAGGTCCGCGCGGAAAGTCTGCAAGTAAGTTTCATTATCGGACATGGCCATTTCCATCAGCTCCTCCCGTTCGTACTCCGGGACCAGTGTTACACCAGTGAGCATGTGCATCGAAAGCAAGTGGCGCTGCGTGATGAAGAGGATCTGCCCGTTTTGCGAATTGACCAGGTCCACACGGCGCTGGAGCGCGGCCAGGGTGGCCTGCGTCTCAGCGGGATTGTAGTCAAACACATTGGATTTCATTTGAAAGATGAAAAGTGCCGGAATCAAAACGAACAGGGCGACCACTGCCCAATGAAAGCTGGACGTGACAGGTTTTTGGTCGTCTTCGGGAACATAACGGCCAAAATACAAATAGGCAGCCACGATCAAGAGCAGGACGGTGTAGGCGTCCAAGTTGTGCAGGTCAGCGCCACCGCCGATCTTTAGACTGACCCACAGTCCGCCCACGAACAGTACCAGCAGTGCCAGGCCAATCATGACCAGGCGCAATAACGACCATGCGGAACGCTGCAGCCACAGGCGCAGGCCGATAACCAGCCATAACGCCAGGGAGAAGATGACGATGCCAGGCACCAGTCCCAGAGCATACGTAGCATTGGGCCACAGACGATCCCATAAAAGGGTGGAGCTGAGGCTGGTATAGAAATCGCTGGCATTAGGGATGCCTGAAAAGGCAATGTACAGGCGCTGTAGCGCAAAGGCGACTCCCGTACCTGTGATGAACCACTCAGCTGGCTTGAGTAAATAACGCCAGGCGTTCTTTCCACGAGACGGCACTTCGAGAAAGTACAGCGCGGCGGCCAGCATGCCCGGCACCGGGTACCAGTTGAGACGGCTGAGCCCGGCCCAAGTCGAAGCTGCGATCAGGGCCAGCCAGGTGCGGCGCTGGTTTGTGGCCGAAAAGCCCCAGAGCATGATGAAGACCGGCACGGCCAGGTGCAGGTAGATGCCCACCGTAAACAGGTAGACGAAAATCCAGATAGCACAGAACCAGCGCAGCCAGGGGTCGTTGATCTTTAGGCGGTATATAAGAGCTGGGGAGATCAGGCCCACCAGCAAGAAACCCACCGCCACCAGCCAGAAACGGTGGAACCACAGCGGTGCATTGAAGAGATACGGCGGGATGAGCACCAGGTGCAGTGTGGGGTGCAGGATAGGCCAGGGATAGCCCTGTCCGTAGACGAATGGAGAAACAAACAGTGATGGCCAGTAGAAACGGCTGGTCTCTGACCAACCCATAGCAAACGGGTATGCAGAGACGGCGGGAATGTACAAGGAGATGCGATAAACCGCGCTTTGTAAAAGAACTGTCACCAGGAAGGCGGTGGGCCAGGAAAACGCCGGCCGGAGCATCTTGAGCGCGTTCATCCCCAAAAATGCCAGCAGCAGGAAGATAAAAAGCCGCACCCAGTCATCTTGCGAGCGCAACAGGTCCCCGTAATAGGTGGGAAACAGAATAAAAGAAGACCCGCACAGAGCAATCAACAAGGCCGGTAGCCCCAGCCAGCGCCAGGGACCGCTAATTTTCGATGCGGCTTCCAGTCCGTCCAGCATTGCCTTGGAGCGCGGAGACCAGGTCAGCAGCAGCAATACCAGGCCCAGGGTGCCCAACACTGTGATCATACCGAGCCCTGCTAGCCAGGATTTGCTGGCTAGGGGATCAACTTTCAGCTTCGCGGCCAGGGACCACAACTGCCACACTGAAAGCAGGCTCGCCGGAGGCACGAGGCCGAGCAGGATGCGCCAAAATGTCACTCGCGTCGGTTGAGACATGTCTTTATTCCTGAAATTGATCCAAATGCGTTAAAATCGGGATACTTTTTTCATGGAGCAGCGCATGGGCCTTTTCCGTCACCAGGAAGAAATCTTGTTAAACCAATCGCACTGGCAGAAAAAGCCGATCTTACAGTTGATTTACCGCGAATTTTACCGGCTTATTGCGGCGCAACTCACCGATTTCGCCGATCCTTTGGTCGTTGAACTCGGCTCGGGGATTGGGAACATCAAAGAGGTTATTCCCAACTGCATTCGCACTGACGTGTTCCCCAACCCCTGGCTCGACCAGGTGGAAAATGCTTACCAACTCAGCTTTGCCGACGGGTCGGTCAGTGACCTGATCTTGTTCGACGTTTTCCACCACCTGCGCTATCCGGGCACGGCCTTGCTGGAGTTCAAGCGGGCGCTACGCCCAAGAGGGCGGGTGATTATTTTTGATCCTTACGTCAGCCTGTTGGGGGCTGTGGTCTACGGTATCTTCCATCCAGAGGCCATGGCTTATCAAAGCAAGATCGTTTGGAAGGCCCCACAAGACTGGTCGGCAACACAAATCGATTATTACGCGGCCCAAGGGAACGCCACGCGCATCTTCTTTGGAAAGAGTCAGTCTGCGTTTTCGAACGACTGGGTAATGCTCCAGCGAAAGCGCCTTTCAGCGCTGTCCTACGTCGCAAGCGGGGGATACTCAAAGCCGCAGCTTTACCCGGACCGAATCTACCCGTTCCTGCGAGCGATCGAGCCCACGTTGGAACGCTTCCCGATGTTATTCTCGACACGCGCGCTGGTCGTGCTCGAAAAAAAGGGCTAACGACAGGCGCCTACATCCATCAGGCGGCGCAGGTCGGTCGGCTTGCCGCTGGCGTCATCTTCCTGGAGCTGGTCGAGCACGACCACGCACGATTGTCCGAAATTCGCCGCGTATTTGCGCCAATCTTGCAGATCGAAGTAGACATAACGATACCCGGCTGCGTTGAGACGATAGGGATCCGGATCCGCCGCCAGGGCCAGGAAGGTCGGATCGGTGGGCGGGCCGTAGTTCGTGCCTGAGAGGCTGTGCAGCCCAAGCACGGTCGTGCCGCGCAGGGGATCGGTGTCAAAAACGAAGGCAGCAGGCTGCAGCGTTCCCCAGTGTTTTGCATAGATTTGAGCATCGAGATTGCCCAGGAATTCGGCATAGACCGGGTTGGGCATGCCGGCCAGCTGCAGGCTAAAAAGCGCCACTCCGCTCAAGCAGGCGGCCAGTCCCCAGCCGAGCAGGACCGTTTTTATGGCGTCCGACCGTCCCTGCGCCCACAGCCAGAGCAAAGGCACGGCATAGATTTTCAAGACCAACAGGAAGTGCGCCGTCATGCGCGAGAGCGCCGTCGGCCCGGCGTTGCCTGTGTAATCGAGGAAAACGGTCCACAGGCTGGGGATGATTGAAAGTACCCACGCGGCTTCGAGCCATTTCTCGTCGCGCACCAGTTCCAGACTATATCGCACCACCCAGGGCAGGGCTAAAATAGCCAGGCCGGTTTCGGCCAGGATGGTGAACCATTCCGCCGGGTTCAGCAGGGACAGGCTACCCAGGTGGGCCGAGAGCACCGCCGGGGAACGCAGCGCAAAGGAGACCTGGTAAAGTGCATCTGTTTTGGCGCCCCCCAGCCTACCGATCCAGCCGGCAACCAGGCCGGTAAAGATACCGCCCTGCACCAGTGCCAGCAAACCGCCGGCAATGAAGGCCGGGGCCGCGGCCCACAATGTCTGTGGCAGGCGCAGGCTGCGGTTCTTGACGGCCCAGAAGACCACGACCAGGATCATCCCTGTGTACAGAAAAGTGAAAGTCACTTCATTCGAAAGCGCCAGTGCGGCCAGTAAAACGGCAGACACCGCATGCGAAGCCCAGCCGCGTCCCCGCCCGGCCAGCAACACCAGCAAAAGCACCAGCATGATCATGCTGGTACCGTAGCCGGCCTGCGCCATCACCAGCGATGCATCCAGGCCGCTTCCGTACATGAAAGGCAGTTGCAACGGGCCAACACCCTGAATTTTCCAATATTTATCCAATGCAACGATGAGGTTGGGGCCCGTATCCGCGCCGGAACCGATCAGCGTTACGCCGGCCGAAGCCGCCTGGAGTAGACGCGCGGGTAACAGGAACAATATCCAGCGGGCGCCACCGGCAAAATACAAAAAGGCCATGGACAGCGTGGAAGCCATCCTGTTGCGGGTTAGCCGGTAAGCGAGCATTCCTCCCAAGCCGAGCGTCAGGGCCATGGTCAGGCCGCGCGCCACGTCCAGCGCGGTCCATGGGCCGGCCCCCGTCAGGCGGCTGAATTGGGCGGCGATCAAAAGCAGAAAATAGTGATAGCTCCATAATAGACGCGAATCAAAGGCGAAATGGGGCGGGATGTCGCCGAGGGCCATACTAGAAAGCTGCGGCAGGTTCTGGTAATCGTCGAAGATGCCCAGGCCACGGCCGATCAACGCAAAAATGAAAGCCGCGACAAGGAAGATGAGCCAGTTCCAGGGCGTGAAGGCTTCCTTTGGAAATAAATCGCGCTTCAACGGCCAGGCCAGGGACACGCCGATGGCAACCGTCAGCAGCGCCGCGCACCAAAAGGCAGGGGTCGTGGGTATGAAACGTGCCAGCCAGTTGGCCAGCCATGTCCCGACGGTCAGGCCGATGGCCAGCGAGACCAGCCCGCGTTCGCGCGCAGGCAAGTCAAAGATACGCGCCGTAATCAGCCAGCCGCCAACGCTCCACAGGGCCAGCAGTAGAAGTAGGGGAAAGATGTTGAGTTCGCTAAAGATATACATGGTTATAAGTCAGTCAGGCCCGAGCAGCAGGTGATCGGATCGCGCCGAATAATTCTTCATACTGCCCGATGATCTTCTCCAGGTCAAAGCGCTGTGCGAACTCGTGGCTTTTTTCTTGGGCAGATTGTAGCATAACACGATTTTCAAGGAGCTTCCGCAGAGCCGCGGCAAGGGCTTCCACGTCCCCACTTGGGAAGAGGAAACCGTTTTCCCCGTCGCGGACCAACTCGTTATTGCCGCCGGCATCGCTCAATACCAGGGCCAGCCCCATCCCCAAGGCCTGCACGCCTACCACCGAAAGGCCTTCGGAGCGCGAGGGCAGGACCAGGATATCGCTGCCCGCGAACACGTCCAACACCGTTTCGGGCGTCACCCAGCCCGGAAAAGTCACCCGATCCGATAACCCGCAGGTGATCACGCTCTCGCGGACCGATTCCAGCAGGGGGCCATCACCCAGCATGCTGCACGTCCACGCCAGCTCTTTCAAACCAGCCAGCGCATCCACGATGTGCTGCGGATTTTTCTGCTCTACAAAGCGCCCGGCAAACACAATGTGCGGCGGCGCTCCCTCTGCCGGAAAATGAACGGGCAGGGCCTTTAAATCCATACCGTTGGGAATCACATCAATGGGAACCGGATAATGCTCAAGTGCCAGGCGGCGTGTAAACGCGCTGACGGCCGCCACCCTGGCTGCGCCATGCCAGATGGCAGGCGTAAACGGATAGACCCATTTGAACCAGCGATCGGTTTTCTCAGGCAGTGCGCCAGGCACGTCCCCAAGGTGGGCCGTTAGCAGATAGGGGACGCCCGTCAGTCTGGAAAGGACGAACGCCGCCGCCCCGGCCGGCACGGCAAAATGCGCGTGAATCACGTCCGGCTTCCAGGCGCGGATGATTTTCAGCCCAACGCCCAGGGCAGACCAATCGTAGCGAGCCATTTCTACAAAAGTGGCACGGAAAGCCTGGCGCCGCATGGAGGCGATGCGTTGTATACGCACGCCATCCACGATCTCGTCGAGCGGCAGTCCATCCAGACAGGCGGTCAGTATGTGTACCTGGTGGCTGCGCCGGGCGAGACCACTGGCAAGGTCCTGTGCCACGCGCCCGCCGCCCCCCCCGACAGGAGGAAACTCGTGCGTAAGAACAAGAATTCTCATGATTGCCCGGTTTCAGTCTCGTCGTTGAGATCGGCATCATTGAGCGCCGCGTCTGTGACGGAGCTGGAGAGCCAGAATGCACCTGGAAGAGTCGCTATGATGCTGAGGAAACGCGTCATCAAAGCCAGCGTGGAGGCCTGCTCGATGCTGGCACCAAGTGCGGTGTAGAGCGTGGTGTAGGTTGCTTCACGCAGTCCATAACCATTGATGGAAGGCAGTTGACTGACGAAATAGGCCGCCGTTTGCACACCAATGATCTGCCAAAACGAGAGGTTCATCCCCACCTGGCGAGAGAGCAGGTAGGTCGCCGTCATGGGCAGGATGTTGGACGGCCAAGCAGCCAGGAAAGCGTAAACAAAGGCCCAAGGCCGTGACGCCCAGGCCCGGAAAGCGTTAGCAACTTTCGGAAAATAATGTTCGAACAAGCCTCGCAGCCTGGCCGAGATGGTCAGCATCGCCATCTCCCCCACGGTCTTCGCACTGTGCGGGGCAACCAGGTAGCCACCCAGCACGAACAACGATACTGGAAGCAGGCAAACCATGGCAAATACGTTGGTGAATCTGTCCAAGGCCACCGAGCCGATGGCGATCGTCTTGCTTTTTGTGTAGCGCAAAATACCTACCATGCGGAGGCCATCCCCTCCGATAGTGGAAGGCAGAATGTTCGAGGCGAAGACCCCGGCCCAAGCCATATGGAATGCCTGCAAGTAGGTAATCTCCACATCCTGCGCCCACAGCAAGCAGCACCAGCGCAGCGTGTTGAAACCATAAGACGCAATGTACAAGACGACAGCCAGTGCGATGCTCCAGAGCGGGATGCCTGTGGCCTTTTGCAGCACTACTTCCCATTTCTGGCCGGAGACTAGCCAGATGAAGAGCGCCGTCGTCAGGATGGTGCCCACCCAACGCGCGATGGTGAATAACTTCGGCGATCTTTTTGTCGAACTCTGCACGGACATTATGGGCACGCTCCAGGCTCGGCGCGCGGCTCGTAGAATTCGATCTTGCTGTTATCGCCTTCGATTGCAGGTTCCGGCTCGTAATAGCACAAGATATAGGCCGAAACGCGTGTATTCCAGACGTTGTTCTCTTCGGCGAAGGCCCCTTCGTCCTTCAAGCCCAGGTTTTGCTTGCCGGCCACGATTGCTGCGAAGCGATGGTTCTGTAGATCGGTATAGAACTGTTGCAGATAGGCCTGGTTGTTGGACATGGCCATTTCCGTCAAAGTTACGCCCTCGTACTCCGGCACGAGCGGCACGTCGATCTGGTGGAAAGTTACCAGGTGGCGCTCGTTGATAAAGAGCACGGGGCCGGTGTGCCCGGCCTGCTCGGCGAGCGTTTTCAACTGCGCGAGAGCGGCCTGGTTGCCCGGTTGATTGTATCTTGGCAGGGGCGAGAGCGCCGGCACCAGGAAGATTACCGGGGTAATCAACGCCAGCGCCATCACCAGCCAGGATACCTCTCCTTGGACTGGTTCACCCGACTCCCCGCGCACTTTGTCGCCGATAAAATATACTGCCAGCAGGGCGACGTAAACCGCGTAGGCGTCCATGTTGTGCATGTCGCCGCCGCCGCCGATCTTCACGCTGACCACCAGCCCGCCCGCGAAAAGGATTGCCAGCATGGCCAACAATCCTGCCCGGCGAATGGGATGCAGCCGTGAGAACCTGCCTGCCAGGAGTGCAATTAGCAGCGGTCCGCTGACGATCAGGATGGCCGGAAGCACGCCCAGAGGGTAAGTGTCGTTTGGCAAGAGGCGATCCCATAACAGGTTTGACGTGAAGCTGGACGTGAACGCCTGGGTGTTGTTTGCATTGCCCGAAAACGGAATGTAAAGCGCCTGGGTTGCCAGGGCAGACGCCAGCCCGACGATGCCCCACAAAACCGGCTGCTGCAGGTATTTGAAGACCTGGCTTGCCGCGCCTGCGGTATTCTTATCGAGTGCGGCAACCGTACTGCAGAGGGGTTCTTCCAGCAGGTAAATCGCAATTGCCAGCATGGCCGGCACCGGGAACCAATTCACACGGCTGATCCCTGCCCAGGCAGAAGCAAACGCCACCGCGGCCAGTGAGCGCCAGGGATGTTTGGCCGATACGAACAGCAGCGGCGCAATGACCATTACTTCAAGGTGGTAGTAAACCCCCACGCGCAGCAGGAACAGGAACAACCAGCCCGCGAACAGCCAGCGCAGGGCCGGTTCCCGATCCCTGCCGATTGGCAAAGCTCGCCAGGCCAGCGCGACGGCCGCCGCGCCGGTCAGGGCAATCCACAAGAAAACCTGCCAGATACGGCTGACCAGCAATCCGGAGTGTGGCACCAGAAAAGGCAGGGACTGCAGGAAGTAACGGGTGGGATGCAGCGGCGAAAGCGGCACCCGCATGCCGTAAACAAGCTGCGAGAAGTACAGCGAGCCGTAATAGAAACGGCTCGTTTCAGACCAGCCCAGCGAAAACGGGTAGGTCGAGATGGCCTGGACACGGATGAAAACTTCATAGGCGATCCCCAGGATCACCAGTGCCGTGGCAAACCCACCTGCCCAGGAGGTCGTAAACGTTACTTTAAGCGCGGCCGCAGCCAGCAGAACCAGCCACCAAACCGCCCAATAGAAGACGATCGTTGTCAGCACCGGGTCCTGGGTCGACTTCTTAACCACCTCGCCGGCATGGAAGGTGAATTTCAGCCAGGGAATGGCGAACAGGATGACGACGAAAAGGGCCGCCCCGGTGGCCCGCCACAGGTTTCCGCCAAACTGCTCCAGTTCCAAGGTGGCGATCAGTTTGTCGGCACCGCCCTCTTGGACCCGCCGAAACAGGAACACACATCCGATCAGCACGGCCAGGTATAAAACAAGCGGCCCTACCCAGACCGAACGCCAGAGTATAACCTTCAACTCTATCCAACGTGAAATCGACCAGATCAAGATGACCAGATTGACTACCACGGTGAGGGCAAAGATGGTTTGCCAGAAAGTTTTGGGCGCTGCCGAAATTTTCATCACGGTTCTCTATCGTTCACTGACGGTTTCGTCGTTCCCGGCTTGTTGTGTTTCTCCCCCGTCCATTTTCGCCAGGACATCCGGCAGGGTAATGGCGCCGGGCAGGCTGGCCAGCATCATCAACAGGCGTTGCAAGACCACCACGACTGCAGCAGTACCGCTGTTGACGCCGCCCACGTTCGAAAATAACGTGATCATGATCGTTTCGTGCCAGCCATACCCGTTGATCGTAAACGGCATTAGGCCCAGGAAATAGCCGACGCTTACCAGCCCGATCAGCTTCCAGTACGCCAGATCTCCTCCCATGCCGCGAATCAACAGGTAGTAGCAACCGGCAACGCAAAACAGGTTCCCCAGGGTGAACAGGAACGCTGTTATCAAGCCAAGCGGCTGTTTGAGCCAGATAGTCAGAGAGAGCAGCGTCTGGCGGATGAAACCCCAGCCCTTTTCCCACAGGCCCACTAGCGCCAGGGCCTGCAAAGGCCCGGCCTGAAAGAGTTGGTAAATCCCAATGGGCGAGGCCAGGCTCATGCCCGTCATGTTGACCAGCCGGTCCACGGCAATCGACGCCAGACAGATTGCGCGGTCATAGCCCATCTGCATCACGCCGGCCAGCCGGACGACGTCACCACCCACACTGGTGGGCAAGAAGTTGGAGGCAAACAGGCCGGTAAAGGTCAAGCGCAACGTATCCCGGAACGGGATCTTGATCCCTCCAGAACTCAGCAAGACGTGCCAGCGGCCGACGGTACACAAGCGTGAAAGAAAAATCAGCCCGGCCCCAAGCAGCAGGTAGACCAGGGTCGTGGGTCGCAGGGCGTTCACCAGCGCGACCGCAATATCTTCGCGGTTGCTGTAAAACACTACTGCCAGCAGCACAAGCGAAAGGATCGTCCCGACCCAACGCAACACCAGGCGGCGATTCGCCTTCAGTTGCGCCTTCATTTTTCTTCTTTCCCCTCGCGTAACACCTTCCGCACTGTATAGGTCGGCTTGGACTGAGATTCGTGGTACGTGCGCACAAGCAGTTCCGCAATCAGACCCATCAAGATCGACTGGAATCCCATCAAGGCGCTCATCACGGCGATCGTGAAGAACGGCGAGGACAAGACGTCGATCCCGGTCACCAGGCGCCGCACAGCCAGGAACAACAGGGTCAGGATACCGGCGCCCAGCAGCACGATCCCGCCGCCGCCGAACAGGTAGATCGGTTTGTTCGCCGAACGGGTCAAGAACTGCACGGCGATCAGGTCCAGCACGACTTTGAGTGTGCGCTCCAGGCCAACTTTGCTCTTGCCATATTTGCGCGCATGGTGTCGCACCGGGATTTCGATGATTTTGGCGCCAACCGAATCTGCATAGACCGGGATAAAACGGTGCATTTCGCCATACAGCCGGAAGCCCGTCAGCGCCTCGCGGCGGTAGGCCTTCAGCGTGCAGCCGTAATCGTGGAGATGCACGCCGGTCACGTTGGAGATCAGCCAGTTCGCCATGTGCGAGGGCAGATTGCGGGTCAAGGCGTTGTCCTCGCGATCCTTGCGCCAGCCCGAAACGACGTCGTAGCCTTCGTCGAGCTTTTCCAGGATCATTGGAATGTCCGCCGGATCGTTTTGCAGATCGGCATCCAGGAAGACGATCACCTGGCCTTGGGCGTGGTCGATCCCGGCAGCAATTGCCGTCGTCTGGCCAAAATTGCGGCGGAATTCCACCACGCAAACGTGTTTCTTGTCTTCTATTGCCAACCCTGCCAGCACTTTATCGCTGCCGTCCTTGCTGCCGTCGTTCACGTAGACGACTTCCCATGAACGCTGCAGACCATCCAGGGCAGTGTGGATTGCCTGGTGCAAGAGCGGCAGGCTTTCCACTTCGTTGTAAACCGGGATCACAACCGAAAGATCCATTGATTACTTCCTCCTAAATACGCGAAAAAACGAATCGCTTTGACAGCCGGCCTGCCGGCTGGTTACGGTCACTTCCTGATACGCACCGCTCGCCAAAGCCTGTGCAAGCCAGCTATCTCCTGAGAGGTTCCGCGCTTCCACGAGCACATAGTCGGCTTCGCCCAGCCATTTTTCTGCCAGGTGTTGGTTCCACCAACCGTGTTTCTCCAGTGCGTCGTCGTCGTTGGAGATCTTGAGAGAGTACGTTCCGTGGAGTTGCGCCGGATGGATCTTCACATCCGGCAGGGCTAGCAGGCTGACGGGCGAATATCCATCCCAGTAGATGGACGCTCCTGGCGGAATGACCGTTGCCAGTTGGACACCGACTGCTTTGTAGCCTTTGATGACGTCATTCTGGCAATCGTACGAATTGTACTCGCCTGCCAGTAAGGATGAAGGGGAAAAAAACATCCCCAAGATGATAAAGACCAGCAGCGCCCCCGACGCCGCGCTGTTCTTTCTGCCATTCAGCAGTTTCCAAGCTGCCAGCAGGGCCAGCCCGAAGCCAACCGCCAGCGAGATCGGGAACCAGACGTGCGCCGCATCGTAGATGGCTTCGTACGTCCACTGGAACTTATTTGTGGCAAGCTGCCAGACCTGTGCCCTGCCAAAGCCCGGCACCGGGATAGCCAGCAGGCGCTTGTAGAAACCCTCACCGAGTAAGGAAGCAATCGTCCCTTCGGCGCTGTAGGCCATGCCAGCCAGCAGACCCAGCATGATCAACAAACCCAGCCATTTCCGCCAGGTGGGCAGTGCCAGCCGCCAGGATGGCAGCGTTATTGCGACCAACATCAGCCCTATGCCGCTGTAGAAGGTTGTGTAGGTCGGGAAGCAAAAGACGCAGTACTCATTGCCAAGCGCGGCCCAGGCGTGCAGCACGAAAAAAGCCAGCAGCAAGACCGAAAGATAGACGGCCGCTTTGAATTGCGCGCTCGACTTCCACTCTTTGGGCCAGAAAATCCAGGCGGCCAGGGCGCCGGCCAGGGCCGCGAAATGGTAACGGAAACTCAGAAAGAAACTGGCCACGCGGTACCCCAACGGGTTATCGGGGTTCCAGGTCTGCGCCACGGGCGGCGGCGCCCAGGCCTTGAGAAAGGGCAAAGGGATGAATTTGGCCCAAAGTTGGAGGATGTTCGGCCAGTAAAGCAGGTGAAAACCGCCAAATACCACCAACTCCCCTGCCAGGGCCCAGATGGCCTGCTTCCATCCATAAGCCCACAGCACGTACACTAATAACAGCGGCATCACCGGCAGCAGGTTGATGCGGACCATCACAGTTGCGCCGGCCAGCAGGCCGGCCAGCGCCAGCTGCCAGTTTTTGCGGCCATCCCCGAGGCTGAAGAACATCGTCCAGGCCAGCAAACAGGCCGAGAGCCCTTGCGAAGCGGCCATGCTGACCATCTGGGCCGCGGCGGGATCCAGCGCAACCACGGCAACGAGCCCAGCCGCAACCCAACCGCCCGCCAGGCGGCGCGCCGTCAGCCACAACCCGAGGGCCGTTAGCAGTCCCAAGGCAAGAGCAAAGAGACGCCCGGTCTGCAGGCCGGGGCCAAAGATGAGTTCCACCCAACCGGGGATCAAGAATGCCAGCGGCATTTGGTTCATCCACGGGCCATAAGCCTGAAAAGGCACGTATTTTCCGGTGGCGAACAGCCAACCGTTATAAAGATAAAGCCCCTCATCGAGCACGGAAAACTGAATGTGGGTAAAGCGCCATAGCTCAAGGCAGTAAGCCAAGACGCCCGCGATGGAGACGCCGTCTGCCACCACGGGATGCTGCGCCAACCACCCCCAGGCCTTTTGAAAGCCGAGAGAAAGGGTCTTCGTCATTTCCGCTCGAAGATTCTAATTCGGGTATCGTCTGGCGCGCAGAGAAAGACTGGAGAGGTTATTGGCAGCTCATCGAACACTTGTGGCGAGAGTTTAACATTCATCAAGGACAGCTCACTTGCCCGGATGAGCAAGACATCCGCTTGCGTGCGCCATTTTCTATCCAATTGAGCATTCCAAAAACCGAAGCGCAGGGCCTGCTGTGAATTGGCATATGTAGTGAACCCAAAGCCGCCGTTCAACTGGGGAGGATAAATCTTGATACCCGGCAAGTATAGCAAAAGCGCCGGGGAAGGAGAACCTCTCCAATAAACCTGCGCCCCCGCCGGAACGCGTTGTGCCAGCTCCGCGCCGACCTTTTCGTATTGAGCGAGAATGTCCTTATCACAGCGCGCGTTTGCAGCAATTCCACCCAACGCCTGTGTGGGAGAAAGCACCAGGGCGGTCACCGATGTGACAAGAAGGAAAGCATACCCCATGTTCGAGAGCAGCCCTTTCCTTTTGCCAATTCTGGCCACAACATAGCCGAGGCCCAGGAGCAGGATCCCCACCAGCGTGCCGGCAATCGTCGGAAGCAGGCTACGCAAAAACTGAAAACTGACACTAAATTTATTGGCAAGCACACGCCAGAGTTCGATTGTCCCAGGCTGGAT
>Ga0302321_100001158_pt1 | contig 22494 bp, 16 predicted proteins | sample Fen_T0_1_FD_202505 | JGI IMG/M metagenome (GOLD analysis project Ga0302321, IMG submission 202505) | Peat permafrost microbial communities from Stordalen Mire near Abisko, Sweden - Fen_T0_1 | ecosystem: Environmental > Terrestrial > Soil > Wetlands > Permafrost | place: Sweden: Abisko...
CGCGCTTCTTCACCTATGCATCGACCCTGCACGGGATCTTGCGAACCGCCGCCGAACGCGGCCTGCGCCTCATCGTCCTCGACCGGCCCAATCCAATCGACGGCGTCGACGTGGCCGGCCCCATGCTCAAGGCCAGCGAGATGTCGCCCGTGAACCACCACCCGCTACCCATCCGCCACGGCATGACCATGGGCGAGCTGGCCGAGTTGATGAACGCCGACGAACACCTCGGCGTGCGCCTCGAGGTGGTGCGCATGGCCGGCTACGACCGCCGCGCCTACTTCGACGAAACGGGACTTGCCTGGTGGCCGCCTTCGCCCAATCTGCGCACCGTCGGACAGACCGTGCTCTATGCCGGCGTGGCCTTGCTCGAAGCCACCAACGTTTCGGTCGGGCGTGGTACCGACACGCCCTTCGAGGTCATCGGTGCCCCGTGGATCGACGGCCGCGCGCTGGCCAGTGAGCTGGCCAAGGCCGGGCTGGCAGGCGTTTCGTTCGAGGCCACCCACTTCACCCCGACGGAGAATCGCTACCAAGGCGTGCTCTGCCACGGTGTTCGCTTGCGCCTGGAGAACCGTGCTGCCTTCGAACCGGTGCGCACCGGCTTGGCCGTGGCGCTGGCCCTGCGCAAGCTGCACGGCAAGGACTGGGACAGTGCGCGCCTGCGCCGCATGCTGGGTGACCCCGCGGTTGCCCAGGCAGTCGTCGACGGCCGTCCGCTGGTCGAGGTCGAAGCCCTTTTCAAGGACGACCTTGAAGCCTTCCGCGCCAAACGCGCCAAGTACCTGCTGTACCCACCTTGACCGCGAGTCATGGCCGCGCGCGCCTGGCACGCTAGACTTTCGCGAACGCATGCCCACCACGCCCGCTCCGCCGCTCTCGCTCTCGGTTCTATCCGGGGTTACCGAGGTGCCAGCAGGGGACTGGGATGCGCTGGTCGACGACAACGATCCCTTTCTCGAACACGCCTTTCTCGCCGCGCTAGAGTGCTCGGGCAGCGTGGGCCCCGGCACGGGATGGGAGCCGCGCATTCTGGTCGCCCGGCAAGGCCCAAAACTGGTGGGCGCGGTGCCGCTCTATCTCAAGGACGACAGCATGGGCGAATTCATCTGGGACTTTGCCTGGGCCCACGGAGCGCACAGCGCCGGTATCCCCTATTTTCCCAAATTGGTGGCTGCCGTGCCCTTCACCCCCGCGGCCAGCCATCGCCTGATGGTGCACCCGAAGGCAGAGCGCTCGCGCGTTGCACGTGCGCTGGCCAAGGGACTGCGAGAGGTCGCCGAGGAAACCGGCGCGTCCTCGATTCACGTGCTCTTCTGCCTGGAGGAGGAATTGGCCGAGCTGGAACCGGAAGGGTTCGTGGCCCGCGCCAGCCACCAATTCCATTGGACGAACCGACCCGGCCCTTACGAAAGTTTCGACGACTATCTCGGCGAATTTCGCTCGCGCATGCGCAAGCAAGTTCGTCATGAACGCGCCGTGGTCGCCGACTACGGACTGCGCATCGTAACTTCCCCGGGCGACCAGCTGGATGACCGGGCCTGGGACGCACTGGACCGCTTCTACCGCTCCACGGTCGACCGCTACGGCAACATACCGTCGCTGACGCCGGCGTTCTTCGTAGAGATCCGCCGCACCCACGCCGACCGGCTGCTGGCGGTGCTGGCCTACCGCGGGGACGAAGCCATCGCGGGCACCATCAACTTCATGCGCGGAAACCGCCTATGTGGCCGCTACTGGGGCAGTGCGGAGCACCTTCCCATGCTCCACTTCGAGCTGTGTTTCTACCGGTTGATTGAACACGCCATCGTGAATCGTCTGGCCACCTTTGAAGGCGGTGCCGGCGGCGAACAAAAGCTGGCACGCGGGCTCTTGCCTCGGCGAACGTTCAGCGCCCACTGGATCCGTCATCGCGGGCTGGCACACGCCATCGGCGACTACATCGTGCGCGAGGCCAAGGCCGTCCAGTCGGAAATCCATGCGTGCCTCGAACATTCACCGTTCGTGCGCACGCGACCGTCGCTATAATCCCGTCCCGGTGACGTCATGAGCACGAGCAAGTCCACGTTGGAGCGTAGGGATTTCTTGAAACTGGGTGGCGCTGGTATCGCGGCGTTGTCCGCGGGCTGTGCCACCGTCGCAGCCGAGGCCAAACCGCCAGCGCCGGTGGCCCAAGTCGCAGCACCGGCGCCCGCCGCCAAACCCGCTGGACCTGCGCGCCGGATCTTGGGCCGGACCGGTATCGCGGTTCCCGTGGTCAGCATGGGCGTGATGAACGCCGACAATCCCAACCTGGTTCGCGCTGCGCTCGACGGCGGCATGGTCTTGCTAGACACCGCGCACGGCTACCAGGACGGCCGCAATGAGGAGATGCTGGGCACGGTCTTGCCTGCCCGCAAACGCGACTCGTTCGTGCTTTGCACCAAGGTCTATCTCAGCACCCTCGATCGCAAGACGGGGCTCTTTTCTCCCGAGACGCGCGGCGAGGAAATCGAGGAGAAGCTCGCCATCAGCCTTGGGCGACTGGGTCTGGACCACGTCGACATCCTGTACCTGCATTGCCAAAGCCAGCGCGAGAGCGTGCTGCTGGAGCCGGTCCTGCGTACGCTGGACAAGATCAAGAAGTCTGGCCTGACCCGCTTTGTCGGGGTGTCCACGCACAAGAACGAGCCCGAGGTGATTCGGGCCGCGGTGGAATCCAAGCTCTACGACGTCGTGCTGACGTCCTACAACTTCCGCCAAGACCACCACCTGGAGGTGCAGAAGGCCATCGGCGAGGCCGCGGCAGCAGGGCTGGGCGTGGTTGCGATGAAGACCCAGGCCGGTGTCTATTGGGACAAAGAGAAGACCAAGACCATCAACATGAAGGCGGCGCTCAAATGGGCGCTGCGCGACGGCAACGTGCACACCGCCATCCCGGGATTCACGACCCTGGAACAGCTTCAGGACGACCTGGAGGTGTTGCATGATCCGGCGCTCTCACCCGAGGACAAGCTGAGCCTCGAAGAACCCCAGAAGGTGGCAGGCCTTTTCTGCCAGGGCTGCGAGCAGTGCCTTTCCCCATGTGCCGAGCACCTGCCCATCCCCGACCTCATGCGCAGCTACATGTACGGGCATGCCTATCGCAATCGCGAGGCCGCGCAGTCGCTCCTGCTCGCGCTCGACCTGCCACCGTCGCCATGCACCGGCTGCAGGACCTGCCCGGTGGTTTGCGCCAAGGGCTTCGATGTGCGCGAACGCATCCGCGACATCATCCGGCTGCGCAACGTGCCTCGGGAGTTTCTCATCTAATGATGCCTTTCGCGCTGCCAGCCCTGCTTTTGCCGCTCCTCACCCATGCGGCCATGCCGCCCCAGCCCGAACCAGTCGCTGCCACGTCCAACGCGAAGGGGTTTCCGCAGGTGGAGGGGTGGAAGCTCACGGCCCCACCGACCCAGTACACGCCCGACAACCTCTTCGAATATGTCGACGGTGGGGCGGATGCTTTTCTGCAGTTCGATTTTGAAGAGCTGCTAAGCGCGAGCTACGTGAACGCCCAAAAGGTGGAGGTCACCGTCGACATCTACCGGCATCGCAACGCCGCGCGTGCCTTTGGCATCTACACCCAGGAACGGCCAGCGGGAAGCGTGCCACTGCCCGTCGGTACGGAGGGGAACGCCGGGTCAGACCACCTGGAGTTTGTCGCCGGCGCTGCCTACGTGAAGCTCGTGCAAGCCGGGGGCAAGGACACGCCCTTCCTGCGCATGTTCGCCGACAAGATTGCCGCGGGACTTCCCGGCACCCGCGCGGCACCGCCTGTGCTTAAATGCTTTCCCGACAAGGGCAAGCGACCGCGGGCCGAAAAGCTAGCGGCCCGCAACTTCCTGGGACATGCCTTTTTGCACGATGCGGCCGTGGTTCCCTACCAGAGCCAACGCGCGCAGTTCCGCTTGTTCGCCATCGAGGGCAAGGACGAGGGCGACGCGCGCAGCATGGTCCAGCGCTACAGCGCCGCTGCCAAAGCGCCGGCCGGCCAGATCGAGCGGGCAGGCAACCTCACGCTGAAAGATCCGCTCAACGGTATAGTACTTTTATGCTGGGATGGTCGCTGGTTGTGGGGGGCGGTCGACCTGCCGTCTCCGCCTGGACGCGCGCTGCCGGGGCTGCAGGCGCAAGTGGACGAACTGGGTCGGAATCTTCAATCCGTACGCCAATAGACCTGTGTGTGATCACCGCAACAGGTCACGTTGCGCCAAATCATTTTCCAGTCGAAAACCGCTCAGGTCGCGCCGAATTCCGTAGCGGTCGCATGTGGGATGCTTGCTATACTGACCGCCAGATTCCGGGGCAGAGTGTTCCGCAGGTCGTTCCCGAGTCCTTGGTTCCCGAAACGAGAGGGTGATTCCGATGATGTACACCAGCCGTTCGAGCCGCAATGGCAGCAGCGCAGGCAAGGGTCATTTCAGACTGTTTTGTGCGGGGGCAATTGTCTTGATTGCAGGATTGGGCTGCACCAACGCCCAAATTGTCGGCGGTAGCGGCGGTTCGACAAGCACCAAGAAGGGCGGCGCTGGCGGGGGCAGCGGGAACGGCGGCCAGGGTGGAGGCGTGGTCGTGACACTCACTCCTGCTGCCGATGCAGGCCCGGATCTTCCTGGCGGCGGTCTGTGCGGCGACGGTATCAGGGAACGCAGCGAGCAGTGCGACGACGGTAATACGATCAGCGGGGATGGCTGCAGCCGAAGTTGCCAGATCGAAGCGAACTACGAGTGCCCCAAGGAAAACGAGCCGTGCAAGAACCTCGCGGTTTGCGGCAACGGCATCCTGACCTCCGACGAAACTTGCGACGACGGCAATACCAACGACAAAGACGGTTGCTCCAAGGACTGTCAGGCCATCGAATCCGGCTACATCTGTCCGGTCCCGGGAAAGAAGTGCATTCCCAATTGCGGTGACAAGCAGATGATTGGTTCGGAAACCTGCGACGACGGCAACACCGCGGACGGTGACGGTTGTTCTTCGACGTGCCAGATCGAGCCAGGCTTCGCTTGCCCCAAGCTCGGCGAGGCGTGCGTGCAATCCAAATGTGGCAATGGCCAGACAGAAAAGGGCGAGCAGTGCGACTGCGGCACCGATTCGACCAAGCTTCCGTCTGGCTGCAAGGCCGTGAACGGCCTCTTCTACGGCGACGGCAAGGGCTGCTCCAAGACTTGCACCAAAGAGCCCTCGTGCCTGGATAGCTCCGGCAAGACCCAAGCGTGTACAGCGACTTGCGGCGACGGCAACATCGATCCCGGCGAAGACTGCGACGATGGTGACCTGCAGGATGGCGACGGGTGTTCCAGCAAGTGCAAGATCGAAGATGGCTTCAAGTGCACGACGGATACCGCGCAGGACTCCGCGACGTGCCAGTCGGGGTCGGGTCAGTGCCTTGAGCTCCCCGTCATCTACCGCGACTTCCAGCCGGAAAATGTGGCTTCGGGCGGTCACCCCGACTTCCCCTTCCTGGGCACGAAGTTTGGCGGCTCCAAGCCGACGACCCTCTGTGTTCCCAACGCGGGAGGCCTTGCCAAGGGCAACGACTCGACCGCTCGCTGCGTGGGCATCATGGCGTCGAGCCTGCTGAACGGCAAACCGCAGCCCGGCACAACCACCAAGTGCGATTGCCAGTTCAGCGACTGGAATATCGCTAACTCGAGCCGCATCCAGGGCAACTACACCCAGGCCGGCAACGATAGTCCGCTTTCCGACGGCGCGGGCAACTTCCAGGGAGGAGCAGCAGGCACCGCGGTCAACACGACCAGCACGGCTGGCGCGTACGCCGGCACCTTGACGGGCTACACCTCGAGCAGCCCGGGCGGACCGATCTGGAAGGGCACGGTGCCCGCCTACAAGGACGCCAACAGTTTTAAACAATGGTTCAACGATGACTCCACGGTCAACAAGACCTTCACGGCTGTTCTCGAACTGCCCTCCATCGGCACCAACATCTACCAGTACGCCAGCAAATCCCATCTGGCCCAGGGCGGGTTCTTCCCGCTAGACACCCTCAACCCCAGCCAGGCCACCCTGTGCAACCTGTGGCCGTACTGGAACCACGGTAGCGGCACGCCCTTCTGGACGACCTGCACTGGCGACCAGTACCTGTTCATCCCCCGCGTAACGTCCGCCGACTGCGTTTCCGGGGACACGGTGGACGACGGTTGCTGGGTCACGGCGGTGCCCGGGGTCAAACATGATTCCTACTTCACCGACGAGGCCCGCTACTACTTCGTCTACGACGGAACCGCCGGTATCTCGCTCAGCTTCTACGGCGACGACGATCTGTACATCTTCATCAATGGCGTGCTGGTCCTCGATCTCGGCGGCGTCCACCAGCAGTTGCCCGGCAAGGTCACTGTCACGGGCGACCCCGGCGATGCCAAGGTACTAGAGGGTGGATGCGTCGACACCGGCGGCAACCAGATCGGCGCTGCCGCCGGTTCGACAGCCTGTTCACCTGGCAACGTCAAACCCGCGCTCACGGCCGTGAGCCCTGGCGATTTCAGCGACCACACGGTCACGCTTGGCCTGAAGACCGGCAAGGTCTACGAAATCGCCATCTTCGGCGCCGACCGCCATCCGCCCGAGTCGAACTACCAGCTCACCCTACAGGGCTTCACCACCAAGAAGTCAGCCTGCACGCCCCGCTGTGGCGATGGCATTGCCACCAATGGCGAGCAGTGCGACTGCGGCGACGGTTCGGGCAAGACCCCCGATAATTGCTCGGGTAAGAACGACGACTCCACCTACGGCGGCTGCACGACGAAGTGCAAGTACGGCCCATTCTGCGGCGACAAGATCGTCAATGGCCCGGAGGAGTGCGATCTCGGTAAAGACAATGGCGACACCAGCCTGGGCAAGGACGGCTGCAGTATCGGGTGCTTGAAGCCACACTTCTGCGGCGACGGCATCGTCGATACGGATCTAAAAGAAGAATGCGACCTCAAGGACTTGAATGGCAAGAAGGTGGATAGCAGTGGCGCCGAATCGGACAGCCCGGAAGCCATCATCAAGTGCACCACCGATTGCGCCATTCCGCCCGGCATCGTCTGGTAGCAACCAACACCCTCCTCCAATCACCAGACCGTCATCGCCGTCGCCAACGGGCGCTCGGTGGTCTGGTGCTACGTTCGCGTGAAATACCAATTGTGCTGGCGCTGATCGCTCACCAGATCGGCAAGTTCTTGGGCGCTGTAGAGACCCGTTTCGATCCAGTATTGGCCAATGGGTTTTTGCAGGCGGCGCTGGCGGCCCACCACGGCCAGCCACTGGAAATGGGTCAGGTAGCCTTGGTTGCGCGCGAATTCGGCCAGGGGTTCGTGAAGGTTGCGCAGCGATTGTCTCAGCTCCAGCAGGTGGCTGATGCCAGCGGAATCCAAATAGCCGAAGGACATGGCGATTTCGCCGATGCGGGGACGCTGGCGAGCCTGCCAGCGAACCGCGCCGAACAGCTGCTCTTGGCTGATGCACCCGCCGTAGTACAAGAATTCACCAAGTTTCAGGGGGCGCGACGGGCGCTGGCCGACATAGTAGGTGTTTGACGTTGGCGGCTTCTGCGCCTTCTTGGGAGGTCTGGCTTTGGGCGCTGGCGTGGTGCGAGCTGGGGGAACGCATGGCTTGGCGGCGGTTGGGCGGTCCAGGTACTGCACCAGCTGGTCGTAGGCTTGTTGTAGCTTGACGAAGCGCTCTTGCAGGATAGCTGCCGGCACACCGAGACTGGTCGCGCGGTCGGGGTGTACCGCGAAGACCTTCTTGCGAAAGGCGCGCTTCAACAGAGGCGGAGCGAGGCGGCTTTGCCAGCCGGCGCGGGCGCAGAACTCCTGTCCCAGAAGGTTTGCGCACGCGCGCTCAATCTCGATGCCATCCGTTGTCATTGTTTCTGTGCCGCGTATCCCTTGGATGCGTTCCCATCGACTGTAGGTGCAGACGGGATGGGCGGCAAAAAAGGACCCCTTTGCCGCGGTACACGGCGTTCCGTCGCGGGCTAGGCGACCGACTGCAGTTGCCGTTTGTTTGAGGCGTTGGCCTGAAAAGAGTCAGAGACCGCGGTAGCAGCAATGAGAGGCGCGCGCGGTGATAGCAAATCGTCTTTCAGGTGTAGAGAAATGCGGCGACGCTGGGTTTGTGGCCGCCGTGAAATGCGACAGTGTGTCTAAGGTGTTGAAATGACAAACTATATGGTGTTGAAATTCGCGAAAGCACCGTTCGGCTAGCGCCTCCTGGGTGTTGAAAAGTGCGACGCGTCGTCGTTCTTGCAGGTCTCGAAGCAGGCAAGCCCTAGCCTCGCGACCCCGCTAATTCCAGCACATTCCCGCGTTCCAGCTTGTCCGACCTCGCTGGCTACGACTTGGCTCCAGTCTTGCGATAGCCCCGGTCGAAGGACCGCTCGCAATCTGATCTGGACCCCAAGCCGCAAGGTGAAATCGATGGTTGCTCTCTTTGTCGTCGCAATCGTGCTCTGTGCTGTTTCGGCTGACTACGTCGTGCAGCGCTTGGCCTTGCGCGCTTTGTCCGGCGCGTTGGATGGATTCTTCATGGATGCAAGTCATCTGTGGATCCAAGCCGAGCCTTCGGGGCTGGCGCGCGTTGGCGCCGACCCTGTGATTCGCGCTCTGGTCGGCCGCTCTTGGAAGCTCGACTGGGCGCCCAAGGGGCAGGTCAGGCGTGGCGGGCCCTTGGCGGTGGTGTACGGCCAGGGCCGCAGCCTGACCCTGCGCTCACCCGTGGACGGCGAGGTCATGGAACAGAACACCAGCTTCGCCTTCGCGCTGACTTCGTCCCCGGCATTCGACGCCGGTTGGCTGGTGCGTATGCGGCCAGTGCACCTGGCGCCTCGCCTCGCAACCATGCAAACCGGCGCTAAGTTGCGCGAATGGTCGCGCCAGGAAATGGATCGCCTGCGCGCATTCGTGCTTTCGCGCCTACCCGCGTCTGCGATCGGGGCCACGGCCGCGGATGGTGGACCGCTGGCCACTGATCTGGCGTCTCGGCTCGACGACAATGCCTGGAACCAAGCCGTTCGACTGATGCTGGGTACGGACAATCAGGAACAGAGCGAGACACAGCTCTTGGCGGTTGCTTCCTCCGGAGGCCAATCATGAAGGCTGGACTGCTCATCGACACCACCAAGTGCATCGGGTGCGGTGGCTGCACGCTGGCCTGCAAGGAAGCCAACGAACTGCCCAAGGATGACGACAAGACCCTCTCCGCGACGACTTGGACGGTCGTCGAGAAACGCGAAGGCGTTCACATCCGCCGCATGTGCATGCACTGCGAGGATCCGGCCTGCGCCTCGGTGTGTCCGGTCGCGGCCCTGCGCAAGACCGACGAGGGCGCCGTCACCTACGACGAAACCAAATGCATCGGCTGCCGCTACTGCATGATGGCTTGCCCGTTCGGCATTCCCCGCTACGAGTGGTCGAAGGCGGTTCCCCGCGTGCGCAAGTGCATCCTGTGCCACGAGGCCGCAACAAAGCACGGCAAGCCCACGGCGTGCGCTTCGGTGTGCCCCACCGGCGCCACCAAGTTCGGCGAGCGCGCGGCGCTGGTCAGCGAGGCCGAGGAGCGCATTCGCAGCCAGCCTGACCGCTATACGAATCATGTGTTCGGTCTGACCGAGGCGGGTGGCACCTCCGTGCTGTTCCTCGCGGCGGTGGACTTCGCGCGGCTTGGGTTTCGCACCAACTTGCAAAAGGGGCGCTACCCGCAGCTCACCTGGAACGTCCTCTCGCGCCTGCCCAACGTGGTCAGCGTGGCGGGAGCCGGCATGGCCGGTGTGTGGTGGCTGATGAACCGGCGCGAAGCCGTGGCGCTGGAAGAGGCACCCGAGCACGGCCAAGATATCGGCCAAGACATCCTCAAGGAGAAACCATGAAGGCGCTGGCAGCCACGACACGCGTGCCCCGCATCACCTTCTGGCGCGCGGTGTTCGTGGCCCTCATGGCCTTGGGCGCCTACGCCACCTACGTCCGCTTCGCCCGCGGGCTAGGAACCTCGACCCACCTGTCGGACGCCTTTCCGTGGGGCGTGTGGATCGGCTTCGACGTGCTGGTCGGGGTCGGTCTGGCCGCTGGCGGATTCGTGATCTCCGCGGTGGTGCACGTGTTCGGCATCAAGCGCTGCGAAGGCATGGCCCGCCCGGCCGTGCTCACCGCGTTCATGGGCTATTTGTTGGTTTCCGTCGCGTTGACCTTGGATGTGGGGCAGCCCTGGCGCATGTGGCACCCCCTGGTGATGTGGAATCCACACTCGGTGATGTTCGAGGTCGCCTGGTGCGTGATGCTCTACACCGGCGTGTTGTCCATCGAGTTTTCACCCATGCTGTTCGAGCGTCTGGGCTGGCAGCGACCGCTGCGGCTGGTGAAATCGCTGTACACGCCCTTCGTCATCCTGGGCGTGCTCTTGTCCATGATGCACCAGTCATCGCTGGGTACCGTGTTTCTGATCATGCCCGACAAGTTGCACGGGCTTTGGTACACGCCCTGGCTGCCGGTGTTCTTCTTCATCACGGCGGCGTCGGCCGGGTTGGCCATGACCATCGTCGAGTCGCACCTGTCGGCGCGCGCCTTCGGCGATCACCTGGACGATCGGATTTTGCAAGGGGCGGCGCGGGTCATCGTCGTGCTGCTCGGCGTGTATGGCCTATGGAAGCTGGAGGATCTCTTCAGCCGCGGCAACCTGGGACTGGTTTTTCAGTTCTCACAAGAAAGCGTGATGTTCTGGGGCGAGATGGGACTTGGCGTGGGCCTGCCCATGCTTTTGTTCGCCATTCCGCGCGTGCGGCGCAGCAGGCAGGGACTGTTCCTGGGCGCGCTCTTGACCGTGCTGGGATTTGTCGTGAACCGGTTGAATGTGTCGGTGACCGGCATGATGGGCGCGAGCGGCGCCAAGTATTTCCCCTCGTGGATGGAGCTGGCCATCACGGCCGCCATGGTGGCCGCGGGCTTTGCCGGCTTCGCCTTCGCGGTCAAGCATCTGAACGTGTTCGGCCATGGCAAGGCACAGGTGCATGCCGTCGCGGGTGCGCAGGCACCAAGCCCCCGCGCCACAACCCTCAGCGGACCCGGCCTGGCCACGCTGTGGGGGCTGATGGCCATCGGAACCATTCTGATGGTGGTGGCCGGCCGGTCGAGCCCGGCCATGGCAGGGCGGCCGCAGGCAACGCCAGCACCCGAACTTGGCCTCCTGGACGCCAACCTATCCCTGCCCGATGTCTTTGAGTTTCCCGTCGGCGACGGCAGCCCAGGTCAGGTCAGCTTCAACCACGAAACCCACCTGCCGCGCATCGAGACCAGCGCGCGTGCCTGTGCGACTTGCCACGAGACTTCGTTCTCCCTGCGCCGCCGTGGTCAGGCGCTGGCCGGCCCCGTGACCATGGAGCGCATGAGGAAGGGCGAACTGTGTGGCGCGTGCCACGACGGCGCCAAGGCCTTTGCCGTCGACGATTGCACAAGCTGCCACCAGTAGCGGCCGGTCTGACGAAGATCTCCAGGTCGGGCACCGACACCGCATACGGTGCCATTGACCACGTGACTCCACCGACGGTACCATGCGCGATGGTCTATCGGTTCGTCGCGGTGGTTTTTCTCGCCAGTGGGTGCACGCATGTCACGCGCGACGGGATCGTCAAGCGGGACGAACCCTCGGCGAGACTGCGGAGCGACGGTATCTCGGTGGATAAGGTCGATGGCCAGACCGCCATTCGAGAATCAGGATCTGCGTTCTTGTCTCCTGGCACCCATTCTTTGGTTTTGTCCCTCGATGACAGGCACCCAGTGACCCCGCGATTCAGGGAGCGCCGGCTATCCACGCGTCCCCTGGCCCTCTGCTTCGCTACCTCGGCTGGGCACAGCTACGTGGTCAAGCCGACGTACCATGGGTGGCAATGGCAGGCGGATCTCTTTGATGAAGTTCTCGGCTTGCCTGTTGAAGTGCAAGCGGCCGATCCCACCCGGGGCGATTGCGAGGCTCCGGTAGAGGAGGTTACCCCCGAGGCAATCGCCGAAGCATCCTCTGCCTTGGTAGCGACACCCAATCCGCGCAGCCGTTCTTCAGACTACGAGACCGACAGGGACTACGTGGATCCTCATCTGGCGGGAACGGGCCTTGCCCTTGAGGCTGGCATGCTTCTGGGGGGCGACAACCTGGGCAGTGGTATGAGCGTTTCCTTGGGAGCGCAATGGACGCCCTTGTGGGTTGGGGACAAGCTAGGGATCGGCCTGGGCGGCAGCTTTGGCTACAAGGGAAATTCTTTCCACACTTACGAACGGAGCGTTGCAAGCTCACGGTACCCTTGGGTCGTGGCCGTGCACGGATTGTTTTCCGTGACAGATGGCTGGTTGCTGTTGCTGCGCGGGGGAATCCAATCCGACAGCGGTCTTTCGGCAACGGTCGCGGGTACCACCGGCCAGCTCCACAGCCTACTCGGGTTTCTGGGCGAAGCGGGAGCCTATCTGCCGTTCTCACGGCACCTCGCCGGCTCGGTCGTCTTTCGCTACTCGAACCTGCGCTATTCGTCCGACAACGCCGACCATTCGGCCAACAGCTTCGGCCCTTTGTGCACGCTCCACATCGTCCTTTGAGACGAACACGTGGTTCGTACACGAACAGGATCAGCTTGCGAACGCTATCGGCTGACTTTTTTGACTTTGTCCGCGAGTGGAGGCACTTGGAGAGGGCTTGCAATCTCTCTACTCTCTCGACGACGAATTGGCGGATGCCGTCTTCCTTTCCGATATGGACGACGTCCGTGCCCTGCTCGCGCAAGGTGCCGATCCCGACGCCCGCGACGAAGAGCAGCGAACCTCGCTCATGAACGCGACCCTGGATGGGCAGCGCGATCTTGTGCGCGTGCTGCTTGAGGCTGGCGCCGATCCCAATCTGCGCGATGCGGACGGGTGGACGCCTCTCGACGTGGCCGTGTACCGCAAGGCGCTCGACCTGATTTGGCTGCTCGTACATTTCGGCGCCGATGTCAACGCCCAGGACGACATCGGGATCTCGGTGCTGATGCGGGCGGTGCTGGCCTCGAACGGCTCCACCGAGGTCGTCGATCTTCTGCAGCGCTGGGGCGCGCGCGCCCATGTGCCCGACTCCCCTCGCGCGGCTGCGCTGGCTCGGAACTTCGGCATCGCGCTCGTGCAGGGCAACCAACTCGGCGCGGATTGACCACACCGCCGGCCTTGATGGGGTAGGCTTCGCTGGATGGAGAAGCCGCGAAGCTATGCAATCCTGGGTACGGGGGCGCTGGGTGGTTTCTACGGCGCGCGACTGTGCCGTGCGGGGGCCGACGTGCACTTCCTGCTGCACAGCGATTTCGAGCACGTGCAGCGGCAGGGCTTGGTGATCGATTCAAAGGACGGTGATTTTGTTCTGCCGCGGGTGCAAGCATATCGCGACGTGCGCGACATGCCCCCATGCGACGTCGCGGTGGTGGCGCTGAAGGCCACCCAGAACCACCTGCTGCCTTCGCTGTTGCCGCCGGTGCTGGCGGACGACGGTGTCGTGTTGCTGATGCAGAATGGGCTGGGCGGCGAGGAGGACGTGGCGCGGGCGGCGCCTGGACACGCGGTGCTGGCGGGTTTGTGTTTCTTGTGTTCGAACAAGGTCGGTCCCGGACACATCCGTCACCTCGACTATGGCAGCGTGCGCTTCGCCGAATACGCGGCCGATTCGGCGCCGGCCGGGGTGAGCGAGCGCATGCGCGGCGTTGCCCAGGACTTCGCCAACGCCGGCGTCCAAGTCGACATCAAGGAGGATCTCGTGCTTGCGCGCTGGCAGAAGCTGGTGTGGAACGTGCCCATGAGCGGACTGTCGGTGGTGCTGGACGCGGATACGCAAGCGCTGATGACCGACCCGCACACGCGCGCCCTGGCCGAGGACATCATGCACGAGGTGGTGGCGGGTGCCCGCGCCTGTGGCCGGCACATCCACGACAGCTTCGTACGCAAGATGATCGACATGACCGTGGCCATGCCGCCCTACCGGGCCAGCATGAAGATCGACTACGACGACGGCAAACCGATGGAGGTCGAGGCCATCTATGGCAATCCGCTACGCAAGGCGCGTACCGCTGGCGCGGTCCTGCCACTCGTCGAGACGCTCTACCGTCAGCTCAAGTTCTTGGACGACGCGAGCACGCGGGACATAGCCAAACTCAGGTCGCGTAGCTCGTAGGGTTTGGGCAGGCTGCCGTCGAACCCGAACTCCTGGGGACGGGCCAGCACATCGTCGCTGGAATAGCCGCTCGATGCCAAAACGCGAATGGAGGGATCGAGCATCTTGAGCTGGTGGACCGCCTCCTTGCCGCCCGGGCCACCGGGAATTGTGATGTCTAAAATGGCGGCTCGAAAGGGGCGACCAGCGGCCAAGGCTGCCTTGGCAAGGTCCACGGCCTGCCCGACGTTCTTGGCCGAGGTCGCCTCGTAGCCACATCGGCGCAGCATGGAACCTGCCACATCCAGCACGAAATCCTCGTCGTCCAGGATAAGCACCAGACCCTGACCTCGAAGGCCTTCGCCACTGGGATCCCCCACGCATGCGCTCGCGCCACTCGCCCGCGGTAACCACACGTGAAACACCGAACCGATACCGACCTCGGATTCCACCTCGATGTGACCGTCGTGCCTGCGCACGATGGAATGGCTGGTGGCCAGGCCAAGACCACTGCCCTGGGCCTTGGTGGTGAAGAAGGGATCGAAAATGCGTTGCAGGTGCTCGCGTGGGATGCCGACGCCGTGGTCACGGATGGAAACGTGAACGTGGTCCGCGGCGGGCAAGTGCCCGGGCATGGCCAAGGCTGGGGTGTTCTCGACCCGCACCTCGATCCGCCCCCCTTGCGGCATGGCGTGCTTGGCGTTGATGACCAGGTTGTCGATGACCTGTCCGATTTGGTTTTCGTCAAGGCTGCACAACCATTCTGTCTGGTCGCAGCTGAAGGACGCCATGCAATTGGAACCTGTCGTCGCGAAGGTGACGGACTTCTTCACCACGTCGCCTACGGTCTGCACCTTGCGCACGGGGGCGCCCCCTTTGGCAAAGGTCAACAGTTGCTGGGTCAAGGCGCGGGCTCGGCCGAAGACGGCAAGCGCATCGACGACGTTCTCCTCCGCTTCCTTCACGTTCGCTTCGTGCAAGGCCATCTTGGTCAATTCGAGATGGCCGAAGATGCCAGCGAGCAGGTTGTTGAAGTCGTGGGCGATCCCACCGGCGAGCACGCCCAGGGCTTCCAGGCGCTGCGCCCGACGCATGACTTCCTCCATGGCCTGTTTGCCCGTGATGTCGCGTGCCGCGGCTACGAGATACCTTTGTCCGCCAATGGAACTGGATCCCAAGCTCACCTCTGTCCAGAAGCAGCTTCCGTCGCTACGGCGAGCGCGCCATTCGAACACCTGGGCACCTTGTTGGATGGTCTTGTTCATCCATTCCATGGCGCGGGTCTGCGTGTACATCGGACCGGCTTCGGAAATCTCGCCAATGGACATGCCGATGAGCCGTTCGTGGGTGTAGCCGTAGATGTCGCAGGCGCGCTGGTTGCAATCCAGGATGCGGCCGGTCTGCGCGTCGTGTACGAAGATGGCCTCGTTGACGGTGTCATAGATGGCCTTCAAGTGGTCTGCGCCTGCGCGCAAGGCTGCCTGCCGTTCTTCGATGGCGCGATCGCGCCGCCGCAGGACCCCGTATAGCAGCAGCGCCGTGGTCACCACGAAGAGCCAGCCCTTGCTGGTGTTGAGTGCCTGCTGGACGTGGGGATCCTTCGCGACGCGGGTCACCAGATCGTCGGAAAATGCGATCCAAAGCGCAGAAATGACGACATAGCCGCCCACGATGAGGCGCAACTTGGATCGTAGTGAGTCCTTCATAGCCGATCGATCTCGGCTGCGATTGTACTCCTGCCTGGACTCGCTTGCCGCCGCCGGTTTTCACGCCGGCGCTCGGGGACTACATCGGCAAGGTGATGCGCCCGGGGGCGTTGTTGGCCCCGGTTTGGGTGTGGCAGCTATTGCAGTCGCCGGTGCTGGCAGTGGACGACATCACGCGCTCCACACCAGCCGCGTTCACGACCTTCGCCTTGTAGGGCGGTGGCAGCGTCGTCGAGGAATAGAAATTTCCAGCCGAATTGGGTGTCAGGGTGACGCTGGTGCCGTTGTTCCCCGTGACCACGACCTTGGCGCCGGTCGTGCCGTTGACCCCGTTGCAATTGTCGGGTTCGTGTCCCGTCGGGTAAAGCGTCCCGGCGATGACAAAGGTGGGCGCCTCCCCGCTCTTCGCGTGGCAAGAGATGCAGGCCTGACCTGGCTCCATGGAAGACGAGCCGTTGGTGCCCTGGGTCCACGTGACCTTGCTGGTACAGGTGGGGGGAGCATTCAGAGGATCGGATGGCGGGGCACCCGCGTCGCCACCACACGACCCCGAGGGATAGCCGCCGTTGATCCAATTCTGCAGCGTCGCGATCTCCGCGGACGTGGCCGCCGATGCCGGGGACGGCGGCATGGGCGAGGCCGTGTTTTGCATCCGCTGCAACGCCACCTGGGCCTCGGTCATTGCGGTGTTCGCGGGATCGGCGCTGGTCAGATTGGCATAGGTGACGAGCGAGCGCGGAGCACCGCCCGACGGGGTTGTGCCGTGGCAACTGTCGCATCGGTTGACCAGCAGGGTCTGCACGTCGCAGGGCAGGGTGCCACCTGGGACACCTGCGTCCGCGCCGCCGCCCTTGCCGCCCGAGCCGGGCTGGCTCGATCCACCCGCTCCCGAACCGCCGCCGCTTCCAGTTTGCGTCGATCCGCCACTGCCGCTACTGCCGCCACCGCCGCCACCGCCGCTGCTGCACGAGCCGGTGGGATAGCCATTGTTGATCCAGCTTTGCAGCACGGCGATCTGCGCCGAGGTGGCTGCAGACGAGGGCGATGGCGGCATGGGCGAGGCCGTGCTTTGCATCCGCTGTAGGGCGACCTGGGCCTCGGTCATCGAGGTGTTCGCGGGATCCTGTTTGGTCAGATCGGCATACGTCACCAGCGATCGCGGCGCGCCACCTGACGGGCTTGTACCGTGGCAACTTTGGCAAGTGCTGACCAGGAAAGTCTGAATATCGCAGGGCAAGCCAGCGCCGGCGCTGCCACTGGTTCCCCCAGACCCAGCCTGACTTGAGCCACCGTTGCCACCGCTTGAGCCGCCATTGCCACCACCTGAGCCGCCCGCGCCTCCAGAGCCGGTGCTCCCGCCGCCGCCGGACGCGCCCCCGTTGCTGGCGACGCCGCAGGTGCCCGTGGGATAATTGTTGCTCACCCAACTTTGCAAGGTCGCGATCTCCGCCGACGTCGGCTTGGATGCGGACGGTGGCATGGGAGAGGATTTGTCTTGGATGCGCTGTAAGGCAACCTGGGCCTCGGTCATGGAGCTGTTGGAAAGATCACTTCTGGTCAAATCGGCGTAAGTCACGAGCGACCGAGGCGCGCCACCCGACGGAGGTGCGCCGTGGCAACTGGCGCAGTACTTGACCAGGATGGTTTGCACCTCGCAGGGCAGTCCAGCGGCCGCGCTGCCACCCTGGCCGCCTGGTCCAGCCGTGCTCGATCCACCAGCACCAGAGCCGGACCCACCCGCGCCACCCAAGCCGCTGGCCGACGGCGTTCGATTGATCGGGCTGATTCGGTCGCATCCACCCACAAGTGCCAGGGCTACAACGGCAAAAGAGGACAGAAATACTCGCATTTTTGCATGCTCCTGGTGGAAGGGTCGAAGCGGCCTGCTCATGTCCGACAATTTTCAGTACCCCCAGCCGGTCAGAAACAGGCGGACCAGTACCTTCCTGTTCGGTATGTGGCTGTTTCGCCGGCCCGTCTTCGCAGCGTGTCTTAGATCTTGAAAGATCGGTTAGATGCGTTAGGGTTCCTGGTCAACGCCAGAGGCGAAGGCGGTATATTTTGAGGTCTCCAGAGCAAACGCATACGGTCCAGCAGGGTGAGTGCCTGGTCAGCATCGCGAAGATGTACGGATTCGAAGACGCTGGCGAGATCTACCAGCACGCGAAGAATGCCGACCTTCGGCGCCTTCGGCCGAGCCCCAATCTGCTCTATCTGGGCGACAAGGTGGTGATCCCAGCCCACGACCTGAAGTCATTCACCTTGCCGACGGGGAAGCACCACAAGCTGGTGGTGAACGTGCCCAAGCGCAAGGTTCGAGTCCGCGTCCTCGACGCGAATCGCGAGGCTATGAAGAACCTGCCCTTCAAGCTCGACACCGGAGCACGCGTCTACGAAGGGCAAAGTGATGGCGACGGCGTCGTCGAGAAAATGGTCCCCGCCGAGGTCGAGCAGGCGACTCTTTCCATTGGGGACGTCACGATTCCCTTGTTGCTCGGGCATCTGAATCCTTGCGACGACACCGATGACGACGGCATCAGTGCCTTGCAGGCCCGTCTCAAGAACCTAGGCTACCAGCCCGGCCGCATCGATGGCTGTTTGGGCCCTCGCACGCGCGCGGCTTTGCGGCGATTCCAAAGTGACCAAGATCTCGACGTGACCGGTGAGGCCGACGATGCAACCACGAAGGCCTTGCTCGACAACCATGGCTGCTAGGGCATCATGAGCACAGTAAATCTTGTTGCATACTGCGGCTCCGACCGGTTGACCAACGTATGGCTTTACCTCAAGCAAGGGGATGCCACTACACGGCTGCGCAGCGACGCCGATGGACTGCTGCTCCAGACGATCTCAACGGATCCGGATCCGGAAATCGCGTCCTTCGTCGAGCCCTACGTTGCCGAGGCGCCCTCGACGCTCGTTCTCGGCTGGAGCCGCAACGGTTTGCCGCTGCCCACGGCCGTGCTGAACCTGGCCGCGGCGGCGTTTACCGAGGTGAAGCTCGAGCTCAAGCCCGAAAATCTTGCCCCGCTACCAAGCGCACCCATTGCCTCCCATGCGACCAACACGATTCAAGCCGTGCCCATGGTGAAGGTCGTGCTGCCGCCGTTGCCTGTGGTGTTCGACGAGCCGGCCGCCCTGCAGCTTTGGCCCATGTTCGCCGAGCCGTTCGCCGCCGACTACGCGACCGATGGCCTGGCCCAAGGCGCGAGCCTGTGGAATGGGGACCATCTCACGGTCAGGGACGGCCATGCGGCCACACCGGCCAGCGCGCAGAAGATCCCCAAAGACCTTGGGGTGGGCATACGAGGAACCGTCAAGAACGGAGCCAAACAGGTCGACCTGTACCTGCTCGACGCCAAGGGCGAACGACTGAAGTTCCGGCTGAAGGCAGAGGCGAACGCGCCGGTGGCGGACGTGACCACGGCCGAGGTGAAGACTGTTGACGGCAAGAGCGCGTTTACCCTGCGCCTGTTCATCGACGATCCCAAGCGGTTCTTCGGTCTGGTCCAGCTGGTGGCGGTGACCAAACAAGGCCAGCCGGACGGTTGGGGCAATGTCACTGCCATGCTGCTCGGCGTGCAACTTGGCCTGTGCGACGATCATCGCCAATCGGACAAGGGCGACGTGGCCGGCCCGCCGGTCGGGCCGGGTGACGAGATGAATGTCATCGACTTCACGCCCAAGACCGCGGCGGAGGGCACTCTGCCAGTGAAGACGAAGCCGCCGCAGCCGAAGCTGCCCAAGAAGAGTCAGATCCCGGCAATCCAAGCCCAGATCGACGCCGCTGTGAGTTCGGCCCGAGCGACGCTGTCTCCCAATACCCGCGCTCGACGAATGGTGTGCTTTCCGATTCGTGCCGATCGCAAGCGTCCCAACGCAACAGATCCGAGCGGACCGGCAGAGCTGTGGCCCGAGATGCCACTGTGGATGGCCGAGCTCCAACTCGTGGGCTTCAAACGCGAGGAAGGGCAAGCCTTCCTGCAGATGCGCCAGTCCGAATTCGGCGTAGACGGGCGAGCGGTGGCGATCCAAGCCAGTTTCGCCCTGACCCTTTCCTGGCGAAGCCCAGACGACGATCTGCCGGGCAAGCCGAAACCCAATGGGGATCCACGCAACGACTATTCACACGTCTTGAAAACCTTCAAGGGTACCTTCCGCGGGAAGAAGCCCGCCCAGCAGGCCGCAGGAGCTGCGGGCACGCCACCTGCTTCTTCGCCAAAGGTCAAATACGATTCCAATGCAATGGTGCTGGGCACGATCGATATCGAGGACGATGGAAACCTCAAGGTCTCGAGTAACGGGACAAGCACGGTCGAGGTCGACCCGCCCTTTGCGGCTGCTCCCTATCCGTTGCCTGACCGCCGTGTCCCTGCGTTGTGGCTCGACCAACGTCTTCGCAATTGGAGATGGACAACAGACGGGCCGACAGTCCCGACGCTGGTTCTCGAATGGCAGCCTCCCATCATCGAGGTGAAGCGAAACGACTTCACAGAAATCATGCTGGGTGGCGATGGGAAGCTGGAGGTCGAGCAATTGACCTTCGCGGGCAAGGCCGTCGCACGCCCCAGCGCTGAGCCGACACCTCCATCAAGCGCGCCCTCGGGATCGCTGCTGGTCTTGCCGACCTTCCGGGTGAAAGGCGATAATCCAGCCGAAGAGGAAGTAGAAAAGCTCGTCGACACAGCCGTCGAGAACCTCAGGGCCACCCATCCCAACGACGGCCCCGTGCAAATGCTTTCCGAGAAAGTGTGGAAGAAGCTCGCTCACCGGTTGGTTCTTCATGAGTCCGGAGGCGAACACTTTAGCCTGCGGGCAGGACGCGTGGCGTATTGCAGGCCGGTGCCATTCCAGTGCCACGGCATCCAATCGGGGATGCCCAAGTTCGGGGCACCCGCTGGCTACGGCCTCGGCCAGCACGATCCGCCACGCTCAGTTCAGGACATGTGGAATTTCTACGAGCACATCCGCCTCTGCATCGAGGAGCTGATTGTCACACACTACGGCAAAGAGGCTTACAGATATCTGACAGACCTGAATCCTTTGCTGAGCGCGAACAATCGCATCGACAAGGCCATCTTCCTGCGCGAGATGGTTCGTGGATACAACGGTGGTCGTGAGTTCGTCTACGAGCAGGGCCAGTGGATCATGCGTCCGTGGACTTGGGCAAGGGAGAAGGGCAAGCCGCCTCGGAAAGCGCCTCTCGGTAGCGACAGCGTGCCGTATGTGAACAATGTGTTGGGAACCCCGCATTTGAACTACCCGCACACTGTCGCGACCGCCGAACAGATAGTCACCCTGGCAGGTCCAACGATGGAGAAGTTGCTGTGAGAAGTCCACGGCTGATCTTGGAGGGAGCAGTAATCGTGCTCCTTGCGACTACTCCGGCGTTAGCCAAGGTGAGCAGAATTTCTTGGCGATCAGTCCAAGGACTGTTCCCTGGTCCCAAGCCCGAGCAGTGGACTCTGGCGCCGAATGACCTTGCACCGTGGAGGTCGCAGACAGCGGGCGACCGATCATTTACTGGAGTGGGCTATGGCGACGAGCGACCTTGGAATTTCCAGGGACAAGCAGTCAAGGTCGTAGTCGTTCAGATGCCGTTAGCCCTTGGCTGCAGGCAGGGCCCGATTGGCCTCATCGTGGGCGTCCTGGACTCTCAAAGTAAGCTGATTGCACGAAGCGCAGAACTACTATGCGAGGGCTCCAACATTGCCGATGTTAATGGACGTGAGAAGATCTACCGGCTAGACACTGCTCCCTACCGTATCTCCGACAGCGAAACCGCGCTCGGCCTGCGAATCGTGCACTACAATGCGGGCAAGCACTGGTGCTACGCAGACCAGGTCCTGCATCTATTCCGCGTCGTGGGCAAGGATGTCGTCCGGATTCTGACCACGGACGCCTTCTATGAGCAGGTCGACTGGGTCAAGCCGGCCGATGGTGACGCCGATGAGTCGGAGGAGGATCCGGAGTGCTATTTCAGCTACAGCGAGCCATTCCCACCCAAGGGCCAGGCCGCGGTTTTTCGGATGCTTTCCGGCCAAACCAAGGGTTTCTACGACATCCAGCGAACCCAGAAGGGCGGGCCGGCTGTCACTTATCGCTGGGACGGACAACGCTACCTGATGGACGGCAAAGATCCGATCGATCACCACGTACGCGAGGATTGGGATTGGTGCTCGGGGCCACGCTACCTGAAGGACAACGACTTGCCCCCGCCAGCACCGTCGAAAATCGACCCCAAGTCGTCATCGGCGCCGGCACTCAACCCAAGCAAGCACTGATCGTGCAACGCCAGGCCACGCTCGTAACCTGCGTCGTCCTCGTCGCACTCTCACTGCCTGCGATGGCCTTCGCCGGCAACCATCGCGTGAGCTGGACTTCCGTCCAAGGGTTGTTTCCCGGACCCAAGCCCAAGCAGTGGACGTTGTCCCCGGAGGATCTTGCGCCTTGGAAGTCGCAGGCTGCGGGCCAAGTTGGAACGAGTGTCGGTGTTGGCGACGAAAAGGCGTGGAAGTTCCAAGGACAGTCGGTCAAGGTCGTTGCTCTGCGGTTGCCCCTCGCGGCTGGATGTGAGGATGGTCCGTTCAGCTTCGTGGTGGGCGTGCTCGAT
>Ga0302321_100001159_pt1 | contig 22493 bp, 22 predicted proteins | sample Fen_T0_1_FD_202505 | JGI IMG/M metagenome (GOLD analysis project Ga0302321, IMG submission 202505) | Peat permafrost microbial communities from Stordalen Mire near Abisko, Sweden - Fen_T0_1 | ecosystem: Environmental > Terrestrial > Soil > Wetlands > Permafrost | place: Sweden: Abisko...
CGTCGAGCGCCTGTGCCCGCCCCTGGCCACTCGGGCGTCGGGACGGGTCCCTAGGCCACCCGCACCTCGATTGGCACCGTGACGGCAGTTGTCCACGTGTGGTTGCGCCCCCGAGCAACGACTGCACCGCGGAATCGAGAACGCCTTGATTCCGCGGTTCTCTTTTGTGCTGCATCGGCGGTGTATAGCGCGCCACGGCGCGAACTGTCTTAGGGCAGCAATCCTACCGGAACGGCAGGTAGTGGACCTGATCGCGCCAGTCTTCCGCTGAACTGCACTCCACTATGAAGACCAGGTCCTCGATGACGACCCCCGCGAGTGTCGACTGCGCCACCGCAATAACGCCGGGCATCGGTTCTGCCGCTTCCACCCGGCGGTAAGCCGAGGCTACGAGCGTCGAAACGTCATGCGTCAGCACGACGCGATTTTCGGATGCGGCGAGGGCGAGCACCGTTTCGTCGCTCACGCCAGCGAGGCCTAGTGCCTGGATACGCGGAGCGTCGACATCGGGCAACCGCCGGCGAAGCCCCCTCAGAATGTCGTTGTTGAAGTCCTCGTCGACGAGGAACCGGATCATCCGGGCGAAGCCTTCTTGCTTCGCGCTAGAAGACGATCACGAAGGCCGTGCGCCGGCCAACGCTTTTCGATTTGAGCGCGCAAAGCATCCGTTCCTTGACGACGCAGGGCAACGTACTCGTCGACGCTCTGCCGGTTGTCGAGCGCGTACGAGATCACCGCATAGACGTTGCTCAATGACAAGGTTGGATACTGCTCGACAATCTCTTCCGCAGAGCTTCCAGCGTCGAAGGCGTACACGATTGTCTCGAGCGACACGCGAGTGCCAGCGACTCGGATGACGCTGTCCGGCCCGGTCGTGAGCGGCGGGAGCCTTGGTTCGAACGCTTGCATCAAGTCAACGATAGCGGGAACCACGGCCCTCGGCCAGTCCACCGAGGCCGGGCGTGCATGGCAGCCCTTCCCGATGCACCGAAACCAAGTTGCGCTAGTTCGTCGATGGAGGGTGACGTTTTGACGGGGGACGCGAATCAAGCCGCGAGCTCCACGCGAATCTCCGCAGAAATCTCGTGGTACATCGAACGAATCGCCCCCGCGCAACGACCTGAAAAGCCCCGGTAAAACGGGGCTTTTCGCTTTTGTGCTGTTCGCCCTCTTGTCGAGTTTAGCCACGAGCTGGCAGAAGCTAATCGAGGGCAAAGCGGCGGCGGGCATGTGCACCATGTTGACCGTGTTGTTCAGGTACCGCGCATGGCATCGAGCTAAGTGTCCAGCCAGCGCTTGGGCCTGATGGGCCGATGCGCCGGGGGTGGCGAGCACTTGCGAGTAGGCCCGGCGCCTGCTGTGGAAGCCGACCGTCCGGGTGTGCGGGGTCTCCTCGAACAGCGCGCTCACGCGGTGAGACTCTCGATCCGCCGCGAGGACGAAGGGAAGGGTAATCGGGTTCTGACGTCGACACTGAACACCCCACCAAGTGAGGCGGGACCTCGCGGAGGTCATCGTAGGTCGCGCGTCGCCGGGCGGGGCCGGCCATTGCCCGCCTAGTCTAGCAGCGGCCGCCGAAGCCAGCACGAAACCAATTCCCGCGTCGGCGCTTGCGGTACCCCGTAGACTGCGGCTGTTGGCCGCGGCCGCTTGCTCGACGCGCCATCCGCTACAAGAAGCCCATCGTAAGACGCAAAGTCTTCGACGCCCATCTGGAAGGCCGAGAACGGCGCTCCGAACGCCGCGAGTGCCGCGTAGACGCGTGACCAGCATTTTCTGGCTCCCCGCACAGCTGGCCACGCGCACGGAGTACTTCGAGCGGCAGGCAAACGCCTCGTGCTCCTTCACTCGGGCTATCGGCCCTTGCCCGCGCGTCGTCGCGAGGGCGATACTGACCTTGTGAGCGTTTCTCAGCACGCACAGCCCGGCGCACCGCATTCGACTCTGACGGTGGTACGCCCGCGGCGGCTCCTCGGCAGGGACCGCGAGATCCGGGACGTCAGCGAGAGCGTCACCTCCGCTCCGGTCACGACGCTGGTTGGACCGGGAGGCGTAGGCAAGACCGCGCTCGCGATGACGGTGGCGGCGGCGTGTTCCGTGGATTTTCCAGGCGGAGTGACCGTCGTTTGGTTGGGCGCGTTGCGTTCGGTCGATCTCGTCGCGGCTGAGGTGGCGACCCAGCTCGGGCTGCCGCGGTTGGGCGGCCAGTCCTACGCCGACGCGCTCACGGGCTGGCTTTCCGAGCGCGTCGCGCTCCTTGTGATCGACAATTGCGAGCACGTGGTGTCTGCCGTCGCCGATCTCGCCGCCACGTTGACAGCGCGACTCCCCCACCTTCGAGTCCTCGCGACGAGCCGAGAGCCGTTGTGGGTCGACGGCGAGGCGACCTACCGACTCGCCCCACTGACCGTGGTCGGGCCGGACGCGAGCCTCGATGAGGTCACGGCAAGCGCTGCGGTTCAGTTGTTTCGAGAGCGCGCCGGGGCGCACGCACAGGGAGCGCCCGACACCGAGCGCACCTGCCGCCTCTTCGCAGAAATCTGCCTCCGCGTGGACGGACTGCCGCTCGCGATCGAGCTCGCGGCAGCGCGCGTGGCCGGCCTCGATCCGGCGGACATCGCGTCGCATCTCGACGATCTGTTCACCCTGCTGCCGCAGCCCGCACGGCGCGCCGACGGTGCGCAACGTTCCCTTCACGCCACCGTGGAGTGGAGCGATGCGCTCCTCAGCGAGGAGGAGCGGCGCCTGTTCCGCCGCATGGGCGTGTTCGCCGGCGGATTCAACCTCGCAGCGATCAAAGAGGTCTGCGCGAGCGACGGCCAAACCGCCGCGCGCGTCGCGGACCTCACGGCCAGGCTCGTCGAGAAGTCACTCCTCACCAAGCTCGGCGACAGTGGGTACCAACTACTCGAGACCATCCGGCAGTACGCCGTCGAGCAGCTCACCGCGGTAGGCGAAATCGACGGGGTTCGCGAGCGTCATGCGCGCTTCTACCTCGGCGTCGCCCTTCAGGCGTGCGGCGGGATCATGACCGGGAACGAGCGGCCGCACCTCGACGTGCTCGAACGCATCGACGATCTGGAGCAATGCGCACGGGCGAAAGAACGTCGCGCCGGCACTCCAGAAGACGCTGACGGATCTGGGCCTCGAGTATCTCGACCTGTACATGGTCCACTGGCCGATCGCGCTGCAGCCGACGGCGGTCCTGCCGGGCTCTGCCGCGGATTTCCTGCCCCTGTCGGAGGCGCCCTTGCACGAAACGTGGGCGGCGCTGGAAGCCGCCGTGGACGCGGGCCTAGCTCGTCATCTTGGCGTGTCGAACTTTTCGGTCAAAAAGATTCGCGAGCTCTTGCCGCACTGCAGGATCAAACCGGAGGTCAACCAGGTGGAGCTGCATCCGCTCCTGCAACAGAAGGAGCTCGTCGCCTATTGTACCGCGCAGGGCATTCACGTCACCGCCTACGCGCCTCTCGGTTCAGGCGATCGGCCGGCGTTCGTCAAGGCACCCGACGCGCCCGTGTTGCTCGACAGCCCAGTCATCCGCTCGATTGCCGCGGCGCACGAGCGGACTGCCGCCCAGGTGCTGCTCGCCTGGCACATCCAGCGAGGAATATCGGCGGTTCCGAAGTCTGTCACTCCCGCGCGACTCCGTGAGAATCTCGAAGCCGCCGAGCTCACGCTGACCCCGGCCGAGCTCGAACGCATCGCCGCGCTAGACCAGGGCTATCGCATGATCGCCGGTACGTTTTGGGCCGTAGCAGGCACCCCCTGGACGCTTCAGACGATCTGGGACGAACCGTAGGCGCGGGCGCGGGCAGTCGTGTCCTAATCCGCATCACGCCACGAGCCTTCGCTCAAACCCCAACGATATCGCGGTATACAGCCCGCGTTGCGCCCCCGCGCAACGACCTGAAAAGCCCCGGTGAAAACTGGGGCTTTTCGCTTTGTATTTCGCGATTCTTTCCGACCAGGCCAGAGCTGAGCTACTTCGAGCGGAGGCGTTCTAGCTCCTCCACGTCGGCGAGGTCCTTGTGCCGACCAGCCGATTTCTTGTTGGCGATGAGGGCGGGCTTGCCGATGTACGGAATTGCGTACCCATCCAGGTCGAACGTCTTGGCGTCTCGAAGAGCCTCGTCGAAGGACACGCCGCTGATCTTGGTGAGGACCTCAATCTTGAGCGGGGCGATGCCGAAGCGATACGCATCGCCTTCCGTCGCGAAGTGGCCCGGCGCAACCGCGTGTGCACGAAGCGGCGCGCCAAAGGCCTCGAGTGCGGCAAACACGCGCTCGGAATTTGTGCGCGAAGGCCTGACGAATACGTCCATGTCGTCAGTGGCACGAACGTGGCCGTAAAGGATCACTGCCCAACCGCCCACTACAAGGAACTCCGCGTTGGCTTCGCAGAGCTCTATCAGCAAGTCCGCAAAGTCCTGAGGAAGTTTAGCCAAGCTCCTCACCGGCAATCACAACTTCACCGGGCCACGCCGAGCGCGGAATGTTGGAAAACCCGCCACGAAGCGCCTGATGATGTTCGATCAGTCGGACAGCAGCAGCAAGCCTCTCTTCGGGCGTGCTGAAAGCGTACGGTGACGGCTTGAAATCGCCGAGCGCAACGACCTCGACCGTCATGCGCCCAGCCCGAGCGGCGGCTCTGAGCTTTCGTTCGGCGTTCCGAGCCTCGGCTTCGTCCGGCATTAACGTATGGTACCATACGACGCTCGGTGTTTCAGGCTGCAATCCGAACGCGGAAAGCCGCAGAAACCTCGTGGTACATCGGACGAATCGCCCCCGCGCAACCCCGAGAGCTGCTCCCAGGACGGGGCAGAGAGAAAGGCTACAAACCAGGTGACCCGCAGCGCCGGATTCCGCGGTTCAGTCCAATCAACCAGTCGGCTTCGCTACGGAGAGCGCTGGTCAGACTCGGGCCAAGATGAGCTCAGGTCGGGTGGCGCGCGCGGATACCGCACCGACGCCAGTGACCGGGATAGGCGAGGATCCTCGAGAGTTTCGCTTTGAACGGCCGGAGCTGGACGACGCATGCCCCAACCCTGATGTGTTAGCGTGGCGAGCGATGTGGAGTCACGGCAGGATCACCATTCCGGGCAGCGTTTGCGCCCTGTTGCTGATCGGTGCTTGCGGCGGCGCGGCGCCCCCCGGGGCGAAGGGCTCGGGCGAAGGTAGCGACGGGGAACAGCACGAGTCGAGCGCCGCGCCGTGCGCACAAGAGCGCGCGCGAGCCGTGGCTCTCGCCCAAGCCGTTGAAGCACTCGGGCCGCCAGACGTTCCTCCGCCTGGCGGCAAAGCCGAGTCGCTAGCATTCATGCAAGGGCCGCTGGCCGATTGGGTGAGGTCACGTCGTGCGGCAACCCACGAGGCAGATCAGGCGCTGGCGGCGGTGCTGGCCTGCACCCCGAGCGCGGAGCAAAGCAGTTGGCTTCTGCAACGCGGACGGCTGCAAAGTCACTTTGCGACGGCATTTTTGCGCGTCGGGGTTGCGGCCATGCCGACCCAATTCAGCGCTGATCCACCGATGAAGAAGCTCATGGTCGATAGCCTCGTGGAAGCGGTGACGCCGCAGCTCGAGCGTGCACGCAGCTCGTTCGAGGCGTGCGTGGCCTTGGGTAGCAAGGCACAGGCTTCGGATGTCTCGGCGTGCGCTGCAGAGCTTAGGGAGCTGCCCGGATCGTCAAATCCTGCTCCGCAGATCTCCAGCACCGGCTCGACTTCCGGAGAGCTGAAGATGCCGCCTCACCTCGCTTACCCTCGGCCTTTCGTGACCACGTCCCAGCCCAAGCCTTGCGCCTTCGCGGGGACGCTGAAGCTGTGGCGGCCCACGCTGAAGATTGGTTCGCGAGAGGTGGCTCGCGTGGAGCAGGTCGAGGTGAGTCGTCTGAGCTTGCCGTCAGCTCGCTCAGGAGCGTTCGTGGTCCAAACGGCTTGGCCCATTCGCGGCACCTTCACTCTGGAAGCGAGTGCGCTTCCGCTCAATCTGCGCTCACGAGTCGAGCTGAGCGGCAAGCACGTGTGGCTGTCGCGGGGCGCAGCTGTCAGCGCCTCTGAGGTGGGAGAGGGCAAGGCGCTCGCCTATCGCCCGCTTGGCGAAAACGCGCATGTAACGCCTGACCCGGTCGCCAAGGTCGCCTGCTCGGAGCTGGAGCTAGCTGGCGCAGCCCCGCCGCAGGCCGAGGATGAAAAGCGAAGCCGCGTGAACTTCAAGGGGGCGCTTCCACTCTCGGAGGCCCCTGGCGGGCGGTCGATTGGCAACTTCACTCTGCGTGAGCCCGAGGCTTTCACGCTATTAGAGCGCCGGAGTGGTTGGCTCCACATTCGGAGTTCCTCGACGCCGATCCGCGATTTCGGTCAGCGCGTTCCCTATGATTTCGAGGCATGGACCCAAGCTCGCCCCACCGACGAGACTGGCTGGGGCATGATTGGCCTGCTCAACGAAGCGACGCCAGCGACGCACGAGTCGATCGCGGAGCTCGCGTTGTTCGCCGCCCCATACGCTCGAGAGCCGATCGGCAAACTGGTCAAAGGGGTACCGCTGCTCGTGGGCGAGACGCGCCAAGGCTTCGTGAACGTGGTAGTGCCAGGCATGGACGCTGCCGCCGTCGAAGCATCAGGTTTTTGGGCGGAGAAGCGCGCCTTCGACGCCAGCGTGCGCGCGCTGTAACGATCGCCATGCGGCGCTTCGTCGATGCGACAATTGGTTGTCAACCTTCCTGCAACGAGCGTCACGTCACCCATTGTTCCGTCGCGGTCGAAATCGAAACGGGGGTCATCGCCGGGTACTACACCCTTGCTGCCGCGAGCCTCAGAGCAGCCTGATCGCGCCGAGCTCGCGGGCCAGCGCGTCGTCCGGAGCCTCCTCGCCGAGCCTCCGCCTCCCCCGCGGGATTGTCGCCTGGCTGGCGCCTCAAGCCACGAGGCGCCGTTCGAACCCCAATGATATCGCGGTATACAGCGCGCGTTGCGCCCCCGCGCAACGACTGAAAAAAGGCTGCTTCGACAGCAATGTCGTGGCGCTGCAGTTTCCCGGCCAAGGTCCTGCGGCACAGGCTGGCACAATGAGGCGGCGAGCGATCGCGGTTGTAGGGTTGCGTGGGCTGGAGTGTACTTGGGGCGGGGCTCCGGAAGTTCGCGCCTGAGGCCGGTATTTTCGTTGGTGAACGTTCGCGCCAAGCAATGGCACGAGGATTGCTGTGACCGGGCTCGGATGATCTTCCCGTCGCGGAAGATGCGGCGCAGTTCCTCGCGAGCTTGGGTCGTGTCGGCACTGAGGCGCTTCTCCAGCTCGAACACGATGCCCATGAGCTCGTCGGGAGATGGCAGCCGGATGGCTGTCTGGGCACGCCTCTCGAGCACGGCCACCTTGCTGCGTTGAGCGTCGGCCGCCCGTTCCAGCCCCCTCAACTTCTCGGCGACAGCCGGGCGAAACCGAGCTGACCAGCCTCGGTACCGCGGAAGAGCCGGTCGCGGGTGGTTCCGCTTGCGGGCTAGTCGCGGCCGGGTCGGGTTGCGAGCGGTTGGGCGCGTCCGGACGACTCACCAGGCCGACGTCGTCGGAATAGGGCTCGTCGTTGGGATTTTCACACCGTAGAGAACGGTTGGAGGAAATATGGTCGGGCATGCCCACTCGCTCGGTCACGGGGGGCGCGCTAGTTGCGTAAAAACTTCCGGCTGGGTTCCTCAGCTCCGGCGCAACGGCATCGGCGCGCGCCTGCGGGATAGCGCCCCACGCCCCTCAGAAACCCATCGGTCCCGGCTCATGAGGAAGCGCGAGGCTCGCTCCGACGCGGGCCCTTGCCAGACGCCAGAGCGCGTCGAGCGTGCTGCCGATGACGGCGGCCGAGCCGACCGACGCCAGTGGCAACATGCGCCCACCGATGAAGCCGCCCGCCATCGGGATCAGGCTCGCTAGCGATGCCAGGCCGAGCCAACCGAGCCGCCGGGAGAGCTCCGGCCCCAGCTCGGCTCGGCAGCGCCAGGTCAAGCTGGCGACGCCGAGCGTGATGAGCGCGCCAAGCGCGGCCAGGATGCGTTCGCCCGCCGGCGGTAGTGTGCCGGCGATGATCGACGGGACGGCACCGTAGAGCTCGGCGGCTAGCTCCGGTGTGCGGACCAGCGCGGCGCAAGCGAAGGCGGTGGGGTCACTGAACGGCGACACGTAGGCGCCGGAGCCGCGCGATCCGAAGCCGAATGCGCCATACGCGACCAGGTAGCTGATGCCGATGAACGCGGCTGGAAGCAGCTCCCTCACGCGTTGGCGCGGTGCCTCGCGCCGCTCGAAGAGCTCGTAGAGACCGAGCAGCACGAAGGCGCCGAGAGCGATCTCACTCGAGCACAGCCCGGCTACGAGCAGTAGGGGAGACAGCCAAACACCTGCTCGAAACGCGCCCTCGCGCCTCGCTACGTGCGCCCAAAGGCCCCACGCGCCGAGGGCGCCGCCCACCAGTACGTGCCTGGATGCGACCCAGCCGACGCTCATGCCGTGGCCGCCGGCCAGCACATAGACGAGACTTGCCAACGTGGCGGCGCGGGCCGGTAGCCAACGCCGAAACAGCCGGGTGACGGCGGCGATCAGCATCAGCAGCCACGCCAACGACTGCGCGTGCGCGGCCGCTGCGCTGCGACCGAACAACCAGTGATCGAGGGCCAGCGACCAGCTGGAGAGCGGCCGGAAGAAGCGTATCGACCACTGCGGACGCTGAGTAGCTTGAGGCCCGTCGACACGCAGGCTTGCGCGCTGTCGCTCAAATGTATTGCTAGAGGACTGAACCCTTGGAACGTGGCGCGCGCAGCGCGGGCACAGCCTCAAGTGTCCAGGTCTCATTTCGCGCGTTGCTCGCTGAGCTCGGCCCTCCACCAAGTCATTTGCTCCGGTCCCACTCGTTTGACGCACCCGAAGTCGAGCATGGCGACATCGCCATTCACGAACAGGTAGTTGCCCGGGTGTGGGTCGGCATTGAACACGCCATCCCGACAGAACGATTCCATGAAGAAGCGATAGATCGTCGCGCCCGCGCGATCGCGCTCGTCTGGCGTGGCGTGCTGGAGGAACGCTTCGATGGTCTCGCCCTGCACCAGCTCCGTGACCAAGATTCGACGACTCGAACACTCGAAGCGCACTTTCGGGATTAGGAGCCCACGCCGGCCCAACCAGCGCACGCGAAACTCCTCCTGATTCCGGGCCTCGAGGTGGTAATCGCACTCCTCGGCTAGTCGCTCGCGAAGCTCAGCCGAAAACACGCCCCGTTCCTGGCCCCGAAAGATGAACGTGCTCAAGCGCTCGAGGGCCTGTACGCGTTGCAGGTCCGCGTCGAGCGTTTGCTCGATCCCCGGATACTGCACTTTCACGGCAACGTGCTGGCCGTCGCTGAGCACGGCCTGATGCACTTGTCCGATCGACGCGACGGCAAACGGCCGTGGGCTCCACTCGACGAACAATTGCCGCGGCAGTCGGCCTAAGTCTTCTAGAAATACCTGCGTCAAGACCGAAGCGCGCAGAGGCAGGCTCGAAGTCATCAGCGTGTTCAACTCGGCGCGCGCTGCCTCCGATAGTAAGAAGTCTACGTAGCCCAGCGTTTGCCCCGCCTTCATCACGAGCCCCTTGAGCTCACCGACGGCCTCCGCCAAGTTGCGCGCGAGCGCTGCTTGGGCGCGCGCAGTCACCGCGTTGCTCTGCCCGTCGCGGCCGAGCCAGCGCGTGAGCAGGCCGCCGATGGTGCGTATGAGCACGTTGCCAGCCAGGCGCGAGAGCGCGAAGTTGCGAGCCGAAGAGCTCGTCCGGAGCCGTTCGAGGCCGCCGCCGTCCTCGCTCAGCCCGAGCTCCTCTTCATAGAGCTCGAGTAGCTTCGAAACCGGCCCTGGCATCGTGCGTTTGCCAGACTCCCAACCCGCAATGGCGCCGTGCGCCACTTTGAATTCTTTGGCCATCTCCCGCTGGCTGAGGCCGAGCACCTCGCGCACCCGACGCAAGCGCCGAGCCTCGGTCTTGCGCACGCTGGCGCTGCGGATCCGGGGCACGCCTCGACGGTTGTCCGATTTCGATCCCTGCGCAACCTCGTGCTCGTGTCGCTCACGGTGTGAGCGGCCAGTCATTGCGAAAGGGACTTGCGTTTGGGTAGCGGGCGCGGCGAGCTGGGCACAGCACAAAGCTTGCGGGCACTCTGCGGGCGCTCACACCCAGCAGTCGGCGATCTCACTGACTCCGCATGGCCATCGGATACCGACGCCAATGCCGGTTGCACGGCGTGCGCGCGTAAAAACTCTTCAGGTAAACCAACACTTAGCTGGTGTTGCTGGTCCAAAGAGACCCGCTGCCACTCGGATCGTATTCAAGTGGCGTCTGCCGATTGCTGACCGGAGTGGCTTCGGATGATTTCGGCCCCCCTTGTAATGGAGAGCTCCCGGAGGCACCCCGATACCCGGATCGACACTTATGCCCTTTGACCCGTCAGCACGCCGCGTACCGTTCGCCCGGGGAACTTCCGATGGGTTTGCCAAGCCGTGGTTATTGACAGAGTGTCGCCGTCGACATTGAAGAATCGAACTTGCTCAGAGCCGACCCAAGCCGGATCCCACGCTGCGTCTACCTTTATCACGAGCCTTTCCTCATCCTCGATATCGTACGAGCCGGGGTACGCCATCATCGTCTCGACGAGCGCTGCGGCGTCTTTGTCGGCGCGCTCTCTGGATGTGATGAACGACATCATCCGGTCATCGGTGATCACCAGGCCGCCTAGCGGGTCGACGCCGTAAATGTCCACGCACTCGCCAGTGTGTTCCAATTCGACATGAAAAGACGTGAACTTCCACCATCCCAGCAATGCAGCGCGCATCGAAGCCGACATGACATATCTCCCCTATCGAAGCGCTTGCGCGCGTACGCGATGCTTGATCGGAAAGCAGGCGATGACGGAGCTCGTCGAGTTCGAATGGCCGGACGTCGAGGATTCCGGCCCTGAACCCTTGCCGCGGAAATCGCTGGTATCCGTGACCAAGGAAGTCCTTTCCGGGTCCGTGGGAAGATGACTCATGTCAATGCACAACGATGATGCGGAAGGGCGTCCTTTAGCTTCAGCGGCACCGCTGCGTGAACGCATCGATGCCATCGATGCGCTTCGCGGACTTGCCTTGTTCGGCGTTCTGCTAATGAATCTGGAAACCCTTTTCCGCGTTTCGCTGTTCCGAGATTTCCTGCCGCACGGAGCAGAATCTCATGTGGATCACGCGATCAGCACGGCACTCAGTATCTTTGTCGATCTAAAGGCGTTCGCGGTCTTTTCCCTGCTATTCGGGATCGGGTTGGCAATTCAGCACCAGCGACTGCAGCACCATCCTGCCAGACTCATGCTGCTTTTCAGGCGTTTGATTGTGCTTTTGGCCTTTGGGCTTATTCACCTGTACCTGATTTGGAATGGCGACATTCTTACCGAGTACGCGATTGCGGGACTACTTGCGCTGCCATTTCTCTATGTGCCGACGCTGGTCGTTGCCGTTGCTTGTGCAGTGCTATTTGGAGTGTACTTGGCGATGCCGCTGTTGCCACAAATCGTCAGTCTTCCGGACTTTGGCTGGATGGTGCAGCACGTCCAGCTGGCGCAGCAGGTATATGGTTCTGGCACATTTCAGGAGATCCTCAGGTTCCGTATTCAAGAGGTGCCGGCGATTGTGCCGCTGCTGGTGATGGTCTTTCCGCGCACGTTGGGATTGTTTCTAGTGGGCATTCTGTTTTCGCGGATAGGCCTCGTTCAGAAGGCGAAGGAACGCGGATTGTGGCTATGGGCCCTGGCCGCCGTGGGAATAGGGTCTGGATTGGCCGCAAGCGTCAGTCCATTTATCGGCCCCGCTTCGTACGGCCGATTGGGGGCCATCATTGAGCACTTTGCGACCATCGCGCTTGGCGTCGGGTATTCCTGTCTGGTGCTCGCGCTGGCGAACATGAGTGCATTCCGTCGTATGTTGGCAGTGATAGCGCCGTTGGGGCGCATGGCATTCACGAACTACATCGCCCAATCGCTACTGCTTGGATTGATCTTCTACGGCTACGGGTTTGGGCTGTTCGGCAAGATCAGCGTGACGATGGGCCTTGTCATTGCTGCTTCAATCTACGTCACGCAACTGGTCGTGAGCCGATGGTGGCTGGAGCGCTATAGATTTGGACCATTGGAATGGCTGTGGCGCGCCTTGATGTACGGAAATAGGCCGCAGATGAGCGTCAAAGAAGGTTAGTCTGCGTCCCCTTTGCGACGCTGGGGTCGCTGACCCCTCAGAGCCACAACCAGAACGAGCGGCTTGCGACAACAATCAGGCCACCTGTTTTTCAAAAGGCAGCCAAAAGTTCGTTGTCCAGAGCCAGTATCGCCCCGCGCAACCACACGTGGACAACAAGGGAGACGACGCCCTCCCAGGACAACCTCGGAGGGCGTTGCTGCATTTTCGGACAGCATACGAGCGGAATGAACTCGGCGCGCGCCACGTACGGTTGAGCGTCGCCGAACGGTTCGGGTGTCAACGTGATGGTGCCGCCTTTGAGGTAACGCCGGAGCGCGGCCCTCGCCCCGTCCACGTCTGACGACGCGGCGAGCGCCTTCAGGGCGAGTACGCGGTCGTAGTTAGGTCGGCCGGCGGGAGACGAATGGGCCCCTCGACCTGGCTTCGGAGCTCGTCGATTGCTGCGCGCTCGGTCTGCGCCTGGGCCTCGCAGTCAGCACGCATGTGGGACACCCAATGGCGAACGGTCGCCGTCGGCTTACATCACGATAATACCTCGGATTCGGTCTTGAACGCGCTTCAGGCGAGCCGTTCGGTCCGCGAGCTCCGAGCCCGCCTCTCGGCAACGCGACCCAAGGCGCTCGGCAAGTCGGTGCCGCTCGTGCGCGGCGGCTGCAGGCGAGGCGACGGCCGACGCAATTGCACTTAGGACGCGGTCGCGCGTGAGGCTTTCTCGGACGCTCATGGAGCGATCCTAAGACCATCCTGAGACCCTATCCTGGCGTGGACAGTCGATGCGCAGCTACTTCGCGACACACGGCGCTTCGACCAGAGACTGACTCCGTTCCGACGTCAGCTTCACCACCCGCGGCTCCCGGCCCGAGATGGTCTTCGGACCGGTCACGAAGAGGAAGGCAATTCTCGTCACTCAGAACATGCCGTTGGAGTTGAGGGACTTGTCGGGCATCGGTTGGCGCACGTCCCAATGTTCCACCATCTTGCCGTGTTCAAGCCGGAAGATTTCCACGACCGCCAACCCCAGCTCTTCGGGTTGAAGCTTGATGTGGACATGGAGGATGACAAAGTCACCGTCGGCGAAGGCACGCTTGACATCGATCTGAAGTCCGGGGAATTGCTCTTTCACTCCTGCCAACAAGGCGCGAAATCCCTCGACGCCATCCTCGGCCCTTGGATTGTGGTTGGTGAACTTCGGCCCGAAATAGGTCACCGCTTCATCGACGTTCAACCTGGTCAAGGCCGCATCGTAAAACGCGAGGACGGTCCGTTTGTTAGCCTCGAGTCTCTGTTCGCTCGTCATAGTCTCGGTTCTTTGTGCGCTCGTCATTGGCTTCTCCTTAAACTCCTTCGTTGCCGCCGGAACTCGCCATGAGGACCAGGGAGAATGCAGCCGCCGCCGCGCCGAGAGTCTGGCCAATGTTCATTCGAGTTCCCCTCACGAGCGTGCCCGCGCCGTGTTCTGCAGGGCCGCGACGGCCAGCGCAATCCGCTTGGTCCGTAACGACGAACCATCGACTTTTGCCAGCACGGTAATGCCGACGAGAGTCGCCAAGAGGAGGCTCGCGACGGCCTTTGGATCGATGGCATCGTCATCGAGCTCACCGCGCTCTTGCCCTTCCTGGAGCGCTGCCTCCAGCACGCTCTCCATTCGCTCGAACGTGCTTCGGACGATCTTCATCGCGGCCGGATCGCTACGACCCAGCTCGGCGGCGGTGTTGGCGGCGAAGCAACCTCGACGTAGCGACGCCTCGTTCTCTGGTGCAGCAAGTCGCTCAAAGTACCCGTTGATGCGCTGGCTAACCGGCCCCGAGTCCGCGAGCCAGCGCGACAGGCTGGCGACGCGCTCGTCGCCGTAGCGACGCAGGGCTTGCTCGAAGAGTGCGTGCTTGCTCCCGAAGGCATTGTAGAAGCTCCCTTTGCCCACCCCAATCGCGGCGAGGAGCTCGGCCGGGGTCGTGGCTCCGTACCCACGTTTCCAGAAGACCTTCAGAGCACCGGCGACCGCACGGTCGAGGTCAAAGAGTCGCGGGCGGCCCATCTCCAGAAGGCATAGTCGTTTTGTACCCGCAGGTCAAATACAAGCAGTGCTCAGGTCGCTGAGACGAACGATCTGGTCCGGGCGTAGCAGCCTCGGCTCTCGGCAATTGAGCTCTGAGAAAAAGTCGTGGGACGCGTCGATCTCCAAGCAATACATCCCACTAGTGGTCGATTCGAGTCAGGCGAATGCTGAAATCCGAAAAGTTCGTACTTCGGTCGGCAACTGTCGTCATCGTCAGCTCGCCCGGAGGATCCCCGCTCGCGGGCCGAGCAGCTTCGCGATCAGATGCTCGCCCGCGATGACGACGGGGTAACGCGGCGCCTCGCCCACGGGGACGCAAGTGGGGATGCATTCGATGCGCGCGTCGTAGTTGGCGTCGAGGAAGAAGGCGGCGGAGCGGCGTTTGGCGCGGCCCGCGAGGTCGGCGGGCGGCAGGGCGACGCGGTGGAGTGTCGAGCGCCATCGGTCGTTGGTCCAGCGTGCCGTCAGATCGCCGAGGTTTACGATCAGCGCGCCGGGTTCAGGTCGCAGCGCGCGCCATTCACCCTCTGGTGTGCAGATTTCGAGACCCGGCGCGTCGTCGGCATAGAGCACCGTGACGACCCCGTAGTCCGTGTGTGGGCCCATGCGCAGTTGGCCGGGCGCTGGCGGCGCTTCGCCCGCGCTTCGCTCATAATTGACGACCCGCAGCGTGAGCGTCGAACGATCGACGAACGGACGAAACCAGTTGGCATCGAGGCCGAGAGCCAGCGCGAACGCTTCCGTGAGCAAGAAGGCGACGCGCGTCGCCTCCTCGAAATAGCGCGTCACTACGGGCCGAAATTCGTTGAGGCCCTGGGGCCACAGGTTCGGCGCAAAGAAGTCGTGCGGCGCGTTGCGGTGAAAAGCATCGTCAGGCACGAGATCGGGACCGACGTTGAATGCTTCGAAGCGATCGGGAAGACTGTGCTCAACCCCGAGGCTGTAAGCGAGTGACTCGCTCTCGAAGCCCGCGTACCCGCGGTTGATCCCCATGCGAGCCGGGATGAGGCTTTGCTTCTGCGCGGGCGGAAGCGCAAAGAAACGATCCGTCGCCTCGATCATCGATCGAATCACGGGCTCTGGAATGCCGTGGCCAACGATTTGCAGAAAACCGAAGCGTCGGCACGCTTCGTCGATCCTGCGCGCAAGCACCGCGGACGCGCCTGGCTGGCCTGCGCGCCAGGGCCACAAATCGACCAGCGGAACCGAGGACATGAAGACGGGCAGCTTAACACACGGAGATTTCTCGAGTGCGCCGAGCGTCACTGGAGTGCCCGCCACACGCAGGACGCCATCCTGGTCCTTGGTGATTGCACTGGTCCCAAATCGAAAGCGTGCACGCTGAAAGGATCCCAAGCGCCCCGGGCGCTAGGCGGCGAGCGGCACGCGGATTTCGGCCCAAACCTCGTGGTACATCGAACGAATCGCCCCCGCGCAACGAAGAATGAAAACGCGGAGTTAGCGAAAGCTGACTCCGCGTTTTGCGCTTGTCTTTGGGAATTCGGCGAGGGCGCTAGTCGGTTACTCCCTGTCCGGGCCTCCAGGGCCGCGGACACGGGTCGACGGCATCACCAAATGTCCAGTGCCATTCTCCCTGCGCTGCTCTAGTGAAGGGTCGAGGCGTCTGACGCTTTATCCCACTCGCGTCGCCGCGGGACGATGGTCATTTTCTTCTCCGACGCTGCGAAAACGCGCGCTCCAATCAGGCGATGCCGTCGATGCTCACGCCGAGTCGCTCCGCGTACAGGCCGAGGGTTCGTTTCCAAGCCGGACGTGCGTGACAGCGCTCGAAGTAGGCCTTCATCTTCGGGTACGGATCCATGAGGTCGGTCTTGCGGATGCTGCGCAGGACGTTCGCCATCATGATGTCGGCCACCGTGAAATCGGTGAAGGCGATCCACTCGCGGCCGTCCAGGCGACGCTCGACGTCCGCCAGGAAGCGGTCGGCAATCTTGCGCACCTCGGACATTAGCTTGGCATTGTCTCGGTCGAAGATCTGGATCATGTCGATGCACATCAGGATCGGCGCGACCGAGCTGGCGGCAGCGAAGCACCACTGGACTACGTGCGTGCGTCCCTCGAAGTCAGCCGGGATCAACTTGCCGGCTTTCTCGGCCAGGTAGAGCAACACCGCGCCGGACTCAGCGACCACGAGGCCGTCGTCGTCGATCACCGGCACCTGATGAAAGGGGCTTATCCGGCTGTAGGCGTCGCCGTCGAGCTCACCGCCGGCGTGGTCGAGTGCGTGGACTCGATACGGAAGCCCGGTCTCCTCCAGCGCCCACTGTGCCCGCAGGTCTTTCGTCTCGCCTTCCCCCCCAGCGAAGATGTTCTTGAAGCCATAGAGCGTGATCATCTCGTCCTCCAATGTTGCGTCGCTATCCCACCAGCCACGCATGAGTCCAAATCTCTTGTCAATACCTGCGAGCTACGCAGCTAGAGCCGGCCACGGCGAAGCGCTAGGAGGCGTCTGGCCCATATTCGTCTCCTCGGCCGTCCCAGGTCGATGCCGAACAGCTGGCGCGGAAGCGTCGCCGCAGTCACGCCGCTAGGAACACGCGAATCTCCGCAGAAATCTCATGGTACATCGAACGAATCGCCCCCGCGCAACTACCAACGAGGACGCGGAGTTTGCCCTGAAAAGCTGACTCGGCGTTCTTCTTTTGTCCACGAACTGCGAGAAGCCCTGCGTAGTCTCGCTTCGTGCCAGCTCGGTACCCGATCGCGCATCAATCAGTACTTCCCGCGGCGCCCCTCGCGCAGCGAGCTCCGATCAGGACTGAGCTACCGCCGATCCCGAAGTCACGGATCAACGACGAAGGACTGACTGACGCGAAGTTGCCACCGCGCACCGCTCTGAAACCGACACCCACGGTGTTCGCGCAATTGTTGCATGGGTTTGGATAGGCGTCGTTGATGTCCTGAACCCATTCCGAGACGTTCCCCACCAAATCCGCCTGCCCATAGAGGCCGTTGCCCGCGGGGATTGAACCCACCGGAGCGAGGTTTTCAACCCCCGTACAGATTCCGCTCACAGCCGGGTAGTAGCAACCGAACACGGCTAGGTTCGCATTCGCACCGGGGGTCGTGTTTCCCCACGGATATGTTCGTTCCTGTGTGCCTCCGGTCGCCGCGTACATCCACTCGGCTTCGGTAGGAAGGCGCCCACCATCCCAGATGCAGAACGCCTCGGCTTCATACCAATCGAGACAATTGATCGGCAAAGCGTCATTGCCCGCCGTGTATGTTTGAAAGCCGGTGTTGCATTGCACCGCAGCGGCCAGCGCACTCGCGTTTGCCAGGTTTCCGGTATTCCACGCCACGTTCCAACCTGCATCGCTCGGGTTGTTCGGATTCTTTCCGCTCCATGCAGCCGGCGGAGCGAACTCTGCAACGAACTTCTTGAAGCGACCCACCGTGATCTCGTAGGTATCGAGCCGAAAGTCGCTAACTGTGGCCGGGTATTTCGGGTCGTTCCCGCGATTGAAAGTCCCACCCGTTAGCAAATTGGACTCGCAGCAGTTCGAGCTCCCGTTTGGGCCGCAGGTCGCTGCCAATCCCACGCATGATGGAGGCGCACCGCAGACGTTACCAATGCAGGACGGGGGTGCGCCGCAGACATTCGTCACGGTGTCGCAGATCGGCGTGGCACCACCACAATCAACGTTCGACAGGCAACCCACGCACCGCGCGCTGGCTCCTAGATCTTTGCACCTCGGCGTCGTCCCATCACACGCCGCGCACGTCTCGCCACAGCTGAAGTCTGTGTTCGCAGCAGTCCGCGGCGCACCGACGCCTCTCGCTGCGAAAGTATTCGGCGCACAAACTACCCCATCAGACGAAGTGACGGTCAAAGTCGTGCTTCGTGGACCAAGAGCGCGGGGAGCAAACGACAGCGTCCAAGGGGGCTTGTCCCAAGGGGGTGGCGTCGCCGTGTGCGCACCCTGCACGAAAAAATCGGAATTGTATGACGCAGCAAGGCGGGGAGTCGTCCCGTCGATGTTGAACGTCGGTACTGATAGGGTCTTTGTCGCGCACAGCGGCACGGACCCGAAGTCAATGTCCGCTGGGAGCGTCGCCGCGCGAAAGCCCCGCACCCCGTACAAGACAGCAATGCTGACGTCTGGAGTGAGCCTGATCGTCCCAGGGAAGGTGCTGTTGCCGGTGAGGACTGGAAGAAACGAAAATGGCGACACCTGCATGGTGTCACTGGCGCCGGGCTGGAGCGTTGAGGACAGCGGGGCGATCTGAACTGGAAGGGGAAAGTAGGTCGGGGGCTCGACGACCACCTCGGCCGTCCACGTGATTGGGCTGTCGCCGGGATTCGAGATCGTGACGCTCTGAGCGGGCGCGGTGCATTCGCCCTCGATGCCCAAAGAGTAAGTAGACAGAACCAAACTCGCCGCTGTCGCGCCGCCGGCCCCGGCGGAGTTCCCTTGTCCTGCTGCGGCTCCGTCGCCGCCCGCCGAATTCCAACCACCAGTACCGCCGAGTCCACCGTCACCTGACGCGCTCGATCCCGCGTGCCCCGCGGTGCCACCGTTGCCACCGGGCGTGCCAGCGGCGCCGCCAACGCAAGTAACGGAGCCGGCAGTGCCTGCGATGGATCCAGAAGCGCCTTCGACGGGTCCACCGGCGACTGCAATCAATCCACCGCCGCCTCCGATGGCCCCCGCGACACCCGATCCACCGCCGCCTGCAATCGATCCACTGGCGCCTCCGATGACGCCCGCGACGCCCGATCCACCAGCGCCTGCGATGGTTCCGTCAGCGCCTGCGACAGTTCCACCGCCAGCAACGGTTCCAGCTGTGGAACCACCGATCGTGTTCCCCCCGTGGGAGTCGTTGCCGCCACCGCCTGACGTCGAGCCTCCGTGGTCTCCGCCGTGGTCGCTGGGAGATCCACAGGAGAGCGCGAAGCTAACGCTCGAGAAGAGCGACATCGTCGACAGCGTTCTGAGTCGGGTCAATATACGCACTTGCGCGTCCTCTCCGATGTCGCCAATGAAGGCTGTGGTTCTACTGCGGGGGCCGACGCGACTCCCTCGACTTCTCCGAAACGAATATCCGTGAGCACGATTCATGCCGACAGCAGACTCGTCGAGACCTCGCTCGAAGTCGGGTTTCTTGCACGCACAGCCAGTCCGGAACCACCTGTCGGCGCATTCATTGCGCGGTGAGCCATTGCTGGCGCAGTCGTTGCGCGCAAACTTGGGCCATTACACGATCACTGGGGCATTACCTTTCTCGGGATCCCCCCAAGCGGCCCCACCGGAGGACTGCCCTTCCTCCCAGCTCCTTATGCAACACGCACCTCGATCGGCACCGTAAACCCCGTTGTCCACGTGTAGTTGCGCCCCCGCGCAACGACACGTAGACAACGCCCTCCCTGGTAACCTTCGGAGGGCGCTTCTGCATTTTCGGTCAGGAGAACGAGGGGCAGCAGGTCGCCCCGAGCGATGTAGCTGCCTTGCCGTCCGCGCCGACCTCAGGCGTCGACGTGATGGCCCCGTCGCGGAAGTACCGGGCGCGCGTTGCCCGAGCGCGCTCGACGTTCGCGGAGTCGCCTTCTGGCGCACGTCGAACGCTCAGGGTGACGCGCGGGTGTTCCTCCCCTGAAAGGAGCGAATGATCGGCGGCAAGATCCGGATGGCAAGCTCATCCACCGTGGCGATACGGACGGTTCCGCCGCATCGCGCGTCATGCGCGACGATCTTGCGCCACGCCGCCGCCGCTTGCTGATCCATGCCGAGCGGTTTGCCTTTGATTGGTGGGCTATTGCAGGTGATCGAACGTTGCATCGAGTTCCTGCGGGCGATTCCCAGCGCGAGGATGCAAACGCAAGCAGCGGCCGACCTAACATTTCTCGCGCGCCACTGCCGGCGGTCATGGCAACCGACTCCCGTTGTAAAGATTGCTTTAACTCTTGTTAACGTAAGAACTTACGCGAGCGCGCCGCCGGTGAGCGTCGGCGCCGGGTTGGAGGGGAAAGGCAATATCCTACTTCGCCCGACCGCAAGCAGCTGGGCGACCTATTACGCTGACCGAATCATAAAAAGTGCAGGTAGCCGCCATACAGTAGTCAGAGGTTCACTTGTTCAATCCATTTTACGTACCCAGGCGCTCATCACGACTACTTTTAGTTGGCCTAGCCGTCATTCCTTTTGCTGCCTGCGAAGGTAAGGAAAGTGACATGGGACGAGCCGGAGCGGGCGCCTCGGGAGGGGTCAGCTTGTCGGTCTCGGGTGGAGGTCGCTCGATCGCTGGTGGTAGTTCGACCGCTAGCGGTGGTTCGAGTTCCGGCGTGCCAGCCGGCTCCCGCTGCAGCCAGGCGAGCGACTGCCAAAGCGGCACGTGCACTGGCGGACTCTGCATGCCGACCGTGAAGCTTCCCAACACCACCTGCAACACGGGGCCTGATTGCGCGAGCGGTGTCTGCAACTCGGGGACGTGCGTCGTGCCCGCAGGTGCTTCGGGCGCGGTCGATAAGACGGACTGTATGGCAGGCTCGCTCGGGTGTTCGTGCCAGCCGATGAACAAGTGCAAGCCCGGGCTCGCGTGTACGGGGGGCATGTGCTGCAACTCCAAGACCGGAAGCTGCGATCCGGGTAGCGCTCAGATGGGCGCGGGCGGCACCGGCAGCGGCGCGACGGCAACCGCGTGCGAGCCCGGTGTGGTCGGCCCGGTCATCACCGACTGCGGGTACCCGTTCTCGAGCAGCAATCCGCTCACGGACATTCTCTTCAACGAGAGCGAGGTCCTGGCAGCGATCGTCCCATCGGGCGGTTACCCTTTCGCGAGCATCCAGCTCTTCTACAACGACGAACACGCGATGACGCTCGGCGTGCGCGAGACCGTTATCGGCGGCGCCTCCACGCCGTTCCCGGTTTCAACCCTGACGAACAGCCCAGACATCGCCGACAGGCCGCAGACGGGCACGAATCTGCTCATCGGACAGCTGGCAGGGGTCGATCCGGTAGGACGCCCGATGTGGCCCGCGTTGTTCATCACCGACATCACCAACGACGTCAATTCGGTTGCAGGCGACTGGCAGTGGGGCGGCACTCCGGTAAATCCAACGTACGTTGCCGGCACCTGGAAGGGCGCCGTTCGGACCGTGGACGCAAACGGTGCGTCGATTGCCCCGGACGCTGATCCCGCGAAGAACAACCAGAACTACGGCAACGGCCACACGGCCCCCGCCGATGCGCTAAGCAAGGCCGAGGCGTACGGGACCGAGGTGCGCTGGGATATTCGACTGGAGGTCGGCCGCAACTACCGCTTCCAGGTGATGGTTCACGACGGCGACCAGAACAAGATCGGCGGTGACGCGGGGGAAGCCTGCGTGACCTTCTGTGCCGGCAATACCTGCCCGGCGGGTGTCCTGGCCTGCACGAGCAGTGAGGCCTGCGAGGCAGGAGCCATCTGCACGGGTGGCTGCTGCATACCACCGCCGCCAGACGGTGGTGGTGGGTCCGGTGGATCGGGCGGCACATGCCCCCCGGACTGGAAGACCTATGTCATATCGGAAGGCTCGAGCATCTGCACGCCGCCACCGACGAACGGCGGCTGCCCCGTGGGTTACGTGCTCACAATCGAGAACGGCCAACAATATTGTACGCCCCAGGTGGTTCGCTGAGAACCACGTGACACCGTGCGCCCGACGCGCGCTGGCAGCCTTGAAACAATACTACCACGGTAGTATGATTCAGGTATGCCGAGAGGAAACCCAGCCGTCAAGCTAGCCGTCACCGTCGACGCGGATGTCCATTCTCAGGTGGTCGACGCAGCCGAAGCCGAAGGGAAGAGCGTTTCGGCCTGGATCACGGAGGCGGCTCGGCGCGCTCTGCTGGTCAGGGACGGACTCGCAGCTGTCGCGGAATGGGAGAGCGAGCACGGCGCGCTGACGCCAGCGGAACTCGCAGCGGCGCGTGCTCGCGTCGAGCAAAAGACTCCGCGGCGGAAGCGGTCGTCGGGATGAGACCAGTGGTTTACGACGCGTGACCCTCGACGTGGATCAGCTGGTAGCGATCCGCGCCCTGGTCGAAGCGCGTTCGACAAGCAGTGTCTCGGCGTTCGTTCAGCACGCCGTCGCGGTATCGCTCAACGACGTCGCCGGTTGGGGTGCAATCCTCGCGTCCGCGCTCGAGCAGACAGGCGGTCCGCTCCCGCGCGCGGAGCGGCCCGGGGCAGATGATGT
>Ga0302321_100001161_pt1 | contig 22486 bp, 19 predicted proteins | sample Fen_T0_1_FD_202505 | JGI IMG/M metagenome (GOLD analysis project Ga0302321, IMG submission 202505) | Peat permafrost microbial communities from Stordalen Mire near Abisko, Sweden - Fen_T0_1 | ecosystem: Environmental > Terrestrial > Soil > Wetlands > Permafrost | place: Sweden: Abisko...
CGGGGTTCATGTTCTTCATGTACAGGACGCCGATCACGATCGCCGTGATCGAGTCGCCGGGAATGCCGAAGACGAGCGCGGGAATCCATGCACCCGCGAGCGCGCTGTTGTTGGCCGACCCGGATTCGACGATGCCCTCGACGTGGCCCGTGCCGAATTTCTCCGGTTCCTTCGAGAACTTCTTGCTGATCGCATAAGACATCCACGCGGCGATGTCGGCGCCCGCGCCCGGCAGTGCGCCCACCAGCGTACCCAGCGCGCTGCCGCGCAGGATCTGGACCGGGTATTTCTTCGCGAGACCCCACATCCCCTTGAACACGTTGCCCAGCGGCTGGTCGACGATCTTGAGCGGCGGATCGGTGTCGACGGCGAAGCGGATGATCTCCGAGATCGCGAACATGCCGATCATCAGCGGGATCATGCCGATCCCGCCCAGCATCTCGATATTGCCGAACGTGAAGCGCGGAAATCCCGCCGGATTGCCCAGGCCGACACACGCGACCAGCAGGCCCAACAGCAGCGACACGAAACCCTTGAGTGGGCGGTCGGACGTCATGAAGACCGCGCAGGTCAGGCCCAGCAGCACCAGCCAGAAATATTCGAACGAACTGAACTTCAGCGCGAACTCGGCGAGCGTCGGCGCCGCCATGATCAGGACCGCCGTGCCGAACAGCCCGCCGATCGCGGAGAAGACGAGGCCCGCGCCGAGCGCCGTTTCCGCCTGACCCTTCTTGGTCATCGCATAGGCTTCGTCCGTATATGCCGCGGACGCCGGCGTTCCGGGCATGCGCATCAGGCAGCCGGGAATGTCGCCGGAAAAGATCGCCATCGCCGTCGCCGTAACGATGGCCGCGATGGCCGGAATGGGCGCCATGAAGAACGTCACCGGCACGAGCAGCGCCGTGGCCATCGTCGCCGTGAGACCGGGGACTGCCCCGACGAACAACCCGAACAGCGACGCGGCCAGCATCACCCAGATGTTGTACGGGTCGAAAACCAGCGCAAACGCCTGGGACCAGGCGGGACTCAAGACAATCGACTCGCGGACGGAGCGTTCGTCACCAGGCGACCCCCTGCAGCAGTCCCCACGGCAGCGGCACCTTCAGCAGCTTGTAGAACGCATAGTGGATGCCCAGCGTCATCGCAACGGCAAGCGGCACGATCCACTTCGCCGGCACGCCGTAAACCCAGAACAGCAGCCCCAGATAGATGACGCCGAGCGGGATGAAGCCCAGCTTGTCGACGGCCAGGATGTAGAGCACGTTGACGCCTAGCGTCAGCGCGAAAGCGACGACGTGCTTGCGCGAGCGGGTCCATGCAGCGAACGCGATCCACTCGGCGCGCTCGCCCCATGCGCGGCGCGTGGCGAGCCCCTTGACGATCAGGAGCGCGCCGCACACCGCGAGGCCGACCGCAAGGAATCCGGGGAATAACGCAGGCCCCACCTGCTGCCCCGGAATCCTCGGAAAGCCCTGCACGTGGACGAGCAGGACCGCGCTGAACAGCAGCAGCAGCGCGCCCCACACGGCGTCGTTGAGTCTCATGCGGGCGTCACTTGACGATGCCGACCGCTTTCATCGTGGCGCCCAAGTCCGCGTCGGACTTCGCCATGAACTTGGAGAAGTCCTCGGGTCCGGCATAGATGACGCCGAATCCGCGCTGCGCCATGAAGTCCGTGTAGTCCTTGCTGGCGGCGATCTTGCGGATCGCTGCCGCGAGTTTATCGCGCGCTTCGGGCGAGAGCCCTTTCGGCGCCGCAATGCCGCGCCAGGCCGCCATCGTCCAATTGCTTCCGGTCGCGGACTTCAGCGTCGGCACGGCCGGATACAGCGCCGACGGAGCGTCGGCCATGACGGCCAGGCTCTTTACCTTGCCGGCGTCGATCAGCGAACGCGCCTCGGGCAGCGACACGGGCGCGATCTGCACGCCACCGGCCACCAGATCCTGCAGGCCGGGGGCCGCGCCGTTGGAGGGTACCCACGGCACGCTGGCCGGGTCGACCTTGAGATCCTGCAGCATGCCGGCAATCGCCAGGTGCCAGATTCCACCCTGCCCGGTTCCGGAAGCCTTGAACTTGCCCGGGCTCGACTTGATCGCCGCGACCAATTCGTTGACATTCTTGTACGGCGAATCGGCGGCAACCTGCAGGCCGGCCGGATCGGCGTTGACCAGACCGATCGGCGTGTACGACGCACCGCTCAGTTCGGTCAGGCCCTGCCAGTGCATCATGCCGATTTCGACGGTGATCATGCCGATCGTGTAACCATCCGGAGCCGCCTGCGCGATGGCGCTGTGGCCGACGACGCCACTGCCACCGGTGCGATTGACGACGTTGACGGGCTGGCCCAGTTCCTTTTCCAGCAAAGTACCGATGATCCGCGCGGTGGCATCCGTGCCGCCGCCGGCGCCCCAGGGCACGATCAGGGTGATGGGTCGTTCGGGATACGCGGCGCAGGCCACGGTGACGAACAAGAGACCTGCCAGCGCAACGAGTGCGCGCTGCATGAGCTTCATGGAACCTCCTTGTGGGCGGGATTGCGGCGACGACGATACCATCGACGGTGCGGTTCTTGTGGCAAGCGGTGCGCGCATCCAGCGATGTGGCGGCGACGTTATCAGCAGGCCATGCAACCGGTCAAGTGGTCTGACCAATCCTGCGATCTTTTGGCTGTCAGCGTTCGGCGGCGCCTGGCGATGCAACCGCGATGCCCAGCCGCTCGCGCAGGCGGCCCGCGATGGTCGCGGTCAGCCGCGCCAGGTCGGCCTCCAGGCGGAGGAAGCCGGCGTTGGGCGCGAATGTCTGTTCGTCCATGTAGAGCGTGCGTTTGATCTCGATCTGCAGGCTGTGCCGCTGCTCGGCCGGGCGGCCGTGCTTGCGGACGATTTCCACGCCCTTGTAGGGATCGTTGATGGCGACCGCGTAACCCAAATGGCGCAGTGTGTCAGCCACGAGCTGCGTGAACGCGGGCTCGCACGTGGAGCCGTCGCGGTCGCCAAGAACAAAGTCCGCGCGCTCGCGCCCGGGATCGTCGGACCGTGCGTCGCCGACCGCGGGCATCGAATGGCAGTTCAAGTGCCAAACGGCCCCGAAGCACTGGACGCGGGCATCGAGAACCGCGTCGAGTTCGGCATGGTAAGGACGCCAGTAGTGGTCGATGCGGTCCACGACCTCGGCGCAGTGGAGCTTGCGCGCATACATCGGCACGCCATCGCCGGCCATCCGCCATACAAGGCCGATTCCCTGCAGCGTCTTACGGGTCGGCGCAATCGCATGCGGCCAAGGTTCGGCGAGCAGCTCCGGATCGATGTCCTCCAGGCCGCGGTTCGGATCGATGAATGCGCGCGGGAAACGCGCCTCGAGCAGCGTCGCGCCGAACGAGGGCGCCGCGCGCCACAGCGTGGCGACGTGCGTGTCCTCCGCCTGGCGCACGAGCGCGCGCTGCGGCGCATGGTCGAACTCCTCCGGATACGACGTGCCCGAATGCGGCGAATCGAGCACCAGCGGGATCGCGTCGCCCGCGGGATCGTGCCGCAAGAAAGCTTCATGCATCATTGAGGTAGCACGCCGACTTGTGGCCGGGCGCGATCGCGACGAGCGGCGGCGCCGACTCGCGGCACTTCGGCATCGCGTGCGGGCAGCGGGGATGGAAGTGGCAGCCGGAAGGCGGGTCCAGCGGCGACGGAATCTCGCCCTTGATCGGCACGAACGTGCGCTTGCCCGGTGTAACCCTGCCCACCTCCGCAAGCAGTGCCTGCGTATACGGGTGATTGGCGTGCGCGAACAGTTCGGCCGACGGCGCGCTCTCGACGACGCGCCCCAGGTACATCACGACGACGCGGTCCGAGATGTACTTGACCACGCCGAGGTCGTGGCTGATGAAGAGATACGTGAGGTTGAGCGCCCCCTTCAGTTCCATGAACAGGTTCAGCACCTGCGCCTGGATGGACACGTCGAGCGCCGCCACGGACTCGTCGCAGACCAGGAACTGCGGCTTGACGGCGAGGGCGCGCGCGATGCCGATGCGCGCGCGCTGGCCACCCGAGAACTGGTGCGGATAGCGGCGCATCAGCGTCGGGTCGAGCCCCACGCGATTGAGCATCAGTCCGACGTATTCGATCTGTTGCGCGCCGCGGATCATCGCGTGCGCGACGGGGGCCTCGCCGACGATGTCCAGCACGCGCATCCGCGGATTCAGCGACGCATAGGGATCCTGGAAGATCATCTGCATCTTGAGCTGCTGGAGGCGAGCTTTCGCCGCGTCCAGTCCCGCCAGCGACGCACCCTGCCAGAAACGCTCGCCGTTCGATAGCGGAAGGAGCCCGACCGTCATGCGCCCGAGCGTGGACTTGCCGCATCCGGACTCGCCCACCAGACCGACGACCTCGCCCGGCGCAACGACCAGGTCGACGTTGTCCACCGCATGGACGACTTCCTCCTTCATCCCCGCGCCGAACTTGTTGCCGACCTTCGCCGCAAGGTCGAGCGACTTCACAAAGCGCTTCGAAACCGCCTTCAATTCGACCAGGGCGGCGACGTCCGGGCGGGCGCCAGTTTTCGCGGTGTTCATCCGTGCACCGGAACCAGCGGATGGAAGCAGCGCACGCTCTGCCCCGCCCCGCCTGCGGGACGCATCTCGGGCGAAACCTCGCACGCCTCCGTGGTGCGGCTGCAGCGTTCGCGGAACGGACAGCCGGGCGGCAGGTCGAGCAGCGACGGCGTCATGCCGGGAATCTGTTTCAGGCGCTTCCCGCGCTCGTTGTTCGCGGGAACCGAATCGAGCAATCCCCGCGTGTACGGATGCGCCGGGTTCGCGAGTACTTCCTCGCACGTGCCCTGCTCGACGATACGCCCGGCATACATCACGCAAACGCGGTCCGCGAGTCCGGCGATCACCGATAGGTCGTGGGTGATCCATATCAGCGCCGTGCCGGTCTCCCGCGTGAGCGTCTGGATCTCGTAGAGGATCTGGCCCTGGATCGTGACGTCGAGCGCGGTCGTCGGCTCGTCGGCGATGATAAGGTCCGGCCGGTTGAGCATGGCGATCGCGATGGCCACACGCTGGCGCATGCCGCCGGAGAACTGATGTGGATACGCGAGAAGCCGCTCGTCCGGCGACGCAATGCCGACCTTCGACAGCGCGTCGCGCGCGCGGAGCCGGGCAGCGGCCGGCGTCACCTGCTTGTGCGCGAGGATCGCCTCGATCATCTGCACGTCGATGCGCAGAACCGGGTTCAACGTCATCATCGGGTCCTGGAAGATCATCGCGATGCGGTTCCCGCGCATGCGCCGCTGCTGCTCGGCATTCAGCGTGCGCAGCTCGATGCCGTCGAGGACGATGCTGCCCGACACGATCTTTCCGGGAGGATCGATGAGGCCCATCAGCGAATAGCCGGTCATTGACTTGCCCGACCCTGACTCCCCGACCAGGCCCAGCACCTCGCCGCGGCCCACGGAGAACGAGACGTCGTCGACCGCCTTGACGACGCCGGCCTTGGTGAAGAAATGCGTCCGCAGCCCGTCGACTTCGAGAACGGGTTCGGTGATCGCATCGGCCGAGGTGATCATTTTTGCAAGCGCGGATTGAGGACGTCGCGCAACTGGTCGGCGACCAGGTTGATGCTGACGATCGTCAGCAGCAACGCGATCCCGGGGAAGAAGCTGATCCAATATTTGCCGGACAGCAGGTATTGGTAGCCGTTGGCGATCAGCAGGCCCAGCGACGGCTCGGTGATCGGCAGGCCGAGGCCAAGGAACGAGAGCGTGGCCTCGAGCGCGATGGCGGCGGCCACCTGCACCGTCGCGACGACGATCATCGGCGGCAGGCAGTTGGGCAGCAGGTGCCTGAACACGATGCGCGACGGCGAAAGCGCCAGGCAGCGCGCCGCTTCCATGTATTCGCGGCGCTTCTCGACCAGTGCCGCGCTGCGCACCGTGCGCGCGTAGTACGCCCATTGCACGGTCACCAGCGCGGTGATCACCTTGCCCGTGCCCTGCCCCAGCACGGCGATCAGGATCAGCGCGATCAGGATGGCCGGGAACGACAGCTGGATGTCGACGATGCGCATGACCAGCGTCTCGAACTTGCCGCCGAAGTAGGCGGCGGTGAGGCCCATCGTCAGGCCGATGACCAGCGCGCACACGGTGCTGATCACGCCGACGGCAAGCGAGATTCGCAGGCCATAGAAAATGGCGGAAAGCATGTCGCGACCCTGGTCGTCGGTGCCGAGCCAGAAATGCCCGCCGTTGGGCGCCGGAGATCCTGGCGGCAGCCGGCTGTCCATGACGTCGAGCTGCGCCAGGTCGTAGGGATTCTGCGGCGAGATGAGCGGCGCGAAAAGCGCGGCGAGCACGACCAGCACCAGCAGACCCAGCCCGAACACGGCGACTGGATTGGCCAGGAAGTCGGCGGCCACGCGCTGGGCCGGCGTTTGCACGCTACGCGCGGGTGCATTGGCCACAGGCAGCGGGGACGCCACGGCTAGCCCTTGCTCTCGGAGATGCGCACCCGCGGGTCGAGCGCGGAATACAGGATGTCGACGACCAGATTGATGAGGATAAACAGGAATACGATCACCAGCAGGTAGGCGACGATCACCGGTCGGTCGAGGAAGTTGATGGAATCGATGAGGAGCTTGCCCATGCCGGGCCAGGCGAAGACGCTTTCCGTCACGATCGCGAACCCGATCAGCGCGCCGAACTGCAGGCCGATCACCGTGACGATGGGAATCAGGATGTTCCTCAGCACGTGGACGCCAATCACGCGGGAATTGGCAAGTCCCTTGGCGCGCGCGAACTTCACGTAGTCCTGCAGCAGCGCCTCGTGGGTGCCGGCGCGCGTGAGGCGGATCAGCAGCGCCAGGTTGAATAGCGCAAGGTTGGTCGCCGGAAGGACCAGGTGCTTGAGGCCGTCCCACGACATGAACGACACGGGGATGAGGCCGAACAGCAGCGTGGTCGGCCCGCGGCCGTTCGACGGCAGCCAATGCAGCTCGACGGCGAACACCATGATAAGCATCAGGCCGACCCAGAACGTCGGCAGCGAGAATCCGAGGATCGAGCCCGCCATGATCGAACGCCCCGCCACGCCGTTGGGCCTCAAGCCCGCCAGCAGTCCCAGCGGAATACCCAGGACGACGGCGATGAGCGTGGCGGAAATCGCGAGTTCCATCGTCGCCGGCATACGCTCGAGGATGAGTCCTAGCGCCGAGGTTGCATGGACGAAGGACTTGCCGAGGTCGCCGTGCAGCGCGCCGCTCAGGAACGTGAAGTACTGCGCGTAGAGCGGCTTGTCGAGGCCCAGCGATGCGATGGCCTGTGCGCGCTCGGCCTGGTCGGCCTGCGGATTGATCAGGATGTCGATTGGATTGCCGATCGCATAGACGCCGACGAAGACGAGCAGCGACATGACCAGCAGCACGACCACGCTCTGCATGCTGCGACGTATGATGAAGACGAGCATGCCGTCAGCCCGCCCGGCGAACGGCCAGATGCGAAAATCGCTCCCGGCCGCCTGCAGCGAAGGTCACCGAATGAATGTAGCTCAACCCTTCACCGGCTTGAACTGGAATGCCAGCGTGTACTCGTCGGTGCGCGGAACGTAGGTGATGCCCTTGGCCGTTGCCCACATCGAGAACTGGAAGTGGATCGGCAGGAGCCCTAAGTCGGCCATCGCCAGTTCGGTCGACCGTTGCAGCATGATCTTCCGGTTCTCGTCGTCGACCTGCTGCATCGCCTGCTCGATCAGGTAGTCGACCTTGGGATTGCTGTAGCGGCCCCAGTTCACCGCGCCTAGCCCCTTGTCGGTGTTGTAGGTCGCCAGCAGCGAGCGCAGCGGCGACGATGCCTCGCCGGTCGACGCGCCCCAGCCGACCATGAAGAAGCTGAATTCCTGCTTGGAGGCGCGCGCCGAGTACGGCCCCATCGGTGCGGTCTCGACCTTGGCGGCGATGCCGACGCGCGCCAGCATTTGCGCGACCGCCTGCACGATCTTCTCGTCGTTGACGTAACGTCCCGAAGGTCCGTGGATAGTGAGATTGAAGCCGTCGGGGTAGCCCGCCTCGGCCAGCAGCTTCTTGGCGCCCTCCGGGTCGAAGACTTCCGCCTTCAAACCTGGAACGTTGCCGAACAGCGTGGCCGAAACCAGCTGGCCCGACGGTATCGCCTGCCCTTCCATCACGCGCTCGGCGATCGCCGGGCGGTTGATCGCCTTGGAGATCGCGCGCCGCACACGGATGTCCTGCAGCGGGTTCTTCGCAAGCGGCTTGCCATCCTTGGCCGTGATGAACGGACTCGAACGGTCGAGGAAGTCGAAGTTGAAATAGATGACTCGGTGGGAGATCTTGGACGTGATGTTGAACTTGGGATCCGCCTTGAGGCGGGTCAGGTCTGCCGTCGGCACGCCTTCCATGGCGTCGACGTCGCCGGACAGGAGAGCCGCTACGCGCGAAGCCTCGCTCTTGATGATTCGGAACGTGACCTTGTCCCACACCGGCTTGTCGCCCCAGTAGTTGTCGTTGCGAGCCAGCTCCACGCGGTCGCCGTTGACGTATTTGACGAACTTGAAGCGGCCGCTGCCGATCGTCGCCTTGCCACTATTGAAGTCGTCGGTGGTCGCGTTGGCCGCGGCCTTTTTCGACACGATGTAGATCGTCGACAGGTCGTTCGGCGCCAGCGGATACGGCGCCGCGTACTTTAGGCGCAGCGTGTACGGATCGACGATCTGCTTGGAAACGATCGCCTTGGTATACGCGGTAAAGCGTCCCGGGCTGTTCGCCACCAGCGGCACGCGGTCGATCGAGAACACGACGTCCTCGGCGGTCAGCTCCGACCCGTCGTGGAACTTGACGCCCTTGCGCAACTTGAACTCCCAGGTCGTCGCGTCAATGGTCTTCCACGACGTCGCGATGCCCGGGATCATCTTCGAATCGGGATCCATCTGCACCAGCTTGTCGAAGATGTGCTCGGCAATGTTGTTGTTCGGGAAGAGATTGTAGAAATGCGGGTCGATCGACGTGACGTCGGCCGCGATGGCGATCCTCAAGTCCGCCGCGAAGGCAGACGGCAACACGGCGAGCGCCGCACCGACGGCGAGAGCGCCGAGACCGCGGCGGAACAGGGAAATGCGCATGGAAATCACCTTCCGGGGAGAAGTCGGGTTGACGTTGAAACGACGGCGGCATCGCGCCTTGGCAGCAATCTAGCGCGAAAGCCCTTCCAGCGTCAAAATCAGCGCGCCGGAATGGGGCATTTCGTCAGGAGCGCGCGATCACACCACCTTGACGCTGATATCTGGAAGCCGGTCGATGTGGCCGGTCATCACGTCGCCCTTGACCACCGGGCCGACATTTTCTGGCGTGCCGGAGAAGATGATGTCGCCCGGCATCAATTCGAAAGCCTGCGACAGCTTGCTGATCTGCTCGGCCACCGACCAGATCATCTGGTTCAGGTTGGCGCTCTGCTTGACCTGCCCGTTGACCTTGAGCCATATCGCGCCGTCGGTGAACGGCCCCGTCTTCGCCGCGGGATGCAATGGCCCCAGCGGCGCCGAGCGGTCGAAGCTCTTGCCGATCTCCCACGGTTTCTTCTCGTCGCCCATCGCGCGCTGCAGGTCGCGTCGCGTCATGTCCAGGCCCACCGTATATCCGAACACACACGCCAGCGCCTGGTCGACCGGTATGTCACGTCCGCCCCGGTCGAGCGCGGCGACGAGTTCGATCTCGTAGTGGTAGTTCTTCGTCAGCGTCGGATACGGGTGATCGACGGTGACGCCGGGTGGAACGATCTGCACAGCGTCCGTCGGCTTCTGGAAAAAGAACGGCGGCTCCCGCGTCGGGTCCGAGCCCATCTCCCGCGCATGCGCTGCGTAGTTGCGGCCGATGCAGTAAATGCGCCGCACCGGAAAGTGGTCGGCCGAGCCTTCGATGGGAATGGTGGTCGGCGCCACAGCAAACGGCGTGCGCGGCGCCTGCGCCTGCGCGTGCCCTTGGACGCCCATTCCCGCGGTCATCAGCACCGCCGTCTGTAGCAAATGCCTGCGCTTGCCCGATTTCATGTCTTTCCCCCGTTGCCATCACAGATGGGTGGATTGTCGCGCACGATCGCCTCGAGCGACGCGTAGTACTCGGCGTCGGTCGCCGCATCGCGCGCAGCCAGCGCGCGCGCCTCCTTATCGGACAACGGCGCGCCATGCGTGTTCCAGGCGCGGGCTTCCGCAAGGACGCCTTGGTCATAGCGATATTCGGCGCGCACGCGCCCGTCGGCGTACCACGACCGACCTCCGCCGGCGCGCTGGCCGTGCGCGTAGACCGCCTCGAGCTTCTGCCTGGGCTCGGAGTTTGGGCCACCTGCGGAATACCAGAGCGCCACCGTGCCGCTCAACGCGTCGTCGTCGTAGGGCAAGTGTGCGATGCGCACGCCAGCCGACGACCAGAACAGGAAGCTGCCGGTGCGCTTGCCGCGCGCGAATGCGCCCGCGACACGCAGGGTTCCGTCGGGCATCCGCAGTTCGTAGGCGCCGTGCGGCTGGCCCTCGCGGCAGTGACCCGTGACCACATAACCCGCCGCGGCGGCGAACAGACACTGGGGTGTCAGCGCGAGCGCGACAACGGCCGCGAGCCGCGTCAGTCGTGCCGGCGTGCCCACCATGCCGAAAGCTCGCCGACGATGCCGCGTCGAAACGCGAGGACGCAGATCACGAAGATGACGCCGGTGATCACGGTGACCCAGCTGCCGAATCCGGCCAGGTAGTTCTCGAGGCCGATGATCGTGAACGCGCCCACGACCGGTCCGAAGATCGTGCCCATGCCGCCCAGCAGCGTCATCAGAACGACCTCGCCGGACATCGTCCAGTGGACGTCGGTGAGCGACGCCAGCTGGAACACGATCGCCTTGGTCGCACCGGCCAGGCCGGCCAGCGTGGCGGAGAGGATGAAGGCAAGCAGCTTGTATTTTTCCGCATCGTAGCCCAGCGAGATCGCGCGCGGCTCGTTTTCGCGGATCGCCTTCAGCACCTGGCCGAATGGCGAGTTGACGATGCGGTAGATGAACAGGAACGCCGCGAGGAAGATCGCCAGCACCACGTAGTACATGACGAGCGTGTTGGAGAGGTCGATGAAGCCGAACAGCTTCCCGCGCGGAACCGCTTGGATGCCATCCTCGCCATGCGTGAACGGCGCCTGCAGGCAGAAGAAGAACACCATCTGCGCCAGCGCCAGCGTGATCATCGCGAAATAGATGCCCTGCCGGCGTATCGCCAGCAGCCCGACGACCACGCCCATCACGGCCGCCGCGAACGTGCCGGCGAGAATGGCGAACTCCGGCGGCCAGCCCCACTCCTTGGCGGCATGGGCGCACACGTAGCCGGCGCTGCCCAGGAACATCGCGTGGCCGAACGAAAGCAGGCCGCCGAAGCCGATCAGCAAATTGAATGCGCAGGCGAACAATGCGAAGCACAGCGCCTTCATCAGGAAGACCGGATAGACGCCCAATACCGGGGCCAGCACCAGCGCGACCGTCATGACCGCGGTCGCCAGCAGCATCGTCCGGCCCGGGACCGGCACGGCGGAAGGTGTCGCGATCGCCATGGTGTCCCCTATTTTTCCTTGCCGAACAGTCCGGCGGGCTTGATGAGCAGCACGATAACCATGACCACGAAGATCACGGTGTTGGATGCCTCCGGATAGAAGACCTTGGTCAGGCCTTCGACTACGCCGAGTCCGAAACCGGTGAGGATGGCGCCCAGTATCGATCCCATACCACCGATCACCACCACCGCGAACACCACGATGATGATGTTGGCGCCCATCTGCGGGGCGACCTGGTAGATCGGCGCCGCCATCACGCCGGCCAGCGCCGCCAGCGCCACGCCGAAGCCATAGGTCAGCGTGATCATGCGCGGGACGTTGATGCCGAACGCCTGCACCAGTGCAGGATTCTCGGTCGCGGCGCGCAGGTAGGAACCGAGCTTGGTGCGTTCGATGACGAACCACGTGGACAGGCAGACCAGCACCGACGCGACGATGACCCACGCGCGGTACTTCGGAAGATACATGAAGCCCAAGTTGAACGCCCCGGCGAATTCCTCCGGCAGGCGGTACGGTTGTCCCGAACTGCCGTAGTAATTGGTGAACACGCCCTGGAAGATGAGCGCCAGACCGAAGGTCAGCAAGAGCCCATAAAGATGGTCGAGCTTGTACAGGCGCGACAGCATCGTGCGCTCGATCACGACACCGGTAAGGCCGATAGCAAGCGGCGCCAGCAGCAGCGACCACCAGTAACCGACACCCCATTTCTCCAGCAGGAACCATGCGCAGAAGGCGCCCATCATGTACTGCGCGCCGTGCGTGAAATTGATGACGTTGAGCAGGCCGAAGATCACGGCGAGTCCCAGGCTCAGCATGGCGTAGAACGCGCCGTTGATGAGCCCGATCAGCAGCTGCCCGAACAGGGCCTGCGTGGGAATTCCAAAGATCTCCATATTCAGCTCGGCGCCAGTTGTCCCGGCGCAAGCCGCGCACGCGGCACGCGCCTGGACACCTGGGTCATTTCACCAGCGAGCAGCCGCCGTCAGCCAGCGGACGGAATGCCTGGTCGGCGGGAATCGTGGCGACGATCTTGTAGTAGTCCCACGGCGCCTTCGACTCAGCCGGCGTCTTCACCTGGACAAGATAGGCCGGATGGATCTTGCGCCCGTCGACGCGGATAGTTCCCTTGCCGAACAGCGGATCGTCGGTGGACATCTCCTTCATCTTGGCCACGACCTTGGTGCCGTCATCGCTCTTCAGCGCTTCTACCGCCTTGAGGTAATGCAGTACCGACGCGTAGACGCCGGCGTGCACCATCGTCGGATAGATGCCCTTGTCGAGCGCGGAGAAGCGCTTGGCGAACGCGCGCGACGCGTCGTTCTGGTCCCAGTAGAACGTTTCCGTGAACGTGAGTCCCTGCGCCGTCTGCAGCCCGAGCGCATGGATGTCCGTGAGGAACACCAGCAGGCCGGCCAGCTTCTGTCCGCCCTTGACGATGCCGAACTCGGCCGCCTGCTTGATCGAATTGGTCGTGTCGCCGCCCGCGTTGGCCAATCCGATGATCTTCGCCTTCGACGCCTGCGCCTGCAGCAGGAACGACGAGAAGTCCTGCGTGTTGAGCGGCGCCTTGACGCCGCCGATCACTTTGCCGCCGTTCTTGATCACGGCCGCTGCCGTGTCGCGCTCGAGCGCGGCGCCGAACGCGTAGTCGGCGCTGATGAAGAACCAGCTGTCGCCGCCGCCCTTGGTGATGGCGGTGCCCGTGCCATTGGCCAGCATCCACGTGTCGTAAGCCCAGTGAACCGTGTTCGGCGAACACTTCGCGCCGGTCAGGTCCGACGAGCCGGGGCCGGACGCCAGGAAGGCCTTGCCCTTGTCCCTGGTGATCTGACTGACGGCCAGCGCCACGCCGGAGTTCGGCGTGTCGACGATGACGTCCACCTTGTCGACGTCGTACCACTGGCGCGCGACGCTGGAGCCGACGTCGGCCTTGTTCTGGTGGTCGGCGGAGATGACCTCCACCTTGTAGCCGCGCTTCTCGATGCCGGAATCCTCGACCGCCAGCTTGGCGGCCACGACCGAGCCTGCGCCGGCCAGGTCGGTATAGAGACTCGACATGTCGGTCAGCACGCCGATCTTGATCAGGTTGTCCGACACCTGGGCATGCGCAGTGCCGAGCGACAGCGCGGTCGCGACGCCTAAGGCGATCGCCGTGCGTTTGAATGCATTCATCCTGCTCCTCCGTGGGGTGGGTACTGCTTTTCTTCTTCGGCTACACGCCGAGATAGTCGTGAAGCTTGGCCATGTTCGCTTCGAGGTCCGCATTGCGGATCATGTCCACGACGCGTCCGTGCTCCATAACGTAATGCCGGTCGGCGACGGTAGCCGCGAACCGGAAATTCTGTTCGACCAGCAGGATCGTGAATCCCCGCTGCTTCAGCTGCGCGATCGTGCGGCCGATCTGCTGTACGATCACCGGTGCCAGCCCTTCCGTCGGCTCGTCGAGCAGCAGCAGGCGCGCGCCGGTGCGCAGGATACGGCCGATCGCCAGCATCTGCTGTTCGCCGCCAGAGAGCTTGGTCCCCTGGCTATGCAGGCGCTCCTTGAGGTTGGGAAAGAGCGCGTAGATTTCCGTCAGCGGCAACCCGCCTTCGCGCACAATAGGCGGAAGCAACAGGTTTTCCTCGACGTCGAGGGAAGCGAAGATGCCGCGCTCCTCGGGGCACCAGGCGATTCCGCGCCGCGCGATGCGGTTGGACGACAACGCGATCGTTTCTGCGCCTTCGAAGGCGATCGATCCTTCGCGCCGGGGCACCACGCCCATGATCGACTTGAGCGTCGTCGTCTTCCCGGCGCCGTTGCGGCCGAGCAGCGTGACGACTTCACCCGGGGCGACGTCGAAATCGACGCCGTGCAGGATGTGCGATTCGCCGTACCAGGCATTGAGCCCGCGCACAGCCAGCAGCGGGCCCGAGACGTCGACGGACGGCCGCGTTGCGCCGATGGCGTCAGGCATGTCCGGCCCCAAGGTAGGCGGTGATCACTTCGGGATGCTGCGACACGGAGGCATAGTCGCCTTCCGCGAGTATCTCGCCGCGCGCCAGCACCGTGATCCGGTCGGCCAGCGTCGACACGACCGAAAGGTTGTGCTCGACCATCAGCACGGTACGGTTCGCTGCCACTTTCCTGATCAGCGCCGCGATCCGCTCGACGTCCTCGTGCGTCATTCCGGCCGTCGGTTCGTCGAGCAGCATCATTTCCGGATCCAGGGCCAGCGTGGTCGCGATTTCCAGCGCGCGCTTGCGGCCATAAGGCAATTCGCCGGCGCGGGTGCGCGTGAATTCCGACAGGCCGACGGCGTCGATCAGTTCAGCCGCGCGGGTGTCGAGCTGGGTGAGGTGCGCCTCGGAGCGCCAGAAATCCAGCGAATGTCCCAGCTTGCGCTGCAATGCAATACGTACGTTTTCGTGGACGGTCAGGTTGGGAAACACGGCGGAGATCTGAAATGACCGCACCAAGCCGGTGCGCGCGATGGCCGCCGGACGGGATCCGGTGATTTCGTTGCCATTGAAGAAGATCTGGCCGCGCGTGGGCGTCAGGAAGTGCGTGAGGAGGTTGAAACAGGTCGTCTTGCCGGCGCCGTTGGGACCGATAAGCGCATGAATGCTGCCGCGACGGATGCTCAGGTTCACGTCCTTGACCGCGACGAATCCCTTGAACTCCTTGGTCAGGCCTCTCGTTTCGAGAATCGTGTCGTCGGCCATTCTGGTTTCTACGACCCTATGCGCCGCGGGCGCTCGTGAACGGCGCCGCATCTCCTGTTGTGGGGGGCGATTATGGGGGTGTGGCGCAGGTTCGTGCAACCCGGACGTGCTCGGGCGACAGCACCCTTCAGTATTCGATGCGCGCGAAATAGGTCGCCTGCGACGCCGCGCGTGCTTCGCCCAGCGTACGGATGCCCTGCTCCGCGAGCAGCGGAATCATGCGCAGAAAGACCTCGCCGGTCATGATGGCATCGCCCAGCGCCGTGTGGCGGCCGATGGGACTGACACCCATCCGCTCCGCGATCGCCTCGAGACTGTGTGACTCGAGGTCGGGATGGATCACCGCCGAAAGCAGCAGTGTGTCCAGGACCGGCTGCGTGAAGCGCACGCCGGTCGACGGCTCCTTGAGGCGCAGGAAGCGCATGTCGAACGCCGCGTTGTGTGCGACCAGCACCGTGTCCTCGCAGAATTGCTTGAAGGCCGGAAGCACCCTGTCGATGGTCGGCTGGTTTTCGAGCATCGCCGCATCGATTCCCGTGATCCTGCCCGCCTCCGGGGTCATCGCGCGCTTCGGATCGACAAGTTGCTCGAAGACCTCGTGTTCCAGCAGCCGGCCATTGACGATGCGCACCGCGCCGACGGAAACGATTTCGTCACCTGCCGAGGGCTGCAAGCCCGTCGTCTCGGTATCGAACACCGTGTAGCTCAGCGTTGCGAGCGGCCGGCTATCCTGCTCGGGCGTCTGTCCGGGCTGGTGGAAGAGATCGAAATCGTAGAACTCCGGGCGGCTCTCGGCGGTGGTGACGGCACTTGCCGACGACTCCTCGGGACGGGTGAGCGGCATCGCGATGCGAAAGTATTCGCGCTGCGACGGCTTGTGGATCTGGTACCAGATCTCCGCGTTGTGGCGCTCCATGATCTGCTTCAACGTCAGCGGGCTCGCCTCGCCGCCCAATTCCAGCGAATCGGTCTGCCAGGCCATCGTGGTCTCGGTGCCCAGCGGTGCTCCGGTCCAGATCAGGTCGAGGTGGGCGAGCTGGCCCTCTACGCCCAAGCCGAAGCGCACCTCGCGGATGCCAAACTCCTCCTTGAGCCGGCTCACGATGTAGGTGATGCCCTGCATCAGCGAATAGCTGTCCACCTTCATCCAGACGGACTCGGCGACGTCCTCGACCTTGGTCGGCAACCCGAGCCTGCCTTCGATGCGCCTGCGCGCCGCTGTGATGAGGTCGGCGCCGCGAATATCCTCGAGCGGCCATTCGGTGCGGAGCGAATCGGCGAACTCGGAGGCGGCCCGGTCGAGTCCGGCGCTCATCTTCGTAGCCTCCTCGCCGATGATCCCGATGAAGCGACCGCGCGCGGCGTTGTCCATGTCCGGAAACGACGCAATGGTCTCGACCGCGGCGCGCACGCTGGCGAGCGACGCGCGCGTACCCTGCGTCAGCGTCTGCAGCAGCGAGTCGCGGCGGCTTCCCGTTTCGATGCGCCGCGTGATGTTGTCGAGCAGCATCACGAAGCCTGTGCTTCCTTCCGGCGCACCCTGGGCGGCATCGGCGTCTGTGCCCAGGACCGGTGCGATCTGTACGCGCACCAGCTGGCCCGCCGGCGCCGTCGTGACGAAGCTCGCGACGGGGCCGTGCGCCTCCCTGGCCATGCGGTCGCGGATGTTTTCCAGTGCGTGGATGATGAGGTTGCGGTCGAAGACGGCAAAGATCGAGCGGCCCAGCCCGATGAGCGCGTGCGCCTTGGCTGCGGTGGCATCGCCTGCGATCGGCTTGCGGAGAAGCTGCATCGCCCGCGCGTTGTAGAGCAGGATCCGGCCGTCGCTGTTGCATACGACCACGCTCTGCGCGAGCTCCGACATCAGCGCCGCCAGCCGGTTGCGCTCCGCTTCGATGCGCGCGTTGGCCTCGCGCACGCGCGCTTCGACGTCCTCCGTGAGCTTGGCATGGGCGGCTGCGAATGCATTGAACGCCGCAGCGAGCCTACGCGTTTCGTCGGAGCCGGACAGCGCCGCGCGGTGGGCGGGATTGGCGGTGAGCATGACCCGGGCATCTTCCGCCAGGCGCCGCGGAGCGCTGACGTACCGGCGGAAGAGCACGCGCAGTACGAGATAGAGCGGCGCCAGCAGCAGCAGCGCCGCCACGACGACGTGCGCGGCGCGGTCGCGCAGGATCGCCACCGCCTGATCCCGTTCCGCGGCATCCAAGTCCACGCCCACCAGCAGCGCGGTGCCGGCCAGCGCGAGGAGCACGAAGCCCCACGCGATCGCGAGCGCCAGGGCGAAGCGAGACTTGCCGGTCATCGCCTAGGCGCCGAGCATCTGCGCGACCTGCTCGATCAGGTCCTTCGTGGCAAAAGGCTTGGTCACGTAGGCGTCGGCGCCGACGGCCAGCCCTTTGTTCACCTCGACGTCGCGCCCCTTGGCCGAAAGCATGATGATGCGGATGCCCGCCCAGGACGGGTTCTCGCGAACCTTCTGGCAGACGTCGTACCCGGAAAGTCGGGGCATCATCACGTCGAGCAGGATCAGGTCCGGCGCGAATTCGCCCACCGCCTGCAGCGCGTCCTCGCCGTTGGTCGCAACCTTCACCTCATAGCCCTTCTGCCGCATCAGAAACTCGAGCGAGACCACGATGTTGGGCTCGTCGTCGACGATCAGGATCTTCTTGCCCATGACTTACTCCTGCTGCACTGAAACCTGCGCGTCCTGACCGCCTGCCGTTCCGGACGACGGATCCTGGTCGGACGCGGGCGTCGCGACCGGCAGTTCGAAGGCGAATGTCGCGCCGGCGCCAGGCACACTGGACACCCAGAGGCGTCCGCCGAAGTGCTCGATGATCTGCCGGCTGATTGGCAGCCCGAGCCCGGTGCCGTGCGGCTTCGCGGTCATCGTGTCCCCGGCCTGGCGAAATTTCTCGAAGATGACCTGCTGGTTCGAACGCTCGATGCCCGGGCCATTGTCGGAGACGCTGACGCGAAGCATGCCGGCGGCGGCGGCCACCTCGACGACGACGTGCCCTCCTTCGGGTGGAACGAATTTCACCGCATTCGACAGCAGGTTGATCAGAACCTGCACCAGCCGGTCGCGGTCGGCCCTGACGAAAGGCGCGGCATCTGGCAGGCGCGTGGTCAGTCCGACATTCTTGGCGCGGAACAGCTGGCCGGTCGCGTCGATCGAATCCTCGACGACGGCGTTGACGTCGACCTCGCCGACCTGCCATTCGGCGCGGCCGGACTCCAGTTTGGCCAGGTCCAGCACCTGGTTGATGAGGCGCGTCAGCCGCTCGCTTTCCTGGATGATGATGGTCAGGAACTTCTGCCGCTCGTCCGCATCGAGTCCCGGATTGTCGTGGAGGATCTCCGAGAACGCGCGGATCGACGTGAGCGGTGTGCGCAGTTCATGCGTGACGGTCGAGACGAAGTCGTCCTTCAGGCGGTCCAGTTCCTGCAATCGCTCGTTGGCCGTGCGCAGCTCGGATGTCGCGGCCATGAGCTCGCTAGACTTTCGCTCGAGCTCGTGGCTGTAGGCGATGACCTGCGACGCCTCGTCCAGCATCGTCCGGACCTCCTCTATCGACAGCACATCCTCGTTCACCGTCGACGCCACCAGGATGCGCGCGGAGGCGCCGCCGACGGCGCCCGCGAGCGCGGTTTCCACGAATCGGACCAGGCTGGCGTCCGCGGGCAGCTGCTCCTGCGAGACGACGCCGCGACGCTGCGCATGGCCGGCCAGGGCGGCGAGCGCGCGCTCCGGCCCGAGGAAGCGCGCGAGCAGTGCCTGCAGCTCGGGCAGCGCCGCCGTGCCTTTCCACACATGCACGTCGGGACCGTCGCCGCCGTGACGGAAGACATCGACGAAGCGTGCCGCCTGCGCCTGCTCGGCGACGCTCTGCCGCGTGGACACGGAAACCAGCACATAGGCGCCGACGTTGGCGAGCATGCTCCACAGCATCGCGTGCGTGATGTCGTTCAGGCCCGTGAGGCCGAACAGCGCGTAGGGCTTGAGCAGCGCTATGCCGAGTGGCCCGCTCTCCAGGAATCCGATCGGCAGCCAACCCGATTTCGCGAACGACGGCAGCAACAGTGTATACAGCCACACGGCGAATCCAGCCGCGAGACCCGCGAGCGCGCCGGCGCGCGTCGCACCCTTCCAGTAGATGCCGCCGATCACCGCAGGCGCGAACTGCGCCACTGCGGCAAACGATATGAGTCCAATGGCCACCAGTGCGTAGGCCTCGCCGGCCAGCCGGAAATAGAAATAGCCGAGCAGCACGACCGCAACGATCGCGCCCCTGCGAATTCCCAGCAGCAGACCCGTGAGGTTTTGCCGTCCGGCGAGGCCTATCGAGGGCATCCTGAGCAGCACCGGCATCACCAGGTCGTTGCACACCATCGTCGAGAGCGCGATAGTCTCGACGATCACCATGCCCGTCGCGGCCGAGAGCCCGCCGATGAACACGAGCAGCGTGAGCGCCTCCTGCTTCTGCGCCATCGGCAGCGTGAGCACGAACGTGTCGGGGTCCGGCGCCGCGCCGGAGAAGTGCATGACGCCGCCGAACGCGACCGGAATCACGAATACATTCATCGCCAGCATGTACAGTGGAAAGAGCCAGATCGCCTTGCCCAGGTGGTTCTCGTTGACGTTTTCCACGACCGCGATGTGGAACTGGCGCGGCAGGAACATGATCGCGAACATCGACAGCACCGTCAGCGACGCCCAACTCGCGTAGCTTCCGGCCGCGCCGTTCAGCGGCGCGAACAAATCGGCGAGCTTCACGTGCGCGGCGGCGCGCCCGAAGATGTCGGCAAAGCCATCGTAGATTCCCCAGGTGACGAAGGCGCCGACCGCCAGGAACGCGACCAGTTTCACCAGCGATTCGAAAGCGATCGCGGCGACCAGCCCCTCGTGCCGCTCCGATGCGTCGAGGTGACGGGTGCCGAAGAGAATGGTGAACGCCGCCAACAGCAGCGCCGTCCAGAATGCCGTGTCGGCGAGGATTGGCCCCGCATCGCGCGGCACGGCGAGCGCGACGTCCGGATAACGGACCAGGATCGCAAAACTGTGCGACACCGCCTTCAACTGCAGCGCGATGTACGGCACGACGCCGATGACCGCGATGATTGTCACCAGGCCGGCGAGCGCGGCGCTCTTGCCGTAGCGGGACGAGACGAAGTCGGCCAGCGAGGTGATGCGGTTAGCCTTGCTGATCCGGATGATCTTGCGCATCACCAGCCACCAAAGCGCCATCATCAGCGTCGGGCCGATGTAGATGGGCAGGAAGCCGATGCCGTCGGACGCCGCGCGACCGACGCTGCCGTAGAAGGTCCAGGCCGTCGCATAGACGCCGAGCGACAGCGAGTAGATGTACGGATTGGCGATCAGCGACCGGCCCTGGTCCGCCCGATGGTCGCCGTAGTACGCGATGGCGAACAGCGCGCCCAGGTACGCGAGTGCGACCGGCAGGATCACCCAGCTCTGGAGCATGGCGAGCCCTGGCCGGTCGCCCTAGCGCGAGCGCTCGACGACGAGCGCAGCGAGGCCGATGAGCACCGCCCACGACACGAAGATGTACGCGTAGAGGAGCGGAACGCCGAAGACCAGCACCGTCCGATTGAACAGCGCGAGCAGCGGATAGTTGAACAGCAGGACGCCCAGCAGGAAGACCGTCACCAGCCGTGGGCCCTTCATCGTCGTGCGCATCGCCACCTCCTCCTTCCGGTCTCGCGCCGGACTTTTCCGATACTAGCAATACCACGGCGCCGCGCCCGGCGCACCCCGACGCCTACAGCCGATAGGTCAGGCGCAAGCGATCCTGCAGCTGTTTCGCCTGCCGGAATGCCTCCTTCAGCATTCGCTGGTCGACCTCGTGCAGCGCGTAGGGATCGATCCGGTTCGGACCGCCTCGCGCGGTCAGGTCCTGCTGCCGCAGCCTCAGGAACTGCAGGAAATGGAATGCCTCCGCCGTCGCATCGACGTGCTTCTGGGGAACGTGCAGTCGCGCGCCGGCCAGCCGTAGGCGCGCGGCCGTCCCCGTCTCGGGAATGCCATGGGCCAGCGCGAAGACGCGCGCGCAATCGACGAAGATGCGTGTCCCGCGCGCCTTCAAGTCGAGCGTGCCCTTGACGCCTTCGTCGTCGTCGACGATGAACGTGCGGATGAGGCCGAGCGGCGGCTCCGCCGCCAGCGCGTTCTGCACCATCAGCCGCAGGAACATCGGATTGGCCTGCGTGTAGCCGAAGAGCCAGTCGCGCAGCGCGTCGGACAACGTGGTGTCACCATACAGCACGCGGAAATCGAAGACGATGTTGGCGTTGAGCAACGCCTGCGGCGTCGGGGCGCGGATCCAGGCCAGGAACTTGGCCTTCCACTCCTCAGTGGTCAGGCACAGTTCCGGATTGCCGGCCATCACGTTGCCGGCGCAAAGCGGAAAGCCGAGCGCGTCGAGGCTCTGGTTGACGTCGCGGGCGAAGGCCAGCAGCCGCACGCGGCGTTCCTCCGTTTTGCCGTCTCCGGCATCCGAGAACAGGATCGCGTTGTCCTGGTCCGTGGCGAAGGTCTGCTCGCCGCGGCCCTCGCTGCCCAGTGCCAGCCAGCACCAGTCGACGCCGTCCAGGTCGTGGCGGACTTGCACCAGCTCGATCGCCCGCCGCGACAGCGCGTCGTTGAGCGACGCAATCGTGCGCGTGAGCGGCTCCGCCGCGACTCCCTGGGCGAGCAGGTTCCGCGTGAGCTGCCGTATGTCTTCGCCCGCCCGGTGCAGCCGCTCGATCGAGTCGGCCGCGTGCAGGCCCTCGATCACCTGGCGCATCGACACGCGCTGCAGCGCGAACAGGTCGCGCTCGTTGATGACGCCGGAAAGTCGCCCAGCCTCGACGACAACGATCTGGCGGATGCCACGCTCGGCCATCACGTGCAGCGCTTCATAGGCGGTTACGGACGCGGGCAGCGTGACGATCGGCGCCGACATCACCTCCGATAGCGGCGTGTCGAGTGAACGCGCGGGCAGCACGACGCGGCGCAGCAGGTCGACCAGCGTGAACATCCCGACCGGCGCGCCTTCCGCGTCGACGGCGACGATGGTACGCACCTTGGCGTCGGCCATCTGCCGCAGCGCATCGGATAACGGCAGCGTTGCCGCGCAGGCGATCGGCTGGCCGCGCACGAGCTCACCCAGCGTGCGCGTGAGCGTCTGCTG
>Ga0302321_100001163_pt1 | contig 22469 bp, 25 predicted proteins | sample Fen_T0_1_FD_202505 | JGI IMG/M metagenome (GOLD analysis project Ga0302321, IMG submission 202505) | Peat permafrost microbial communities from Stordalen Mire near Abisko, Sweden - Fen_T0_1 | ecosystem: Environmental > Terrestrial > Soil > Wetlands > Permafrost | place: Sweden: Abisko...
AATGTATAATATTGATACAGTCCTTAAATTAAGAGATAATTGTCGATTCCTATAGAGGTTTGGATCGTTTTAATATGCAAACAACAATGCTTAAAGCGAAGTTGCACAGAGCTACCGTAACCCGTTCAGAATTGGGTTATGAAGGCTCGTGCGCAATTGATGGCTCTTTTCTTGAATTGTCTGGCATCAGGGAATACGAGCAAATCCAGATCTACAACATCAATAATGGCGAGCGGTTTACTACGTACGCCATTCGCGCTGAAAATGGTTCAGGCACTGTGTCTGTCAATGGCGCGGCTGCACGCTTGGCATGCCCAGGCGATTTGGTGATTATCTGCTCCTACGTCATCCTGGATCAAAAAGAATTGGCAACTTATAAACCCGTGCTGATTTACTTCAATGAAAAGAACGAGATCATTCGTTCAGCGTCTTCTATTCCGGTTCAGGTGGCTTGATCTTTCATATACGTCAGATTGGGTAGGTGTAGCCCACCTTTTGCCTACGCCAGATGATCGAAAAAGTCCTTGCGATTAAAGCTGACAGTGAAAATCTTCGATCATTTCCCAGCTACTTCGAAATAAATTCAACCGTGTTGAAGTCGACTTGAATCCTGATCTGATTATTGATCTGTTCCAAAACATCGCTGAGCCTGCTTTTAAGTTGGCCCCGTGACTGGCATGGACGATGAACTTGTCGTTCTCCCCTGGGGAATCGGCGATAAAGTCATCAATGTCGCGACCTGGCTCAAACTCACCACCAGCCCAACGTAGAGCATCAACGCAACGACAAAAAATCTTTGGATATATTAGACTTCCCTGCTCCGGCCCTATGTCATCCAAGGTGTTCGCAGTGAATCGACTAGTCTTGTCAAGTTTCCAGATACCCAGCTTGGCAGTTTTTGCTTGTTTGTAAGATGAGATGGGGCTTGATTGAATCTCGAACGACAGCTGGATGTAGCGGCACGCCCTAAGCCTCCTAAATTGTCGCTATCAAATCAATGGCATAGATTCTTCGCTTACCTCCCAATTGCCGTGGGGAAGTGTTTGCAATAGTATCAAGCCCTTTGAATTTAGTATGCGAAAAAATTCACTTTTTCTTAGCGAATTACTTCACAGACATCAAGCTTAACTATCCCTACACTTGAGCCGACTCAATGTTTTGGCTTTGATTTTTCTTTTCAATGCCCTGACATTGCGCTCAACCTGATCGGGTTTAGCAGTTGGTTTTTTTATTTTCCTTCATATTCCCGGCTAGTTCGTTTTACGCAAGGTTTCTCCCATCCCCTTCGGAATCTTTCGTTAACCAATTTGAAGGGGAAAAAGGAGATGAAAATGACAAAGAAACATAAAGATGGTGACCATGATACTGGCTGTAAATCTTGTTCAGATATCATACAAGACCAGGACAATTGTCTTCGTGAGCAATGCGAACATAAATTCAATCACCTGCCACGCACAAACTGTGAATATCCCGATTGCGACGCTCCGCCAGAAGGGGACTGTGGTTGCGAATGTGTTCCAGTAACACTCCCGGACATTAATCCTTTCATTTCGGTCAAATGGGGGGACAGTAAATGTGATGGCTTTGAGACGGATGATTTTGAAGTTTTATGTATTACCGTCTGTAACTGCTATTGCAATGTCACTTTTAACGATTTCACCATTGGTCGTATTCGGATAACGGATAGTGCGGGGAAACCTGTGCCGACCTTACCAGATGGGACACCCTCTGTGCTGGTCGTTCCTTCCGGGCCTATTTGTTTTGGAGACATCGGGCCGTGCGAGGATAATAAACCTCGCTGTGTATCAAGGGAATTTGTGATCAAAACCTGCGGTGCAAAAGCCCAATGCTACGTGTTAACGTTTGAAGGGGTTTGCTTCACTGTGTCCTATGAGCTCCAATCAAAACAGTGCTTCATTGTGAAATTGTGCCAAGATTGATTGCTAAAAACTAACCCGTAACCAGTAAGGCGTATTCGCCGAAAGGCAATACGCCTTACCAACCTAAACCACACCACCATTGAATATTGGGGTTCTCCTCACTCGCAACCTACTTTATAAAACAGGAGGAGGCAATATTTAGGTTGCGCGGTCGGCGTTATCAACCAAAATCTTTAAATTCTGGCCTGGGCGCAGTCCTTTGGAGCCTGCTGCTGGGTTGTATTTACGCAGATCGTTTAAAGAAACGCCGAACTTTCTAGAAAGTTGCATTAATGAATCGCCACGTTTTACCGTATAGCGGATGAGACGGGTTGGGGATGCGGAGGCGACTTGTTGTCCGCCGCCTTTTATGACCAGCTTTTGCCCAAGCCTAAGGTTGCTGTTGGCTGATATGTTATTCCAAGAAGCTATGCTATTTCGACTGACTGCAAAGCGTTTGGAGACGTTAAAAAAGGTGTCGCCTTTTTTGACAACGTAGACTTGACCGCCTGATGTTTTAGTATTCGCAGTTCTGCTTATCTGCTTAATTGCGGCTGTATGGCTTGATGTTGGAATTTTTAGATAAGCGCCAGAATTAACGCTGCTTTTAGATAAGCGATTGATTTGTCGTAAATTATCAACTGTGGTATCATGATTCCTGGCGATGGTAGACAAAGTTTCGCCACGATGTACCTGGTATTGCTGGGTTGGTGTTGGTGAAAAATAATGTTTCGCGGGGATAATCTCACGTCTACGCTGGTTTTCGTTTCTTTCTTCTTCATCCCGCATTCTTTGCGCCAACAACTCATTTTGGCGAATTTTTTCAGCTAACAGCTCTTCATCACGCTGTCTTTGATCGACTCTTTCTTCAAAAGGTAAACGCGCCAAGTTTTGCTTGAATGACTGGACGCGATGGGATGGGACTAACAGGCGATGCGGGCCATCAGGGGCGGTGCTGCCTTTTTTGAAGCAGGGATTTAATTTCAAGAACTGGCTGAGCGGGGTTTGGGCCAGTTCGGCCGCTTTGTCTATATCCAGTTGAGAACCGACATTAACAATTTCGCAATAAGGTTTGTTGGGGATATTTTGTAAACGGATGCCATACTGTTCTGCATTGGCGAATAATTTGGCAATCGCCAATAACCGTGGTACATAATCTTCTGTTTCTTTGGGAAGACTCAATGACCAATAGTCGGTTGGCAAGCCTTGGTAATCGTTGCGGTTGATGGCTTTAGCAATATTGCCCTTGCCATAGTTATAGGATGCTAAGGCGAGAAAAAAGTCGCCGTTAAAGGTTTCACTCAGCTCTTTTAGGAATGTAGTTGCTGCAACTGTTGAGGCATAGACATCGCGGCGGCCATCGTACCAGGAGTTTTGTTCAAGCCCGAACAGGCGGCCAGTTGACGGGATAAATTGCCAAAGTCCAGAGGCTGCGCTTCTGGAGTAAGCTTCGGGGATGAAAGCGCTTTCGACGACGGGCAGCAAAGCTAACTCACCGGGTAGGTTTTTCGCCTCAATTTCATCCAAAATAAGGTGCATATAAGGCGCAGCACGTTCTTGAACTCTGGCGATGTAATCGGGGTGGCTCAGGTAATAACTTAATTCCCTGTCTATACGCTCATTATCGACTTCTGGTAGCGAGTATAGGGAAATCATCCTTTCCCAGACGGTGTCGTGGCGGGAAAAAAGATTCTTTACCCGTTTTTGGAAATGTAAGCGTGGTCGTTGCTTTGCCGAGCTGGCATAAGGCGTTGAAGCGACAGCTGAATCAGAACCATTGACGACTAGGGGTTCTTTTGGCACATCGGAACAGCCCGTAACGATCAGTGCAATTGAAAGGAATAAAAATTTTACTGACCTGTTAGAATTGTTACGCATTATCTAACCCATTAACGTAAAGTTTAAATATAGAATAGTTTCATTGTAGCTTGTTTTTATTGAAAAATCTAAATTTATGTTTGAGTGTGTATAAGCCATGAAACGCGATTTCCTGTTTGCTTACTACGAAACCCCACGAGGCAAGCTTTTAAGAGACCTTGAGGTCGATTATATGCAGAGCGCCATCGTTGTGAGCTGCAAACAAACTATTTTGCAAGTCGGTGGTTTAGGCTGGGAAAACGAGTTCATCGACTGCACACTTTACACAAATTATACGATACTGGACGCAAAAAACCTAGGTTATCAAGGCGCAAGAAAAATCCGTGCGAAGTCATACCATTTGCCCTTGCAATCCGACAGTGTCGACATGATTATATTGCCACATATACTGGAGTTTGATGCCTACCGCTTCCAGACCATGCGCGAGGTGGAGCGGGTTTTAAAGCCGGAGGGGGCAGTCGTTATTATTAATTTTAATCCTTGGAGTATTTGGGTTAGGTATCAGTATCTTTGGGATAAGCGCTTAGCCGATTCATGGAAAGGTCATTTTATCCGCCGTTCAAGGGTTGTCGACTGGTTAAAGCTGTTGAATTTTGAAGTGACGATGGTCTCTCAATTTAATCTGGATTCCATCAAAACGACACATTTCAAAATGTCCAATGGCTTTTCCTTGTCGGCAACTGCTTATGGGGTTAAGGCTATCAAAAGGCGGTATAATTTGATCCCTTTGACTCCCGTGAAAAATTTGAACCCACGTTTGGCGCTAGCAAGTTCCGCTATGACCAGTCACCAGCTAAAAAAAAATGAGTGATCCAGTCATTATCTATACCGACGGCGCGTGCCGTGGCAATCCTGGGCCGGGTGGCTGGGGTGCAGTCCTTAGCTATAAAGGCAATACCAAGGAGCTTTACGGCGGCGAACGCGAGACGACTAATAACCGTATGGAGCTTTTGGCAGTCATCAATGCGCTGGAAGCATTGACCAAGCCTAGCCCCGTTCAGATAAACAGCGATTCGAAATATGTTCTGCAAGGCATTACCGAGTGGATGGAAAACTGGAAAAAACGGGGTTGGAAAACTGCAAGCAAATCCCCCGTCAAAAATGAAGACTTATGGCGCAGGCTGGATGCCGCTAGAACGCCGCATCGTATTGAATGGCTTTGGGTAAAAGGCCATTCCGGCGATAAAGGTAACGACAGGGCTGATGAGTTGGCTAATCTTGGGATAGATATGCTGGTCAATCAATCTGAGGCAAATAGCGGCTAATTTAGTAAGATGCCTATTTCTTATTCATCAAATCTTTAAGGTTAGCAAAGGGATTATGACCTGCACCCGCTGTATCCTTTGAAGATGCCGTTTTTGCATTGCCAAACCGCGTTTCCTCATAGCGTTGATGCTCATTATCATGACAATAAAGGCACAGCAATTCCCAGTTGCTGCCATCTGCTGGGTTATCGTCGTGATTATGATTTCTATGGTGAACGGTTAGTTCACCAAGGTTCTTGTGGTCAAATTCACGAGTACATCGCCCACATATCCAGGGATAAAGTTTCAGGGCTTGCCCACGATAAGATTGCTCCCGTAATTCCTGATTGCGCCGGGCTTCGGTAACAATCTGGGCTGATTTGTTGGTGTCGATTTGGGTTTTCTTTACAGTCACATTGTTATCTCTTCAAGCTTGAGTAGCTTCACTTTAATCTCTACAACGCATTTTGCCAGCCACCAAGGATATTAGCAACTACGGCTTAAATAACCCAGCACTTTACTTAGAAACTAAATAGGACTAAAATAGTCCTCAATTACTTGGAGCAGTGCATGTTACGCTTAAGCAAACTCACCGATTACGCGACAGTCATACTAAGCCATATCGCAAAAGAGAGCGGTCAAACGCATTCTGCAATGGGCGTGGCGGACGCAACTGGCATTGCGTTGCCGACTGTCAGCAAGGTATTGAAAATATTGGTGAATGCCAATGTATTGGTGTCAACACGCGGGATCAAGGGCGGCTATGCCTTGGCTAGGCCACCTGAAAATATTTCCGTGGCTGACGTGATCAGCGCGTTGGAAGGGCCGATTGCCTTGACCGAGTGCAGCATTTCCCATGAAGGTTGTGAACAGGCTTCGGGTTGTGGCATCAGTGCCAATTGGGGCTTGATTAACCAGGCCATCCAACATGCGCTGGAAGCGGTAACCCTGGCGGATATGATTAAGCCAATTAACGTACCCCAAGAGTTTTTGATTCCTGTTTCCAGTTTATATCGTTCAATTTAGAGTTAGCCATGTCTGCAAGCGCAAAAGAAATCAATACCCTGATTAACAAAACCTACAAGCAAGGCTTTGTCACCGAACTAGAAACCGACACGTTCCCCGTTGGCCTGGATGAGTCAGTTATCCACAAGCTGTCTAAAGTCAAGAATGAACCGGATTTCATGCTGGAGTACCGTTTGAAAGCATTTCGGCATTGGCAAACCATGAAGTCGCCGGAGTGGGCTTTCGTCAAGTTTGATCCCATTGATTATCAGGCGATTAGCTATTATTCCGCACCCAAACGCAAAGAAGACGGGCCCCAAAGCCTGGATGAAGTCGATCCGCAGGTTTTGGAAGCCTACAAAAAGCTCGGTATTCCGTTGGATGAACAGGAACGTCTGGCCGGCGTTGCGGTGGATGCGGTATTTGATAGCGTGTCGGTGGCAACCACATTTAAAGGCAAACTGAAAGATGCCGGGGTGATTTTCTGCCCGATTTCCGAAGCCTTGCGCGACCATCCCGATTTAATCAAGCAATATCTCGGTTCAGTTGTGCCACATACCGATAATTACTTTGCGGCTTTAAATGCGGCGGTGTTTACCGATGGATCATTCGTTTATATTCCCAAAGGCGTGCGCTGCCCGATGGAATTGTCCACGTATTTCCGCATCAATGCCGCCAACACCGGACAGTTTGAACGCACCTTGATTATTGCCGATGAAGGCAGTCACGTTAGCTACCTTGAAGGCTGCACTGCGCCGATGCGCGATGAAAACCAGCTTCATGCCGCCGTTGTTGAGTTAATCGCCATGGACAATGCGACCATCAAATATTCCACCGTGCAGAATTGGTATCCCGGCGATAAGAATGGCTTGGGCGGAATTTATAACTTCGTCACCAAACGCGCCGATTGCCGAGGGGTTAATTCCAAGGTTTCTTGGACGCAGGTGGAAACCGGTTCCGCCATCACCTGGAAATACCCAAGCTGCATCCTGACGGGCGATAACGCCATCGGCGAATTCTATTCTGTGGCATTGACCAATAATTACCAACAAGCCGACACCGGTACCAAGATGATCCACATCGGCAAAAACACCCGCAGCACCATCGTGTCGAAAGGTATTTCCGCCGGAAAAGCGCAAAACACTTATCGCGGCTTGGTTAAGGTCTTAAAAAGTGCAGAAAATGCCCGTAACTATACCCAGTGCGATTCCTTGTTAGTCGGCGACAAATGCGGCGCACACACGTTCCCCTATATCGAAGTCAAACAGCCGTCCGCGCAAGTCGAACACGAAGCGACCACTTCCAAAATCAGCGAAGACCAATTGTTCTTTTGCCAGCAACGAGGGCTTTCAGCGGAAGATGCGGTATCAATGATCGTTAATGGTTTTTGTAAGGAAGTCTTTAAGGAATTGCCCATGGAATTTGCGGTTGAGGCGCAGGCTTTGTTGGGGTTGAGTCTGGAAGGGTCGGTTGGGTAATGGGGAAGTATGATAAAGTTTTAGAAAAAACTTTATTCGGGCGTTCTGATACCAATATTGAATTTTCTGATTTAAGGCGGTTACTTTTACTTTTGGGTTTTCAAGAACGGATTCGCGGCAATCATCATATTTTTAGCAAGGAAGGTGTAGTTGAAATTATCAACTTGCAACCATTGGGTGCAATGGCAAAACCCTATCAGGTTAAACAAGTGCGCCAAATTATCGTCCGCTATCGTTTGGAGTTGAAAAATGACTAAATACGAAATGATTATCTATTGGAGTGAAGAAGATCAGGCTTATATTGTCGAAGTGCCTGAATTGCTGGGTTGTATGGCTGATGGTAAAAGTTACCAAGAAGCTGTTAACAATGCCGAGGTTGTTATTGGCGAGTGGATAGAAACTGCGAAAGAATTGGGTCGATTTGTTCCTGAGCCTAAAGGACGGTTATTGTACGCCTGAGTAACTGATGCTCTTCACTTCGTTCAGCACATCCTACAGCACTACATGACAATCAATTTTTATATACGGGTATAAAAGTGAAACAAAAACTGATTGATGATGCTTACTTGTACCTTGAAAGCATTTCAGAGATGAAAAGCACAAAAATAGGAAATGCAGCTTCTTACTATATGGATGCGATTGATAGTAAGACATCATCCTTGTTGGCGCATGTTTCAATTATGATGGCAATTTTGTCAATATTTTATGTAACGATGCCCCAACACTCGCTAATTCGGTCTGCTCTTCTGGTCGAACTGTTCATTTATTTAATTGTAACTTTAGGATGCCTACGAAGCATTTTTATTTTTGGTCCTTCCGACAAACACTTTACCTTGGATGAAATGATCGATCTAAGGGTCAACGAAGTGGTGTCACGATCTTTACAACATTGGCCTTCATTGTCACATTGGCAATTCATTTTCCTCAGATTACGTAACCTTATAAGTCCGGTAGGTTGGGGTGAATGAAATGAACCCCAACAAATAAATATTAGCCTTTGTGTTGGGGTTCGTTTCTCACCCCAACCTACGTTTTTTAGTATTAAATGAAATTAGTGAGTAAAAATTAATCATGCTCAAAATAGAAAACCTCCACGTCAGCGTTGGCGACAAACCTATCCTTAAAGGGATAAACCTGCAAGTAAAAGCAGGTGAAATCCATGCAATTATGGGGCCGAACGGTTCGGGTAAAAGTACCTTATCGCATATATTGTCCGGCAAAAACGGCTATGAAATTACCCAAGGTAAGGTGACTTATCAGGGTACGGACTTGACCGAAATGCCCCCTGAAATCCGGGCGCGGGAAGGCGTTTTTCTTGCGTTCCAATATCCGGTGGAAATTCCCGGCGTCAGCAATATTTATCTGTTGAAAGCGGCTTTGAACGCGATTCGTAAGCATCATGGTCAGTCGGAAGTGGATGCGATGGACTTTCTGGCCTTGGTAAAACACAAGGTTAAATTGCTGGAGATGGACGAAAAATTTCTGTATCGCGCCGTCAACGAAGGCTTTTCCGGTGGTGAAAAGAAACGTAACGAAATCCTGCAAATGGCGATTCTGGAACCCAAACTGTGCATCCTTGATGAGACGGATTCGGGCTTGGATATTGATGCCTTAAAAGTGGTTGCGGAAGGCGTTAACTCCTTGCGTTCCAAAGACCGTGCTTTTGTGATGATTACCCATTACCAGCGTTTGCTGGATTACATCAAGCCCGATTACGTTCATGTACTTGCCAATGGCCAGATAGTTAAATCCGGCGGCCCTGAGCTGGCATTGGAGCTAGAAGAAAAAGGTTACAGTTGGCTAGAAAGTCAGGTGGCAGCTTAATGAGTACGGTAACATCTAGCCGTTATATGGCTGAATATGAGGCGATAGCACCGACATTACCAGGGCAAAATCTGCCTTGGTTACAGCAATTACGAAAAGATGCCTTAGCGAAGTTTTCAGCAAACGGTTTTCCGTCACCGCGTGAAGAAGAATGGCGATATACCAATGTGTCCGCTATTGAGAAGAAACTTTTTGCACCAGTGTTGGGGGGCGACCCTCACCCCAACTTACAGACTCTCGATGCAAATTGGCTGAAATCACAGCAATTGGAAGATACTTGGTCAGTGGTATTGGTGAATGGTCATTTTTCCGCAGATTTTTCCAAGTTGGACGGTTTGCCAGAAGGTGTTTCAATCATGAGCATGGCGGATGCCCTTGTAGAGACGCAAGATTTTGCGTCTCTACTGGAAAACCATCTGGGTCGAACGGTCACTAATGCTGAACACAGCTTAGTCGCTTTCAATACCGCATGGTTTACCGATGGCGTATTTGTACACGTTCCTGCCAAACAGGTTTTAGCCAAGCCGATACAGCTATTGCATGTAGTCACTGAAGCCGATGCTCTGGCGAGCACACGTAATCTCATTATGGTTGATGAAAATGCCGAGGCTAGCTTAATAGAGACGTTTGTTGGTACTGATAATGCGTATCTAACCGATACCGTGACGGAAGTGTTTGTCGGACAAAATTCCCATCTGACGCTGACTAAAATGCAGGTTGAGTCAGAAAAAGCCTATCATTTTGGCGGTACTTACGTTAAACAGGCACAGAGCGCACGCTTTACGCATCACAATTTTGCTTTTGGCGGCTTGTTGGCGCGGTGCGATATTCACACCGATTTAGACCGTGCTTCTGAGTGTGAAATGAATGGCTTGTATCTTGGCGTAAAACGCCAGCATATCGATAACCATACGCGCATCAATCACTTGAAACCCCATGCCATCAGCCGGGAAATGTATAAGGGCGTACTGGATGACCGTGCTAGAGGTGTGTTTCAGGGACGGGTCATCGTCGCGGAAGACGCACAAAAAACCGATTCACAAATGAATAACCGCAATTTGCTGTTATCCGATGATGCCGAAGCCGATACCAAGCCGCAACTGGAAATTTACGCCGATGATGTTAAATGCGGTCACGGGGTGACGGTGGGGCAGTTGGATGAGAAATCGATTTTTTACCTGCAATCGCGCTGTGTCGATGAAGAAACAGCTCGTAACATGCTCACCTTTGCCTTCGCTAACGAGATGGTGGATAAGATCAAGATTAAAAGTCTGCATGATAAGGTGTTGGAGCAGGTGTTGGCACGGTTTCCACAGGAAGGCGTTGAGAAAGATTGGTTGTGAGCCGAAGGCACAAGGCTAAGGGCGAAAAAAGCATCTTATGGGTGCTTATAAAATATCGGCAACCTGAATGCTGATGTCTGTGAGTTGCGATAAAGTGATGCTATCGCCGATGTATAAGGTAGTTTTTTCGGCATACACGTCACCGTTAGGCTTGCGGTAAACTTCCAGGGAAACATCGTTCAGGTTTAACAGCCAGTATTCGGGAATGCCGTGACGTGCATACAAACGCAGTTTCTGGTTTTGGTCGAAATTGAGCGAACTGTCGGCTACTTCGATTAGTAACAACACATCATCGGCAACGGGATGACGTGTTTTATAGCAATCGCCATTCGGCTTTAACAGCATAAAATCGGGTTCCGGTTCGGACAAGTCGCCGAGTTGTAGCGGGTCTTGAACGCTGGTGAATAAGTTGTCAGGCACCAATTTCGTAAATAATTTATTGATACTTTTTAAATGTCCTGCATGATTAAAGCCTATCGGTGCCATGTCTAAAATTTCTCCATTAATCAGTTCAATCCGGCTTTCTGGTGGAAAAATATTAGCCTCGCCCAATCTGCGCCATTCATCGAGGTTGGTTAAGTGTTTGGTAGGATGAACAGTAGCCATAGTGCAAGCAAACCTAAGTAGAATTAATAGCAAATATAATGTGTTGTGAGTGAATAAGCAACACATCAAAATCTGACAAACAAAAGTATGACAACATTCCCTGTAGAAAAAATCCGTGCCGATTTCCCGATTTTGGGCGAAAAAATCCGTGGTAAAGACTTGGTTTATCTCGACAATGCCGCCAGTTGCCAAAAGCCCAACGCCGTTATCGACAGCATCAGCCACGTGTATAGGCATGACTACGCCAACATCCATCGCGGTGTCCATACCTTAAGTGTGCGTGCGACAGACAAGTTTGAAGCTGCGCGGGAAAAAGTGCGGGGTTTCATCAACGCAACTAGCACCAAGGAAATCATCTTTGTGCGCGGCGCGACCGAAGCCATCAACCTAATCGCACAAACGTACGGCAAAGCCAATATTAAAGCCGGTGATGAGATTTTAATCACTGCCATGGAACATCATTCCAACATTGTACCCTGGCAAATGCTGTGTGAGCAGACTGGTGCAGTGTTGAAAGTTGCGCCGATGAATGTCCAAGGTGAGTTAATCTACGAAGCTTTTGAAGCTTTGTTGAATGACAAAACCCAACTGGTAGCCGTCGTACACATGTCCAACGCATTGGGTACGATCAATCCAGTTAAAAAGATGATAGACGCAGCCCATGCGAAAGGCATTCCGGTGATGCTGGATGGCGCACAGGCGATTCCGCATCTGAGTGTAAATGTGCAAGAACTTGATTGCGATTTTTACGTGTTCTCAGGCCATAAACTGTACGGACCGTCTGGAATAGGGGTAATGTACGGCAAACAGGCATTGCTTGAAGCCATGCCGCCTTATCAAGGTGGTGGCGATATGATTAAAACCGTCAGTTTTGAACAAAGTACGTATGCTGGATTGCCGCATAAATTTGAAGCAGGTACGCCCAATATTGCTGATGTGATCGGGCTTGGCGCTGCCATTGATTATATCAATGAAATCGGTATGGCTGATATTGCCGCTTACGAAGCTGAATTATTGACTTACGCGACACAACAAGCCAATAAAATTAAAGGATTAAGAATAATTGGCGAGGCGAAAGACAAAGGTGCCATCCTGTCTTTTGTATTGGATAAAATACATCCCCATGATATTGGCACCATGCTGGACAGCTTAGGCATAGCCATCAGGGCAGGGCATCACTGTGCCATGCCAGTCATGGACTTTTACGGTGTCCCCGCAACAGCACGGGCTTCTTTTGCCATGTATAATACCAAGGAAGAGATTGATGTTTTGATGAATGGGATAGCATCCCTGATTGAGGTATTTGGTTAATGTTTGAAGATTTACGCGATCTCTACCAAGAGGTTATTTTCGACCACAACAGAAATCCCCGAAATTTTCGGGTTATGGCGGATGCTGACCGGCAAGTGGAAGGGTTTAATCCCTTATGCGGTGATCGGCTAACCTTATTCTTGAAAATGGATGGCGATAAAATTGTCGATGCCAGTTTTCAAGGTTCCGGCTGTGCCATATCAACCGCATCGGTGTCATTGATGACAGAGATTATCAAAGATAAAACCACAGCGGAAGCCAAAGCGTTGTTCAAAATCTTCCATGAGATGACTACAGGAAAAGAAGAACAGATTCAACTAGAAGCGGTTGGCAAATTGGCGGTTTTAGCAGGTGTCCGCGAGTATCCAGCACGGGTAAAATGTGCTACGTTGGCTTGGCACACCCTAGATGCCGCGTTGAAAAATGAACAAAATTCGATTTCTACAGAGTAATTATTACCACGAAAGCTTCTGACCAAAAATACACAGGAAAACTGGCTGTCCTTTATGAAGGTCAGGGCGATATTCTGCTGTTTAAACAACTTGCAGAAAGACTAGAAGTCCCTTTGTACCAATCACATAATGCCGATATACCAGAAGATTTGTTTCTATGCTGGCGCGACGGTTGTTTGTCGTTACTGGACAAGGAAAACGTCAACAAACGCGGTTTGTCCGTGGATATAGAACATCGGCAAGGCGAACAACGATCATGGCCGATTGCCAAACAAGGTGCTTTGGCGCAGGCGTTAGGCCGAAAAACAAAAACTGTAGTTGACGCTACTGCTGGTTGGGGACAAGATAGCCTCGCCATGTTTCGTATGGGTTATGAGGTTTTGTGCATAGAGCGTTCACCCATCATGGTGGAATTGTTGGCAGATGGATTTAGTCGCTTGACCAATCTGGCTTGGATGCAGCAGCTTAACGTAACCCATCCCCAACTGCTGACTGGCAATGCGATTGAAATATTGGGGCAATTAACGGTACAGCCCGATTGCATTTACCTTGACCCTATGTTTCCGCCTAAACGCAAAAAATCGGCGTTAGCAAAAAAATCCATCATGGTCTTACGCGATCTCGTAGGCGATGATACCGATAAGGAACAGTTGTTTGCAACCGCAATAAAAATAGCCGATAAACGTGTGGTGGTAAAAAGCCCTGATTATGCCGAACCGTTGGGCGGTAAACCGGATGAGAGCTTTCAAGGAAAACTATTGCGGTACGATGTCTATTTAACACAAAACAGGGTGTAATACAGAAATGTCAGAGTGGATAAGTGTTATTGAGCAAACGGCTTTGGCTGAAGGTGAACATGTCATCGTCGATTTAGATGGGACTGATGTTGCAGTATTTAACATTGATGGACAATTTTATGCGATTGAAGATGTGTGTACTCATGATGGTGCGGAGCTTGCCAGTGGCGAACTGGATGGCGACGAGATTATTTGCCCACGCCACGGAGCACGATTTTGCGTGAAAACCGGTGCAGTAAAATCCCCTCCTGCTTATGAAGACATTGCCTGCTTCCCTGTCAGGGTCGAAAATGGGTTAGTGCAGATCAAGGATGGGCGTTGGGACTGATATACTCTTCGTGTCCTTCGTGGTGATTTGCGGCTCTAAAAATCCATAATTAATCATCAAAGGTAACGACCTGGAATCCTAATCTCTATCCTTTATATACATAAATGGCACAAAACAACTCTACAAAAGCCGTACTTTACGCATTTACAGCCAATTTAGGCATCGCCTTGGCCAAGACGGGCGCAGCCGTTTGGACGGGTTCAGGTTCCATGTTGGCAGAAGCGATCCATTCTTATGCCGATTGCGGCAACCAAGTGTTGTTACTGATTGGCATGAAGCGGTCGGTAAAAAAGGCAACCCAAAAACACCCTATGGGTTATGAGCGTGAATCATATATTTGGTCGATGATGGTGGCGTTTATCTTGTTTTCGGTGGGTGGTGTTTTTGCCATTCATGAAGGTTGGGAGCGGTATATCCACCCCCACGCAATAGAGAACGCGAACAGCGCTTTATTGGTTTTATTAGTTGCTGTTGGTATGGAAGCCTTTTCGTTGAAAGGTGCGTTGTCGGCAATGGCAGAAGAAAAAGGTCGGCAAACGCTTTGGCAGTGGTTTAAAAGCACTCACTCCAGCGAATTAATGGTTGTAACCGGAGAAGATATCGCAGCTTTGCTCGGCTTGGTGATTGCGCTGGTCACTTTAGGTTTGGCGGTGTTGACGGGGAATGCTGCCTTTGATGCATTAGGTTCGATGTTGATTGGCCTATTATTGATTATTGTCGCAGCTGTCGTGGGTGCGGAAGTACATTCTCTGTTGATTGGTGAATCCGCCGAAGACATTCGTATTAATGTGCAAACTTATCTTGAGGCCCAGCCCTGTGTTTTACGGGTGCTTAATATTTGGGCCATTAATCATGGCAATTCTGTCATGGTGTCGATCAAAGCTGAACTCAAACCCGAAATGACGGTTTTAAGTGCCGTCAATGAAATCAATGCCATGGAAAGGCAAATTAAACAAATCCACAACTGCGTCAAATGGATTTTTTTTGAAATTGATAATGCTGATTAGGCTTGGATGCGGAGAGGGTTAAGTGGGGATTAAAATAATCAGTAACTCTTATGTTCAGGTGGGTTTTGAGATTTATTGAGAACCGTCCCTAACAGGTTTTTTCCTGATAAAAGCTGTAAAGTTTTCTTTATTTCCTCGGGCTGGGTTTTACCTTCTTCAACGACTAGTAAAATAGCATCGTAGCAGTCGACTGTGGAGAGTACATCATCCGTCGCCAATACAGGGGGCAGATCGAAAATAATAATCTTTGATTGGTTACGGCTATTAATTTCGTTCATTAGGGTTTTCATCCGAGGCCCTGATAATATTTCTGATGAACCTATTGCCTGACCTCTTCCCGGTAAAACAGTCAAGCGATCAATTCCTGGATTAATTAGAATATCCGACAAGGGCTTATCTGAAAGAAAATAATCGCGCAAGCCTACTTCATTTTCTAGGCCAAAATACCAGTGAACTTTGGGATGCCTCAAGTCTAAATCAACCAGAAGCACAGACTGGTTGACATCCATTGCCATCGCAATGGCTAGATTGACAGCAACCGTGGTCTTGCCCACATCTTGCGTTGGTGCGGTAATTGCGAAACTATTCCAGTTATTATCCCTAAGTTGCTTGAGTATTTTTGTCCGTAGCATCCGAAATGCTTCGGATTCCGCATTGTAATTATGCAAAGTGACAATCCGTCTTTGCCTCATTAGGTCAGGATCAATACGATAATGAATGCCATAAGTTGGAATCACTTGATCCTGATAGACATTTTTCAATGGTGATAAGTTTTCTTTTTCGAGCTCAGCATTTTGAATAGCTTTATCTAAGGCATCGTGAATACTACCCATTTGCTTCTCCGGTTAGTTGTAAATCCGTTTGGTTAACAGTAACTAAAGTATACAACCAATACTAGCTTAGCTGTTTTAAAACACATAATCGATTTCTATGATAGATGATTATAAAGTGCATTTAGCGTTTTCTATTTTACTAGGGGGTGAGCCAGCTATTCGCGTTAGAACAACATACTCAGACGATCTGAAATCCTGTTGAATACGGCATCTAATGGCATGTAGAAAATATGAACCGAGATGGCCGCGCCAACTATTAATAGCAGACCTAAAATAGCAAAATTTAGTTTATTTCTTCTGCTTCTATTTAGATCTTCTTGATTTTGAATATAAGGGATGACGACCAAAGGTTCCGAACCCGTCAACTGGGTTAATGCAGTGTGGTTTCGGATGCTGGTATCCATGATCTCAGCCAGAAAGCCGACACCCAGACCACCAAAAACAGAAGCCAGGAAGCCCACAAATAAAATTTTTAGCCGGTTGGGTTTCTCCGGTTTTCCAGGAACCCTTGGTGGTTCCAACAAGGAAAATTTCTCGGCTTTTTGTTCAACTTCCAGGTTTTGAGACAGCTTTGCTTGTAAATATTTGGCTGATAATTCAGTATATTTGGCTTTTTGGTTATCCAAATCTCTCTTTAGGTCATAATATCCGCGTTCAACTTGATGGGTTTGCGCTACATTGACTTCCAGTTTTTTTAATTGCTCGGTTAAAGATATACTTTGCTGGTTGATATTTTGTACTTCGACAGCCGCAATCTTGAGTTCGCTTTGTAACTGTGAATAGGCTGGGTTATTTATACCGGATTGTTCATCCTTCTCTTCATAGCCATCTATTCTTCTCTTCAATTCTTTAACATCAGGATGGGCGCTGGAATATTTTTTTAATAGACTGTGGTACTGAGCTTCTAAAGAGCCACGGCTTTCCATTGTAACAGTTTTGTTGTCGCCAGTTTGTACAATAACGGGGCTGGTGCTACTGAGTTGATTGAGTAAACTTATTCTTCTTTCTGCCAGCATTTTTTCTTGTAATTGCAATTGTTGCAATGTGCTTTCAATTCTGCCGATGGAAGATATATTAACAGGCAACAATTCTGGTAGGCTACCGCTATATTTGTCCTTATATTCGGCTAACTGATTCTCAATTTTCTGAATTTCTAGTTTAACTTTATCTGCTTCTTCCTGGAGAAATTTGGTTGATTCTTGCGCACGCTCTGTTCTTGACCTGATGTTCTCATCCAGAAATAAGGTGACCAGTTCATTGGCAACTTTTTGTGCAGTCACGCCGACTTTATCGTCAAACGATATGGTAAATGCCAGAGTGGCTTTGCTGTTATTGCCATTGTTAATGACATCAGCATTGATCAGTTCAAGCGTTGTGCTATTTCTAAATTGTTCCGCCAAAACAGAGGGGTTGACTAGGTTTTTTTCTCTGGGGTAAAGATCGAATTTTTCGATAATTTTGTTTAGGTTATCAATCGTCATCAGTTTTTGTTCGATTTCCCGGATACGTTCATCGGCAAAACTGACGACTGTAGACTTAACCAAATCGCTTGGAATATGCTGCTGCTCAACAAGTATAGTGGCTTTTGATCGGAATACCGGGGGTAGTGCGATTGCTACAATAACGCTTATCAATAGCAAAGCCAACATAGGTAGGATGATGGTATATTTGCGCCGGCGGACAATTTGCAGGTAATCTTTTAGCGTTTTTTCTTCGTCTAATTCCATAGTTTATCTCGATAATCTTAAGCCTTGCCAATTATAGTTGATAGTTACCATAAATAGGTTGGAATCAGCTTCACCATTAATAATATTATTATTGCTTATGAGTCCGTCTTGAAGTCTGTACCGATAACTACCGCCCAATGACCATTCGGGTGCTATCCGCCAATTTATTGATGGCTGGAAGACTAAATTCTTACGTGTTGATGAGTCTACGGAATTGACGAAAGTTGATTCTTGATAGCTGGCTGTAAAGAGGGTGGATAACCTTTCAAGAATTTGGTAATTAAAATTTAAGTCGACACTGGTTTGTTCTTGTAGTCGCCCAAGATTTGATGGTGTTAAAGAGCGATTAAAATGAAGCCCAGAAGTTAATTGTTCTCCGGTATAGTTGACGCTTGCGTCAGCTAGGTAGCCTAAAGAGCTGCCACTTGTGGAGCCGGTAGTTGATTCAGTATGTCGCCCACCAATTGTTCCAATGAGCTTCCAATTATCCGACCATAAATAAGTATTTGAGAAATTAATTCCGACACTATCGAAACTTGTCGGTAGTGCCGCTGCCCCCCCCTGGGCATTTACTGGCGGTTGGGAGTCATATCTGGAATAAAACAGGCCCACAGCGCTTATATAACGTTCAGACCACAGTCGCTGCCATGCCAAGTTGACGTTTGCGGCACTATAGTTATTAAAATTATTATTAAAAGCGCCCGGATTGGCTGTAGCAGAACCGGAAGCGGTAAAAGTAGTTTCTGAGTAGGAAGGGCTAAGAATAATACTGTCGATATCATTAAGTTTATAGCTTACAGAAGGGGAAACCGACCAAGTGTTACTCTCTGATTTATTATTAAATACACCGGAATTCTGCACAGCTGTATTTCGGGTCGGTGTAACAGAAAAGCTCGATGTCAGCCCCCAATCAAACCTTTCGGTTTTATAAAGACCTCTAAGGCCGTAATTTTGTATATCTTGATCAAATCCTTCAATATCTGTGTATAGCTGGGTGCCATAGCTGGCATTAGCATTAACTTCAGAAACATCCGTTTTGTGTTGAAAAGTCAACACGGGGATTATCATATACTTAAACGATCTTTGCGGATTTACTTGCATAAAGACGTTATCGTCATATGACAAGTTTTGGTCAACAGAGCCTTTTAATGACCACTCTGCACCTTGTGAATGCACGGGCAGAAACAAACACAAGCCGATAGGTATGGGCAAGAGTAACCGTAACACCTTAAAGCGTGCCAAGGAATTAAGGGACAACAATAACATCACCGCTTTTCAATAGATAGTTTTTAGTCAGGCCTTTTCCTTCCTCCAAATCGCTGTATTCAAATTTGATCGATTCGGCGCCCTTGCTGTTTTTCCTTAATATAACAATATCATCCTTTGCGGCAAATGGGGTGAACCCCCCCGCCAAGCTCAGTATTTGCATGACGTTCATGGGTTCGGTCATAATATATTTGCCTGGTTCTTTAACTTGACCGGTCACGTACACCGCATTGCCTTCGGCTGCTTTTACCGCGATGCTGACGACGGGCTCTGCTATATATTCAGTCAGTTTTTCGGTCAATTCCTTTTTTAAGTCTTCAACCGATCTTCCTGCGGCCGCAACGGTTCCTGTTAAGGGAAAACCAATACTGCCGTCCGGCAAAACCCGTACTTCGCGCTTTAACGCATCTTCATTCCAGACCGATATTTCTAAAACATCGCCAGGATTGATTAAATACTTTTCAGTTTCCGCAAAGCTTGTTTGATAAAACAAAGAGATTGCCAAAACAAACAATACCTTGGTTAGTGTTGATTCAATTATGTTGAATGATTTCATAGTATTTTAACCTTAATTAAAAAGGGGGGCAAAAGCCCCCCTTCGCAGTATAAAGCAAAAAGTTTTTACGCCGCAAGCGTTGGTTGTGATTTAGGCGTGATACGCCCATCAGACCTGCCAAGGCAGAACCGAATAACCAAACGGCGGCGGGTACGGGTACTTCACTAACAGATGTAATTTCGGCATCGAGTCTAAAGCTTAATAGTCCGATAACGGTCAGGAATGCCGTATCTCCATTAACCAGACCGCTGCTTGAAGGCAAAAAACCGAAGAAAGGCGCTTCCCCGTTGCCGATTGAGGTAAACAATAATTCTGCTATTTCACCTATGCCCAAATCTGAAACTAATATCTCCCACTGCCCCCCAGTAGAAGTGGTTCCATTAAAGATTGAACCTGATCCTGTCAATGTTGCACTAAGTTCAGGTGCTAAGTCAGTAATCATCAACGTTGCCGCTGATGCCGTCTGCATAGACATTAAGCTTATGCCAAAAAGTAAAGCAATAAAATATTTCTTCATGTATAGCTCCAAATAGTAATTTAAAAGCCCTATAACTCTGATAAAGGGTAGGAGTAACAGTGTTTCCCTCCTATCAATCATCAGAATTTCTAACGCTTTTTGTTAGTAGCTATAACTTGCAACTGCCACCAAGTGAGTCATTTCGTTTATTTCAAACGAGTTGAATTTGGTATCAATCATCAGTAGAGACACTGCTCGACAATCCCTATTCTTATACCCAACCTTCCTGATTGGTTCTCTATCAACTGAACTCCCTGTTAATCCTTGAGGAGAGCAATCAGATTGAAATTTACCTGAGCTAGATATTAAACGAGTAGCATTAAGAAACAATTAAAGATTAGGGTTTGAGCAAGAAAAATAAATTTACTTACTTATCAAATAGATATGTGCTTTGTGAGATATGGATTTTAAGGCTTATTTGTATTCGTTTGTATTCAAGTATTGCACTATGTTGGGTAGCAGTAGCAGTCTGCGTAAAAAATTACGCAAATCTGTTTATTGCGAAATGAAATGTGATATTCGAGTAGCGATCTTGGGTGGAAGAATCGATTGCGGAGTGATTTTGGATTGTGCCAGTTTAACTAAGGGCAACGGTAGTTTTTTAGTAAGCTTTTGCCCCGGTAAAGCCCCTGATGATAGTAAGTAGCACGATTTTAATATCTAACCACAACGACCAATTCCTTATATAGTTAAGATCGTATTGAATCCTGCTTTCCATTTTGTCTAAGGTGTCGGTTTCACCACGGTAGCCGTTGACTTGCGCCAAACCGGTGATACCAGGTTTCACTTTGTGTCTGAGCATATAACCTTTGACTTGGCCTCGATAGAACTCATTCTGGGCAACCGCATGGGGCCTAGGGCCCACAACGGACATCCTGCCTTGCAATACATTAAAAAATTGTGGCAACTCATCCAAGGACGTACGCCTCAGAAAGCCCCCCAGTTTCGTCACTCTGGGATCGTTTTTCTTGGCCTGTACAACATTCTGCGCATCTTCGCTGACTGTCATTGTCCTAAATTTCCAGACAATGATCTCTTCCCCCCTGAAACCGTAGCGGCGTTGTTTAAACAGCACGGAGCCTGGAGAAGTCAGCCGGATGGCTAGTGCGATAATCAGCAAGGGAATGGTGATGAGTAACAATGCAAAAGTACTAAAAATAATGTCAAACATTCTTTTCACGGCACCGTCTACCCCATAAAAAGGCGTATCGTGGATGCTAATCACAGGTATGCCTTTGATATTGTTCAGGCTGGAGCTGAGCAAATCAAATATGAACAAGTCTGGCACATAATGGACGGAAACGGTTGAATCAGACAATTGTTCAACAAGGCTCTTAATGCGTATTTCCGCACGTAACGGTAAGGTGATGTAAACAACATCAATAGCGCCTGCTTTGGCAAGTTTAATGAGTCGGTCTGTATCGCCTACTAATTTTGTCAGGTCAAATTGATAACTGCCTTCTGTGATGCGTTTCCGGTCATCAAAAAAACCGATGAAACCTAAAGCCATTGTGTCATCTTCAGAGAAGATTTTTTCCAGCTCTGCGCCGAGCATGGTGCCACCGACTATGGCAACACGATGGTGGTTTTTGTCCGATCTTCGGATCATATTAGCCAAGCTACGGACAATAACGTGCCAGGAAATAATTTCGATGGGAACGGCTAGGTTCCAGTACCAGAAGTATTTTTTGTAAATGGGGTCTATCATTGTAGAAGCATGGTCTACGCATATTAATACAATCAATACGCAAAACCAGGAAACCGCAATCAACCTGACCTCGGTCAGTGTAGACATGGCGCGGCTGCCACGGTAGAGATCGTTAAACGAAGAAAATACGCTAAAGCTAACGATAGAAACCAGCAACCACCAAGTATGTTTGTTGTCCCACTCCACAGCCGCTAGGTCGAGAATCGACCACAACGTCAATCCTATAACGAATATATCCAATAATCTCACCAAGATTGCGAGCTTATTGCTGTGCGAACGAATGATTCGGAAGGACTGGGGAGGACTCATCATAGAATTAATTTACTTTGCTTTATCAATTTTAATACAGGAATGTGGTTGATTATCTATTAATCGCATTAACAGGGAATGTTAACCCAACAAGATTAAGTTTGTAATAACAACTTACAGAGAGCGATTCTAAGATTAACGATCAGCAACTACAGACCATACGCCAAGAATAGCAATTTTGCTTAATGCTTCAAGGCATTGCATTAGGATTAGGAGGCTCAACGCTGGTACTCACAAAAATCGACTGGTCGGAGAGGTCGTTGGTTTTTTTAAGTGCCTCCAGAAGAACGGTGTCGTGCCCATAAATATCCTGATAAAACGCAAGATTATTGTTTTGATCGACAAATGTTGTGGTGTAAAA
>Ga0302321_100001164_pt1 | contig 22465 bp, 16 predicted proteins | sample Fen_T0_1_FD_202505 | JGI IMG/M metagenome (GOLD analysis project Ga0302321, IMG submission 202505) | Peat permafrost microbial communities from Stordalen Mire near Abisko, Sweden - Fen_T0_1 | ecosystem: Environmental > Terrestrial > Soil > Wetlands > Permafrost | place: Sweden: Abisko...
ACCCGTGCGTCCCCCATTGGGATCCATGGTCGCCTTGCCGGGCGTGTCTTCGAAGTCAGAGATCATGTCTGCGGGGGAGGTGCTTCCACCGCCTGCGCCGCCGGGGCTGGTACCGCCGCCTGCGCCGCCGGGGCTGGTGCCGCCGCCTGCGCCGCCGGGGCTGGTGCCTCCGCCTGCGCCGCCGGGGCCGGTGCCTCCGCCTGCGCCACCGGGGCTGGTGCCGCCACCTGCGCCAGCCGTGCCGCCGCCTGCACCGGCCGAGCCGCCGCTGCCGGCCGACCCACCGCCTGCGCCACCGCTGGTGGAGCCGCCGCTGCCGCCTTTGCCTCCTGCGCCGCCAGACTGCGAGCCGCCACTGCCGGCCGAGCCGCCGCTGCCGGCCGAGCCACCCTTGCCGCCAGAACCGCCAGACTGCGAGCCACCGGCCTGCGAGCCGCCATTCTGCGAGCCGCCGTTGCTAGAGCCACCCGAGCCGCTGCCGCCCGAGCCGCCGCCACCGCCGCCTGACGAGCAGGCCGCGAAGGGGAATGAAAATAGCAATCCAAGGGTTAAGGGCAGGAATAGCGAACGTTCTTTGCGATGCATTCGAATGTCTCCTTCCGGGGTGGTTCCGGAGTCGCGCGTGGAAAACCCCGGGCCAAAGCCCCTGGGCCGCTGGTTTCGTTCAAAAAGCCACGGGACAATAACAGCTAACCTACGCAAAAAGAGAAACGAAAAAATGTTGAAGACGCGCTGCAAACACGTCACAGCGAAAGGAGCACGTCCTGGCCGAAACTTCCCGGCATTCCCGACGTTTGAGGCTGGCCGAAAGGCGGGATAGTCAGTTTTTCGGCGTCGCCTCACGGCGCGGGACAGGGAAGTGATCGCGGCCACGTCCAGCTCCACCCGGGCGTTCCCGACGCTGACGACCACCGTCTGGCGCCTGACTCAGTAGAGGTACATCAGCCGAATGCGGCCGCTGTACATATAGTTGCTCCACACGGCGACATCGCCGTCGTTGGGCTGGAAGTCCGCGCGGGCGAAGCCGACCACGGCCTTGACGAATAGCTGACCGGCCACGAGGTACTGAAGTGCGCCGAATCCCTGCAGGTGCGCGCTGTAGTCCGCCGGGTTTTCGGGGGTGCTGTCGCGGTATTCGTTGCTCTGGGTGGTCCAGTTCAGGCCGACGCCTGCCATCCACAGATTGGCCAACCGCAGGTTGGCGAAGCCGCCGAGGGTCAGCGTCGTGAAGCTGTTCTTCTTGTCGGTGTCGCCGCTGGCCAGATCGGTACGGTTCGTTTCGTGCTGCTTTCCGTAGGCAGCGTTGAACCCGAACTCGATGGACGGATCGAGCACGAACTGAAGGGCCGCGCCGCCGCCCATGCGGGTCCGGTAATACGATGCGTCCTTCTTCTGCCCATTGGGTGCAATCTGCATGGCAGCGGTTCGTTGCTGGTACTCGGCCGCAGCCTTGAGCTTCACCCATCCGACGTCATAGACGACAGCAGGTCGACCACCCATGTACGAGAAACCGGACTTGGCCTGGCCGTTGCTGTCCTTGGTCAGCTGCACGCTATCGGTCCCGAGCTCGGCGAGCACCTCGAAGCGCAGGGCTTCTGTCGCATACACGTGAAGGGCACCGTAGCCGAGGCCAAGGCCCTCGGACGGCCGGTCGTGTAAATAGTTCACGCCGTAGAACGCCGGGGCATCCAGACCTGGCGAGTTCGGAACGTCGAACTGGCGGGCCCCGAGCCGCTCGAGGGTGTAGAGGTCAAGGCCCATGCCGGTGTGGTAAATCTCCCAGGCCTCGAACCTACCCACCTTCAAATCCCAACTGTTCCATTCGCCGACCCTGATCCATAGATCGTCGGTGCTGAAAGTCCCGCTGGTGGTGCAAACCTCGGTCGTGGATTGGCACTGGTTCGCCACCAGCTCGGCCTGGCCTTGGATGAAGAATCGCCCCTGCACGTAAGCCGGCGTCAGCCGCAAGATGCCACGGCCCTGCTGGAAGAACATCTTGCTGTTCGTCATCTCGTTGTTGCGGTCGTTGCGAATGATCGTTTCGTATCCCGTGTCGGTCCAGAAGGAGCCGGACACGCCGACGCCGGTGCGGACCATGAACGGCCACTGCAATCCGTTGAAGGACGGCTCGAGCCACAGCGATCCGCCGTAGATGCCGCGCAACCGGCCGGGAAAGGACTTGGGGCCCAGGTGCTCGACGTAGGGCGCCGGAGTTTCAACCACCGGCTTCTCGCTACCGGTCGCCACCGTTGCGGGAATCGGCTCGGCAGGGGCCGGCGGCGGGGCGGGACTTTCGGCCAGCGGACGGGGCTCTTCGGGTTTGCTCTCCTTGGGCGGCTCCGTCGAGGTGTCCGTCGCGGTGGCGGTCGACGTCGAGGACGTGGTGTCGGTCGACGTCTCGGTGGAAGTGGCCGTGGCCGTCGAGGTGGCCGTCTCCGGCGATCCAGGCAATGGGGACTCGCTTTGCGCGGGCGCTGGCGTTTCGTACGGCGCGGGCTCCCTTCTGACGGGCTCGGGCTTGTCCGATGCAGCCGCAGGCTTGTGCTTCTTCGCGGCCGCCGGCTTGGCCGCCTTCGCAGAGGCACGCGTGCTTCCAAGCATGAGGAACGCTGGCAGGACCAGGAGTCCCACAAACCACTGAGTCGATCGGGAGGGCCTTGAGCTCATGGCCAGCCTATCCAAAGCGAAAGTCACGGACCCGTCAAGCAAAGGTTACAGCCGGGACTGACAGCCCAGTCGAAACCAAGACCGCCGCCGACCGGGAAGCATAAATTCGCTAGACTCGGGCTAGTTTTTAGCGAAGCCCATGAACTTCTTGGTGCTGGTATCGTATTGAATTCCCCACGATCCGCTGATGCTGCTGCACGAGCTGGGGAATGCCTTCTTGGACTGTTCCACCAGGGGACTATTCTTTTCCAACAACAAGGCGTTCACGTAGACGTTGCGTTTTCCATCGCTGACGAAACCGGCGTACTGCCGCACGTAGAGTGAAAACGAGAACGGCAAGCCCTTGTCGATGCCGCTTTTTCGTATGTAGGCGCGCAATTCGCCGTCGATGGCATCGACCATCTTGGCGGGAACCTTCCAGTAACCCACGATCCCCGACGGCGCATCCCGCGTGCAGACGCGAAGGCCGTTGACGAACGCCGAATCCGGTAGGGGTACGGTCATACCGACGTACCGTTTGGCAGCCAGTCTGCGCGCCCGTTGCGTCGCCTCAACGCCGGATTCGGCCCGCGCCTGCGTCGATGCAAGCGACATCATCATCGACAGGAATCCAAGCAGGGAAGTCGAACGCGCGATCCGTCTCATGACGTACTCCTAGAGGTAACGGAGCCAATCCGGGCGCGGTTCGCCGGGCCCCTTGACCACCGCGGTGAAAGCGGCCTGCAACTTGCGCGTGACCGGGCCGGGCGCGCCGGTGCCGATGGTGCGGCAGTCGATCTCGCGTACCGGCGTGACCTCGCAGGCTGTGCCGGTAAAGAAGACCTCGCTGACCTGATAGAGGAAGTCACGGGTGAAGGACTGTTCGACCACCTCGAAGCCTTCCTGCTTCGCCAGCGTGATGACCGCGTCACGGGTGATGCCTTCGAGAATGGGCATGTCGAGCGGCGGCGTGTAGATCCGCCCCTTGTGGATGGCGAAGATGTTCTCGCCGGTTCCCTCGGCCACCCGGCCGTCGGCGTCGAGCATGATGGCCTCGTCGAAGCCCTGCCGCTGCGCCTCGCGCTTGGCCAGCACCGAGTTGATGTACTGACCCGAGAGCTTGGCCTTGCTCATGATGTTGTTCATGTGGCCGCGCACGTACGTGGACAGGTGGGCGCGGATGCCTTTGGTGGCGGCTTCATCGCCAAGGTATGCGCCCCACGGGAAGGCGATCACCACCGCTTCGATGGGCGCATCCTTTGCACCGAGGCCGAGCGAGCCCGGCCCCGAGTACACGAGCGGCCGCAGGTATGCCTCGGCGAGCTTGTTGTGGCGCAGGACCTCGAGACAGGCGCTCTCGATTTCCTCGACGGAAAAGGGCACCTCGCTTCCGCACACCTTCATCGAACCGAACAGGCGCTCGATGTGCTCGCGCAGCCGAAACACGGCGCTGCGACCGTCGGCGCGCTTGTAGCAGCGAATGCCTTCGAACGCGGCCACGCCATAGTGCAGGGTGAAAGCCGAGACGTGGGTCGTCGCTTGGGCGAACGGGATGATCTTGCCGTTCATCCAGGCGAATTGGGAATCGATCATGACACTCCTCTGAGGCGGCGGATTTCTTCTTCGATGTCGGAAAGACCAGGACTCATGCGCAGGACTTCTTCGAAAGCGCGCACCGCCTCGTCGGGCATGCCGGTCTCCGCATAGAACCGACCGAGAGACACACGGGACCAAGGATTCTTGGGGTCGGTCTCGACCGCGGCCAAAAGCTCGGTCAAGCCTGCGGCCACGGCGCGAGCGTCGGCAGGCGCCTGCCGGTACACGGCCCAGCCGAGGGCGCTGCGATAGCTGGCCTGACCGGGCGCCAGCGCACTGGCCTTGCGGAAGGCCTCGGCAGCGTCGCGGTAGCGTCGGGCGCGTAGGTGCGCCACGCCCTGGAAGTACACCCGTTCGGCCACCACATGCGGCGACTCAGCCGGCTGCGTGCCCTCCTCGACCGGGGTGGCTTTCGGCGGGCGATTGCGATCCACCTGGGTTACGTAGCGTCGGCGCGCAGTAGGGTCGGTCAGCACGGCGTGCGCTTCCTCGAGGCGCTCGAAGATTCGCTCGGCCAGCACCCGCACGTCCTCCGGGCGCAGACGGAAGCGGTCCGGGTGGAACTCGCGCGCGCGAACCTCGTACGCGGTGGCGACTTCGGCCGGGGTCGCCTCGCGATCGAGGGCCAGCACCTCGAAGTGGGTCTGGTGATTCATCACGCCGAGGATCGCGGTAAGGTCGTCGCGACTGCGCTCACCGGCGGTGATGTGCGGCGACGAATCCTCCGCGGGTTTGATCTCTTCGGCCACACGGGTCGAGGGGATGTCCGACGGTGCGATCATCCCCGCCTCGGCCATCGCGACCAGCAAGAGGCGTGCGCGGTCGGTGGGAATCATGGTCGACGCAAGGGCGGTCTCGAACTTCGAGCTACCGTCGAGGCTGTCGATGAAACGTTGTTCGTTCGGATCGGACGTGATGTCTTGCAGACGCTGGCGATGGTCCGTCGCCGGGGCGATGTACTGCCCGACATAAGGTGCAAGCACGAGATGCATTCGCTCGGCATCGTAGTAGCGACGGATACCTTCGAGAATCAGCGCCGCGGGCGAGCGGTCGAGTCGGACCGGCTGGTCGTGGGGAGCCTCGCCCTTCTTGAAGGAGAACTTGCCCTCGCGCCACGAGAACAGCTCGAGCAGCTTGGCCTCCATTTGCAGCACCAGCGCGCGTGACAGGTTGTAGGGCGACAGCGCGCCCATCTCGACCAGAAGCTCGCCCTGGCGCTTCTTACTCGACTGCATCTGCCGCAGCGATTCCGCGAGGTTCTCGGCGGAAATCATGCGCTGTTCGAGCAGGATCTGACCCAGACATTCTGTAGGGACGTTCGACCGCACGGCGATGGGATATCCATTTTCCGCGTAGATGATCTTCTTCGTTGCGCCCGTGGTCACGAGCAGCGCCCCCGACATGCGACCGGCGTAGATCCGCTGCAGGACGCGAGCGAAGGGCTGGCGAGCGAGCGAGCCGCGTAGATCCGAGCCGCCGCCCATCTGTTTCGCCGCGTTCTCCACCGAACGGCGCTCGCGCTTCTCGGCCTGGTCGAGGATCACGGAACCGGGATAGTTCGGGATGGCGGTCTCGGAGCTGGCCTCGCGAGGTGGAACCATTTCCAGCAGCAGGGCAAGCAGGCGAGAGACATCGAGCGGCGTCGCCAAATACTCGGCCGGAGCGAAACGTCGCTTGGCCTCCGAGCCATGGCTGGCTCCGCGGTGAGTGCTGGCGACGAAGAAGATGGGCGCGTGCTCGGTTTCGGACGAACGCCGGATGTCCTCGGCCAACGCGAAGCCGCTGCCATCGGGAAGGCTGGTGTCGATCACGAAGGCGTCGGGTGGCTGAATCAGCATGCTGCGCTTCGCCCAACCGACTTCCGCTTCGGCGGCAAGGGCGTAGCGCGCCTCGGACAAAGTATCTCCGATGCGGCGCTGCAATTCGGGGTCGCTTTCGACTACCAAGACGTACGGCGACATGGGCGAAGGATTCTATACCTATTCGAGCTGAAATGAGGCCCCGAGGGAAGTTTGACGTACAATGTCCCGCAGCCCCATAAGGAGGGTCCTCGTGAGCAGCCGCCGTCGCAAGAATAAAACCGCCTGTCTGATCCTCGCCGCCGGGAAGGGAACCCGGATGAACTCAGCCAAGAACAAGGTGCTTCACGCGCTGCTTGGCCGTCCCATGGTGGCCTACGCGGTCGACCGCGCTCGCGAGCTCGATGCATCGCCCATCGTGGCCATTTTGGGCCATCAAAAAGATGAGGTCGCCAAGGCGCTGCAGGACCAATTTCCCGACGAGGACATCGTGGTGGTGGAGCAGAAGGAGCAGAAAGGCACGGGCCACGCCGTGCGACTGGGCCTCAGGCCTTTGGCCGAGTTCGACGGCCTGGTGGTGATCCTGTACGGCGACGTTCCATTGTTGCGCTCGGAGACGATGGCCGACCTGGTCGACGAGGCGGGCAAGACCGGCGGCATGGCCATGCTGACCGCCGTCGTGCGCGATCCAACCGGCTACGGCCGCATCGTGCGCGACGACGCCGGTAACATCCGCGAAGTGGTCGAGGACAAGGATACGAGCCACGCCCAGCGCCGCATCGCCGAGGTGAACGCGGGTATCTACGCGGCGCCGGCTGAATTCCTGCGTAAGGCCACCGCCAAGCTCAACGCTCGCAACGCCCAGGGCGAGTACTACCTGACCGACATCGTCGCTCAGGCGTCGAGCAGCATCGGCGTCACGTCGGTCGAGGTATCTGCTGAGGAGATGGCCGGGGTCAACGATCGGGCCCAGCTGGTGGGTGCAGAACGCTCACTGCTCGGTCGGCTGGTGCGCGAGCACAGCAAACGCGCCACGTTCCGCGACCCGTCGCTGGTCTACGTGGAGGCGTCCGTCATCATCGAGCCCGACGTGGAGATCGGCCGCAACGTCGTACTGCGCGGAAAGACCACCATCGCCGCCGGCACGCGCATCGACGACGGCGTGATCCTGACTGACACCGCCGTCGGCGGCGGCGTGCACATCCTTCCCTATTCTGTGTCGACGCAAGCGACCATCGGCGACGGTGCCAAGATCGGCCCCTTCGCGCATCTACGACCCGGGACCGAGCTTGGCCCCGACGTGCACGTAGGCAACTTCGTCGAGACCAAGAAGACCCGGCTTGGGCGCGGCAGCAAGGCCAATCACCTCACCTACCTCGGCGACGCCATCGTCGGCGAGAAGGTCAACGTGGGCGCCGGCACGATCACCTGTAACTACAACGGCTACGAAAAACGGCAGACCATCATCGAGGATGGCGCTTTCATCGGCTCGGACACGCAGCTCGTCGCCCCGGTGCGCGTGGGCAAGCGCGCGGTCGTCGCCGCCGGAGCAACCATCACCGAAGATATCCGCCCAGGCGCGCTCGCGATTTCGCGTTCGCCCTGTAAGCAACTTGACGGCTACGCCGACCGGTTGGCCGAGCGCTATCCGAAAAAATCGTCCCGCTAGGCAATGGGAGGCATTGGGAATCGCATGGCGACATCGGTGAAAGAATTCTTCGGTAAACGCGTCCCCGACGCGCTGGCGGCCCGCCCCGAACGGGCCAAGGACGTGGCTGCTGTGTACCTGTTCAAGATCAGCGGCGACGAGGGCGGAACGTGGACGGCGAATCTGCTCGTGTCACCGCCCTGGTGCAAGCCGGGCGTCATCGGTGAAGCCCAGTGCACGATCGAGGTCGCCGACAAAGACTTCTGCACGATGGTCGACGGAGGGATGCAGGCCGCAATGCAGATCCTGATGGCGGGGAAGCTGAAGATCGCGGGGGATTCGACGCTGATTGCGAAGCTGACCAAAGTGCTGCAGATGGGTGCGTAGGAATACCGACCCAATAGAATGGCTTGACCGCGCGCGATGTTGCTCGAGGTCGGCCGCCGAGCCGTGCGCATGGCATGCCGCTTGACTGATTGGCGAGTGTGATTAACCAGCACTTACCAATCTGATGGATCCCGCTCATGGATCCGTAACAACAAGGAGGAACGCCAATGCTTCTAAGGAGAGTTTGGCCCTCGCGGCCAGTGTTCGAGAACCCCTTCTCTGAGTTCGATCAAGTGCGGCGCGAAATGATGCGTGTCTTCGACTCGATGACCAGCGCCGGCACACGTTCGGGTGTATTTCCGCCAATGAATGTCAGCCAAGACAGTGACAACTTCTATGTGCACGCCGAGCTGCCGGGAATCAAGGCGTCGGACATCAACGTGACGGCGCTTCGCAATCGCGTGTCCATCTCGGGCAGGCGCGAGATTCCGCAAGAAGGGGATAAGGTCAGCTATCACCGCAAGGAGCGAGCGGAAGGCGAGTTCAGCCGAACCGTGACCTTGCCGGGCGAAGTGGCGGCCGACAAGGTGGAAGCTCGGTACACGGACGGGGTTCTGCGACTGACCTTGCCGAAGGCCGAAGAGACCAAGCCCCGGCAAATCGCGGTGAGCGTAGCTTCGTAAGCGCGGCCGAAGGAAAGAAGAAAGGAGAGACCACCATGTTTGGGAAGGACGAAAGCAACAACCTGCAAAAAAGTACCAATCAAGCACCGGAGCCGACCTACCACGGGCCCGTGTACTCGCCGGCTGTCGACATCTTCGAAAGCGAAGATCGCATCTCGCTGTTGGCCGACATGCCTGGCGTGAAGCCAAAGGATCTGAAGATCGATCTGCGTGACAACACGCTGACTTTGAGCGGACACGTGGAAAGTGCGGCCCCATCCAGTGAGGCCAGCATCCTGACCGAGTTCGAGTCGGGCACCTATTTCCGGCAGTTCACCCTATCGGAAGTCATCGACCAACTAAAGATCGACGCCAAGCTGAGTGACGGAGTCCTGCGCCTCGAGCTACCCAAGCTCGAACGTGCAAAACCCCGACAGATCACCGTCAAGGCCAGCTGAACCTAGCCAGCTTTCTCAAAGCTGGGTGGCGCGTGTTTGGGCGAGGCCCCTCGACCTTGCGGGCTTCGCCCTCGCCTCGACCCCTTGGGCCGGTTCGACTCTCGCTCGACAAGAAGCCGTCGCCTCTGCCAAGATCGCCTCCCTGTCCCCTTTCGAGTCCTCCCGCGGTCGCGATCCAAACGCACCCACCACCAAGGCGGGGCCATGGATCGCGCTGGCCCTGCTGCTGCTTGGGGCCTATCTGCCCGTCTTGAGCGGCCGTATCATTTTCGGCCGCGACCTCGTTCGTTATCTTCATCCGATGTACTGGTTCGTGGGCGACAGCCTCAAAAGGGGCGACAGCCCGTGGTGGATGCCACACATCGGGCTCGGACATTCGTTGCTGGCGGATCCGCAGTCAGCGATTTTCTACCCGGCGAACCTGCTGCATCGGCTGGGACCGCTGCCGGTGATGATGATGGTGGTGGGTCTGCTGCACATCGCGTGGGGTGCACTCGGCATGGTGAAGCTGGCACAGGCGTTCCGCATTGACGGTGTGCCCGCGCTGGTTGCCGGCCTTGCCTGGGCCCTGTCGGGCTTCGTGGCTTCGCTATGGACCAACGGCGCGCGCCTGCCGTCGTCGGCCTGGATCCCGTGGCAGGTACTCGCTTTCGTGGCACTCGCACGAGCGCTGCCGGAAGGGGAAGGTCGCGCGCTTGTGGCCATGGCGGGGCTTGCCTTGGCGAGTGGCTTGGCCATTCTGGCCGGGGATCCCTTCGTGGCGCTAATGGGGACGATGGTGGGATTCGCGCTCGCCTTGGTTTGGCTGGCGGATCGCTTGTCGTCCGAACCGCGACCGATGGCGCAGAAGTCGCACGGTCTACGCTTTCTCGTGGCCGCGCTCTTGGCGTCGGGACTTGGCGCTCTCTTGGCCGGCGCTTCGCTTGTCCCTGCCGCAGCTGCGGTGGCCGGCACCGAGAGAGCGGGAGGCATCGCCGCGGACATTGCACAAGGCGGATCGCTGCATCCGCTTCGTCTGCTCGAATTCGCCGCGCCCGAAGCGTTCGCGCGCGCCTGGTTCGAGTCGCCCGCAGCGCCTTGGGTGTCTAGGTACCTCGACGGTACCCCGCTCAGTTTCAGCACCTACCTCGGCGGCTCGGTGCTGGTGCTGGTGGTACTGGCATTCCTGCCCGTCCTGAAGCGGCAGCCGTCGCGCCGAACCGCAGCGCTGGTGGCAGCCGTGGCGATGGGCTTTTTGCTCATGGCATTGGGAAGACACACCCCGATCTTCGCCGTAGTTCGCGTCCTGGTTCCGCCGCTAAGCTACATGCGGACACCGGAAAAATTCCTGCTGGCTTTCGTTCCCTGCGCCGCTCTGCTGACGGGCCTCGGTGCCCGCCGACTGTTCGAGCACAAGCCACGATGGACCTGGGCACTGGGCGCGCTTGCAGTGGTCGGATTGCCTTTGCTTGCGGCCTTCGGTTTACCCGCCAACCTTGCCGGAACGGTGCGAGCCCAGGGGTGGCATGCCTGGTTTGCTGGCGTCCTTGTGCTGGGATGCTGGGTTCTCGCGCAAAGGCGAGCAGCCTTGGCAGCCTTGCTGCTTGCCGTGGTCGTCACGGCGGATCTGGCCACGGCCGCCGGCATGACCTTGCGCTGGGACAAACTCTCGTCGCTGCAGCAGCCTGCCCTGGCGAGCGTGCTCCAGCCCAATCCAGCTTCTCCCACACCGCCATTTCCACGACTCTTCCGAGGCGCCAAGGTGCAGCTCTTCGCCAGCCATTTGGCCGAGCTCGACAGCGACTTGCTCACGCGCGAGACCCTGCGAGACAATCTCAGCGTTCCCTTGGGCGTCGCCATTCTACCCGGGTACGGCGTGGCTATTCCGCCCGAGCTCGGTGAGCTTCTGGCACAGGGGCGGCTCGATGCACTCCGCTTGCTTGCGGTGGACTATGCCCTGCTTTCGGCGAAGGACGATACCGCCCCGGTGCCCGAGGGCTTGGCGCTGAAGTCGAGCCCGCTGCCCGGCGTGCGGCTTTACGAGGTAAAGCGCCGGGTGCCGAGGAGCTTCGTAACCTTTCATGCGCGAACGCAGTCTGCCGACGAGTTGGGCCGACACCTGCTCGATCCAGACGTGGTGGCGGGAAGGACCGTGCTGCTCGACGCGAGCGAGTCGTGGACGCCGACCCTTTCGTCTCCGGAGGAACCATTGCCATGCACGCTGCAGTCGTTCTCCAACCATTCGCTGGTGGCCAGCTGCGAGAGCCCGAAGGCGGGGCTGGCGGTGTTCGTCGAACAATTCGCGCCCGGTTGGCATGCAACGGTGGACGGAGCGCCCGCCCCAGTTATCCGGGCCAACCGCGTGATGCGCGCAGTCCCGATGCCTGCCGGACGACACGCCATCACGCTGAACTACAGGGCGCCCGGACTCGCAACCGGCGTCCTCTGCTCGGTTCTAGCTTTGGGTGCTGTTTTCGGGCTCGTGCTGGCAGGCAAACTGCGTCGGAGGAACGGGTGACAAGACCATGGGCGCGCCCGAGCATCCAAACCGTGTGGACAACACCAATCCGCAGTCTTTCTTCGATCTGCGAGCGAAAGCGCTCGATGGAAACGATCAAGCCCTCTCGGACTACCATGGCAAGGTGGTGCTGGTGGCGAATACCGCTTCTGCGTGCGGTTTCACGCCGCAGTACGCTGGCCTCGAACAGCTTTGGCAGGACTACCGCGACCGCGGCCTCGTCGTGCTCGGATTTCCGTCGAACGATTTCGGCGGGCAAGAGCCCGGCAACGAGCAACAGATCCGGGAATTCTGCGACACCAAGTTCCACGTCACGTTCCCCATGTTCGACAAGATCGAAACCAAGGGCGACGCGCAGTCGCCGGTCTTCGCGTTCCTGACCGCCAAACATGCCCGACCACGCTGGAACTTCTACAAGTACCTGGTCGGGCGCGACGGGCAGGTCATCGACTATTTCGTTTCCCTCACCAAACCCGAAAGCAAACGGATTCGAAAACGTATAGAGGCCGCTCTCAATGCGCCGCCGGCTACTCCAGGCGCCTCTGCACGATGAGAAACTCCTCGACTGGCTTTCCGCCCACCAGGTGCTCCTGAATGATGCGTTCCAAGACCGGCGGGTCGCACGAGTGGTACCACGCGCCCTCGGGATAGACGACCGCGACGGGTCCGCCCTGGCAGATGCGCAGACAATTGGCCTTGGTGCGCTGGATGCCGCCTTGTTCGGACAGTTTCAATTCGCGCAGACGTCGCTTCAGATAATCCCACGCCTTGTTGCTGCGTTCTTTGTCACAGCACTTGGGAACTGTCTGATCGCAACAGAGGAAGATGTGCCGTCGCGTAGACGGTACGCCAATGTTTTGCGCGACGGCGCGCTGGGCTTCGCGCTGGGAGGGCTCCACAGAGCTACTTATCCGCCGGCATGTGCAGCGATTCAAGCACCTTCACGAAATCCGGCCGCACCGTGCCCACCGTATCGGGATCGCCAGCCATCTTGTAGAACCAGCTGTGCCCGTCGACGAAGAGCAGTCCGGCGATCATGCGCTGCTTGTCGGCGCCTTCACCGGTGAAATCATAAAGCGACACCGCGCCAGCCTTGGACTTGACCTCCTTGCGCATCTGCGCGCGGGTGGCCTCGTCGATGGGAGGCAGGCCAACCTGGCCACGCCAGCGGTTGACGTTACCAAGCTCGCCACCGGCGGGGCCGGGCAGCATGATCACGCTGACGTCGACCTTGCCGGTCACCGGAGGCTTGAGGGTCGCCACCCGCATACCGCCGCTGCGCGCCTCGGTCCAGCCCTTCGGCAAATCCCAGGCTATCATCTCCCCGGCACCTGGCGCCGCAGGCGGTGGCAGGCTCGGCATTTGGCCAGCGTGGGGATTGATTGCGTGCGGATTGTCGATGGGCGGATGCCCGGCTGGCAGCGAAGGGTCCAACATTTGTTGGCGAGCCTCCATCGACGACGGTGCAGATCCGCGAATCATCGGCTTGGGCAGGTCGCGGTTGCAGGCCAGACTCGAAAGCCCGAGACCAAGCGTAACCAGCATCAGAGCTGAGAAGGACTTTTGCTTCATGACGGCGGATAGTCTACGCGGCGCAAAGGGCACACGCCAGGCGACGAAATGGCTGCTATCCTTCCCGCGATTTCAATTCCTGGGAGAAGTCATGGCACAGAACAAGGACGAGCTCGCGCAATCCCGTGCCTTCGGGCCGGCCAAGTCGACCATCAGCGGAGCTCCGCTTTCACCCGAGGCGCTCGCGCGCACCGACCGCTTCTGGCGGGCGTGCAACTACCTTGCGGCAGGGATGATCTATCTGCGCGACAATCCGCTGCTCGCCGAGCCTCTGGCGCCCGCACACATCAAGAAGCGGTTGCTCGGTCATTGGGGTTCGAGCCCGGGCCTGAGCTTCATCTACACGCACCTCGACCGGGTTATCTGCGAATACGACCTCGATGTGATCTTTCTCGCGGGCCCTGGCCACGGCGCGCCAGGCGTGCTGGCGCCCGTGTACCTCGAAGGCGCCTACAGCGATACCTATCCAGACAAGAGCCAAGACCTGCGCGGCTTGCAACGCTTCTTCAAGCAGTTCTCGTTTCCCGGAGGGATCGGCAGTCACTGTACGCCGGAGACGCCCGGGTCGATCCACGAAGGCGGCGAGCTTGGTTACAGCATCTCGCATGCCTTCGGCGCGGCCTTCGACAATCCCAAGCTGATCGTGGCGGTGGTGGTGGGCGACGGCGAAGCCGAAACTGGACCGCTGGCGACGTCCTGGCATGGCAACAAGTTTCTGAACCCAGCCCGCGACGGCGCCGTGCTGCCCATCCTCAATTTGAACGGCTACAAGATCAACAACCCCAGCATCTTGAGCCGCATTCCCGAGCACGAGCTCGCGAGCTTGATGCGCGGCTACGGCTGGGAGCCGTTGTTCGTGGAAGGCTCCGATGCCATGAGCATGCATCAGGCGATGGCGGCGACGCTGAACCATTCTGTCGAGCAGATCCAGCTCATCCAGTCCGAGGCTCGGACCCACGGTGTGGGCAAACGTCCGGTTTGGCCGATGATCGTTCTGCGCTCGCCCAAGGGCTGGACCGGGCCTCAAGTGGTGGGCGGGCATAAGGTCGAGGGGACTTGGCGGGCGCATCAGGTGCCACTCACGGACGTGGCCAGCAAGCCCGACAACTTGAAGCAGCTCGAGGCGTGGCTGCACAGCTACAAGCCGGACGAACTTTTCGATCGCGAAGGGCACCTGGCGCCCGACCTGCTCGATTTTCCACCCAAGGGCACGCGTCGCATGGGTGCCAATCCTCACGCCAATGGCGGACTTTTGCGCAAGGATCTCCGCCTGCCCGACTTTCGCGGCTACGCCGTTCAGAACGTCGCACCCGGGCAAACCAGCGCGGAGAACACGCGCCCTTTGGGCGCATTCTTACGCGACATTCTGGCGAGCAACCTCGACAACTTCCGCGTGTTCAGCCCCGACGAAAATGCCTCGAACAAGCTCGATGCCGTCTATGCCGTGACCAAGAAGGCGTGGATGGGCGAGTCCTTGCCCGACGACAGCGACGGCACCGAACTTGCCACGGATGGCCGGGTGATGGAGATGTTGTCCGAGCACACGCTGGAAGGCTGGCTGGAAGGATATCTGCTGACCGGCCGGCACGGCTTCTTTTCGACCTACGAAGCCTTCGTGCACGTGATCGATTCCATGTTCAATCAGCACGCCAAGTGGCTGGAGATCTGCAGCCATTTGCCCTGGCGGGCGGACTTGGCGTCACTCAATCTGCTCATCACCTCGACGGTATGGCGTCAGGACCACAACGGATTTACGCACCAGGATCCCGGATTTCTCGACCTGGTCGTCAACAAGAGCGCCCGGGTCACGCGCATCTACCTTCCGCCTGACGCCAACTGTCTGTTGTCGGTAGCCGATCACTGTTTGCGAAGCCGGAACTACGTCAACGTGATTGTGTCTGACAAACAGAAACACTTGCAGTATCTCGACATGGACTCGGCTATTCGCCATTGCACGAAAGGCGTGGGCATCTGGGAATGGGCCAGCACCGATGCCGGACACGAGCCCGACGTGGTGCTGGCCTCGGCCGGCGACGTGCCCACCAAGGAAGCCCTGGCCGCATCGGCCTTGCTGAGGCAGGAATTCCCAGACATCAAGCTGCGCTTCGTGAACGTGGTGGACTTGTTCCGCCTGCAGCCCGACACCGAGCATCCGCACGGTCTTTCGGATCGCGACTTCGACAGCTTGTTCACCACGGATCGTCCCATCATCTTCGCCTTTCACGGCTATCCGTGGCTGATTCACCGATTGGCCTACCGCCGCGCCAACCACCACAACCTGCACGTTCGGGGCTACAAGGAAAAGGGCAACATCAACACCCCGCTGGAACTTGCGATTCAAAACGAGCTCGACCGTTTCAGCCTGGCCATCGATGTCATCGATCGCGTGCCACGCCTACGCGCCATCGGGGCCCACGCCCGGGAACGGTTCCGCAACCATCAGCTCGACTGCCGGACCTACGCCCATTCCGAAGGCATCGACCGACCCAGCGAATCGGACTGGACCTGGCCGTTCAAGTAGGCGTGTTCCGCTAGCACCCTGTGCTACCTTGTGGGCATGTTTCGAGGTCTGGCCATTGCGCTGGCGCTGCTCGTGCCCACAGGGCTCGTCATATCGCGCGCATTGCCACTGTCTCAGCGCGAGCCTACCCCAGCGGTGCCGTCATCCGGTCCGATGGCCAGGCAGGCCCAGTCGAGTCACGAACCGCGACAACGGGGTGTCGCGCTTGGACTTTTCGCCGAGGACGTCAGCTTTTCCTATGCGCCGCTTTTACGCGAAATCGCCGCGCTTGGGGCCAGCCACGTAGCGCTTGTGGTTCCCCTTTACCAGCAAAGCGGTGCTTCCACCGAGCTTCGACTGCACACCCGTCTGTCGCCCAGCCTGGAGGTGGTCGCGGACACGGTTCGCGAGGCCCAGCGAATGGAGCTGGAGGTGACCCTGTTTCCCATCGTCCGGCTTTCCGATCCACGCTCGCCCAGCGAATGGCGGGGGACCCTGGCGCCGGCCGATCGCGATGCTTGGTTCGCGAGCTACGGGCAGCTGATCGGTGACTTGGCTTCGCTCGCGACCTTGACCGGGGCCACGCGCCTGGTGGTCGGCAGCGAGCTGTCGACGCTTGACGGGGATCTTCCGAGGTGGAAGAAGCTTATCGATCTTCTACGCGCCGTCTATTCGGGGACCCTTGTCTATTCGGCCAATTGGGATCACTACCAAGATGCGCGTCTCTTCGAACTGGTGGACGAATTGGGTGTGGTCGGGTACTTCGGCCTGCGCAGCGCCACGGATCCCTCGGACGTGCAAGCGATGGCGGCACGCTGGCGACAGCTCGAACGCCAAATCGAGACGACGCTGGCGAGATTTGGTAAGCCCTTCATCTTCACCGAGCTTGGTTACCGTTCGCGCGCGGGTGCGACCGCGACTCCATGGGACGAAACCTCGGGCGGCACGCCCGACCTCGAAGAACAACGACGGGGGTTCGAAGCCTTCCGCCTGGCCTGGACGGCCCCCACCACTGCGCACGCGCGTCTCGACGGTCTATACATTTGGAACTGGTACGGCTACGGCGGACAGGGCACCACCGGCTACACACCGCGGGGAAAGCCTGCGGTCGACACGATCAAGCAGATCCTGACCGACCTCGAAGCGCCATAGGTCAGTCGGCCTCGGGCAGCGATTTCACGAAGGGCGCCAGCTTCAGCGATTCCCAAGCCAGGTAGCCAAGGATGATGCCGAAGCCAATGAGCAGGATGAAGCTCTGGTAGGTGTAGCGCAGATCCGTCCACCCTTCGGCCAGGCTGAAGTACTGCGCGACGCACATTCCGGCAAGCACAAGATAGACCGTGGCAAAGGTCTTGTCCTTGTCCTCGCGCGGCCTCGCCACGGCCATAGGCAACAGGAATACGAAGTGGCAATAGTAATTCGACGGGTAGAAGTAGAACGGAATCAGGAGCAACCCGATAAGCGCGACCTCCTCCAGCTTGCGGCCTCGGCACGCGATCAGCGCCAACGCCGTGGCGATCAACAGAATGCCGTAGAACAGCGGTCGCCGTGAAGCGAAGGTCATCTTCTGCGCGGTCGACCAGTCGCCCCACGGGCCAGCGCGGCGATGCTCGGTCAGCGCCTTGGCCGACAAGCCTGGGCTGAACGCGAGCACGTTGCGAAGCCCGACGTTGTTGGTGCTGGGGCCGGTGGCGTGGATCTCGATCTTCTGTTTCCAGGCAATCCACGAATCGGTGAACCCGAACATAGCCGAGGTCAAGGCGACCAAGGCCACGACGCTAACCGCAGCGCCGATAAAAGCCCGCAGAGCGGGGCGCTCGGCAACTCGGAATTCCGGCAGCTTGGGCAGCATCCGTCGCGCGTACCAATAGTCGAATACGAACCACGCCATGGGGACGATGAAGAAGAAGGTGGCCATGGCCGGGAAGGCCCGAATCAGCCCGCCATACGCCATCAGAACGCCACCCAAGACATAGCGCTGCTTCTTGATGGCGCACGCCCCGAATCCCAGCGCTACCAACCAATCCTGGCGCAGGGTCGACCCCATCAGGTTGGAACCAAAGTTGTAAAAGTCGCTCGCGCCCCAAATCACCGCCACGTAAAGCATCATTCGCAACCCGTAGGTCCGCCAAAGTACGACGAAGAACAGCAACACCAACATCGGGTCGATGAGGCCGGCCAGGGAGATCGACCATTCGCTCGCGGGCCAGTATTTGAAAAGGAAATAGGCAGGCACGATCCACACGGGTGTCGCGTTACCGCCGTGGTCCTGCATGCTGTTCAAGTAGTCCTGACCGCCCATGGTGTCCGAGAAGTACTTCATGTCGCGCTTGAACTCTGCCCAGCGCTCGGGGGTGAAGCGCGCACGAATCTCGGGCAATTGGCTGGCCACTTCGGTTCCGCTGCGCATCTCGGCGTCACGCAGATCGCGCAGGTGCACGCGACTGAGGTTGGCTTCGTTGAAGCCAGGCGTGTTGTCCATGTAGGCCGCCAAGCTCGCGAGGTAAAGGCCGTCAAAGCGCAGCTCGCGGAAATACTTGGCCACCGGGTAGTAGTGCCGCATGTCCCACGTGTGCACGAGGGTGCGACGCCCCTTCGCCTGATCGAAGAACTGGGGCATACCGAAGTGGTAGTAGGTTCCGAAGGCCGTCACAGCGCAAAACGCGAGGGTGGCCAGCGAGACTGCGCGATGGGGCGCCCAACGTTGCGACAGGAAGGCTTCCTTGATCACCACCAAACCGGCTAGTGCTGCGACCAGCGCACGCAGAGGCGGCTCTTGATCGAAGAACGGATAGAGGTCCGCGTAGTCCGCCACCAGCATCCACAGCGACCCCAGCACCGGGAACAGCAGTACATACTGCAGGTTCGAGCCCTTGCGCCGGTGAACCAAGATGAATGCGCCGGCGAGAATCCCGAACACGATGACCTTGATGCCCAAGGCATCACCCACCGGGATTCCGTGGGCATGAGGAAGCTCGCCCGGCCACGGTACCGGCGGGCACTCGGGGTAGATGGCGATTTCGGACACACTGTAGAGCGCATCGCCCCCCGTGGCCGACAGTCGCAGATAGCGAGCGGTGGCTTCGAGCTTGCTGGTCCGCACCCGCATGCCCGGCGCGGACTCTGCGCCCACACGCCACAGCGGCTTCCATTCACGGCCGTCGGCGGACGTCGACATGAAGTAGACGTCGTTGTTGTCCGCCTGGACCATCAAGCAGCGGAAGCTCTTTTCACTTCCGAGGTCATAGTCGACAAACGACGTGGACGAGGTGAAGCGCGAGGTGACGTCGGTGAGCCACTCGTCGCCCTCATTGCTGAGCAGCCCATCGGTCAGCCTGATCGGATTGGTCACGCCCCGCGAGGCCACCGGACGCTTTCCGGCCAGCAGGCTCTCGGGCTCGGCCGCTGCCGCAGCACTGGCGATTATCCCGACGGCCAAGGTCATCAAGATGAGCCAGTGGCGTTTTTGGCGACTCGCGGACGCTGTGACGGACGACACGGACGACGTGAAGGGCATTGCCGGAAAAGCTACGTTCGACAGCCGTGTGCCGTCAACTGCCGTGACGTTCGCCGGCGGGCTTTCGGCCGCGAAGCTCAGCGCAGCCCGAGCACGCACGCGGCCGCTTCGGGCACCGACCAGTCACGCTGGTTGATGAAGGCGTAACGGACTTTACCCGACGGGTCGATCAAGAACGACTCGGGGTACTTCGAGGTTCCGAAGCTGGTCGGAACGTTCTTGCTCTCGTCGCGGACGACGGTGGCTGCAGAGCCTTTGGCGTAGAACTTCTTCAGCGCGTCGAAATCTTCGTCGACGCTGACCACCATAACCTGGGCCTTGGCGCCGATTCGGCTGGCCAGCACTTCAAGCGTCGGCGCCTCCTCCACGCAGGGCGGGCACCAGGTGGCGAAGAAGCTCACCAGCACAGGTTTTCCACGCAGGCTGCGCAACGAAACCTTGTTCCCCTTGAGGTCCGGCAATTCGAAGTCTGGGATCAAAGCACGTAGCGAGGCCGAAAGCGGATTGGGTCGCAGCGCCAAGCAGGCCGCGTCGGAAGCTGTCCGCACGGTCGAGGCAGCCCCTCGGATTAGCAAAGCCGCGGCGAGGGCTACGGCGGCGGCCGTGATGACCGCTGCCAGGACCTTGCCACGGGCTGGAGCCCACCGAATGTCGCGGCTAGTTGGCCTTGGCCTTGACCTTGCCGCCACCCTTGAGCTCCGCCTCGACGATCTTCTTGAAAGCGTCGACCGGCTGCGCACCCGACACGAGCTGGCCGTTCACGAACGCGGCAGGCGTGCCCGAAACACCTAGATCCGAACCCTGCTTGGTTTCGTTTTCGATCTGGGCGGCGTACTTGTGGCTGTCCACGGCGGCCTTGAACTTGTCCATGTTCAGGCCGATTTCCTTCGCGTACTTCTCGAGGTCGGCCGCGGTAAGCGCCTGCTGGTTCTTGAAGAGAATCTCGTGCATCTCCCAGAACTTGCCCTGCTCGTGGGCGGCCAAGGCAGCCTCGGCGGCGGGCTTGGCGTTGTTGTGGAACGAGAGGGGGAAGTTCTTCCAGGCCACGCGCACCTTACCCGGGTAGGCCTTCTCGAGCTCGGTGATGGAGGGCTCCACGCGCCCGCAGAACGGGCACTGGAAGTCGGAGAAGAGAACCACGGTGATGGGGGCGTTCTTCGGGCCACGGGTCGGGGCGTTGCCCACGTCCACCTTCTTGGGCGGACCGGCCGGGGGCTCGCCGCCGGCCGACGGCGGAGCACCGCCGCCAACCTCGGCCTTCGCGGTCTTGAGGATGGCATCGTAGACCTTGGACTTCGGCGTCCCCTTCTTGACCAGCTCATCCGCCTTCTTCAGCTCCTCGTCGATGAGGGCCTTGATGCGGTCGAACGGCTGGGCACCGGAGAGGAAACGGCCGTTGACGAAGAACGCCGGGGTTCCGCGCGCGCCAATCTTGCCACCTGCGGCGGCATCGGCGTCGATTTGGTCGGCCAGCTTCTTGTCTTCGAGCGCGGCCTTGAACTTCGACATGTTGAGGCCGATTTCCTGCGCGTACTTTTCGAGGTCGGAAGCAGCCAGGGCCTGCTGATTCTTGAACAGGTGCTCGTGCATCTGCCAGAACTTGCCCTGCTGATTGGCGGCCATGGCGGCGATGGCGGCGGGCTTGGCGTTGTTGTGGAAGGGCAGCGGCATGTTGCGCCAGGCGACGCGGACCTTGCCCGCGTACTCCTTCATGACTTGATCAATGGTCGGCTCGACGCGCGAGCAGAACGGGCACTGGAAGTCCGAGTACTGAACGATGGTGACCAGGGCATCTTTGGGACCCTTCACCGGCGCGGCGCCCACCTCGGCCTTGTACACGTCCGTCGGGGACGGCTCGCCCGGACGAGCCTCTTCCTTCTTGGGCGTCGCCTTCTCGAGGCCGTCCTTGGTCAGGTCGGCGTATAGAGCCGCGCGCGGCGTACCCGCGGCGATCTTCGCGTCGACCTTCTTCAGCTCCTCGTCGATGGCCGTCTTGAAGCTCTCGAGCGGATAAGCTCCGCTGAATGCATGACCATTGATGAAGAACGCGGGGGTTCCACCCACGCCGAAAGTCTCGCCCATCTTCTTGTCGGCCTCGACGACTGCCTTGGTCTTCGCGCTGTCGAGGGCGGCCTTGAACTTGGCCATGTCGAGTCCGATTTCCTGCGCGTACTTCTCGAAATCCGCGGCGCCAAGGGCCTGCTGATTCGCGAACAGCTTGTCGTGCATCTCCCAGAACTTGCCCTGTTCGGCGGCGGCCACCGCAGCGATGGCGGCCGGCGTTGCATTGTTGTGGAAGGGGAGCGGGAAGTGGCGGAATGTGACCTGTAGGCTGTCCTTGTAGAGCTTGAGCAGCTCGCTCACGGTGCCCTTGGCGCGCGAGCAATAAGGGCACTGGAAATCTGAGAACTCGATGAGGGTAATCTTCGGGTCGGCAGCGCCGATGTGCGGGGCATCACCGGGCAGGATCTTGTAAACCTCCGAGCCGACTGGAATGCGCGGCGGCGGGGCGGCCGGAGTCGGCGTACCCATGCCCTTACCCTGGCCCTTCATGAGCGCGGCGAACACGCCACCTTGCGAGACGCCCTTCTCGACCAGCTTCTTTCCACGGGCGAGCTCGTCGTCGACGGCAGACTTGAACTGTTCGTAGGGAACAGCGCCGCGGATTGGGCGGCCGTCGATGAAGAAGTTCGGCGTACCCTGAACGCCCAGCTTCTTGCCGACCTCGAGGTCGTCGTCGACTCTCTTCTTGACGGCGGGCGACTCGATGTCGGCCTTGAACTTGGCCACGTCGAGTCCGATTTCCTGCGCGTACTTCTCGAGGTCCGGGCGCTTCAGGTTCTGCTGGTTCCCGAAAAGCTTGTCGTGCATCGGCCAGAACTTGCCTTGCAGCTCGGCAGCCACGGCGGCCTGGGCGGCCAGCGGTGCGTCCGAGTGGAAGGGAAGCGGGTTGTGACGGAAGAACACGCGGATCTTGTTCGGGTAGTCCTTCTGGAGCTTGTCCAAAGTGGGCAGCACCCGGCTGCAGAACGGGCACTGGAAGTCGGAAAACTCGACGATGGTGATGGGAGCCGACGCGGAGCCCTTGGCCTTACCTTCGAAGGGCACGCACTTGCGCTCGACGTCATCGCCAGGAACGGCAGCACCCGGGGTTGCACACGTGAACTTCGCCGCAGCGGCGCCGCCCACGTTCCAGGTCCCGCGACCGAGGAAATAGCCGCCAGTCACGGCCCCTATCGCACG
>Ga0302321_100001166_pt1 | contig 22459 bp, 15 predicted proteins | sample Fen_T0_1_FD_202505 | JGI IMG/M metagenome (GOLD analysis project Ga0302321, IMG submission 202505) | Peat permafrost microbial communities from Stordalen Mire near Abisko, Sweden - Fen_T0_1 | ecosystem: Environmental > Terrestrial > Soil > Wetlands > Permafrost | place: Sweden: Abisko...
CTTACGGAAGAAGATATCAACGTAGCAGTCAAAAGAATTTTTACTGCAAGGTTCAAACTTGGAATGTTTGATCCCGATGAATTAGTGTCATATGCTAAAATACCATTTTTTGTAAATTGTTCTGATTATAATAACTCACTTGCCCGTCAGGCAGAACGTGAATCGGTTGTCCTGCTTAAGAATGAGAAAAGCATACTTCCACTTTCAAAGGATATAAAAACGCTTGCTGTAATAGGTCCGAATGCAGATAATTTTGAATCGTTGATTGGTAACTACAATGGGATCCCTAAAGATCCTGTAACAGTGTTAAGAGGTATCACAGCCAAGGTGACACCTGATACAAAAATAATTTATGCAGAAGGCAGTGACCTGGCAGAGGGAATTCATAATCTGACACCAATACCTTCTCGATATCTTCAAACATCCGATGGAAAAGAGGGGGCCTTTGGCGAGTATTTTAACAACAGAGAAATGAAAGGTAAGCCCGTTTTTACACGAGTTGATGATAATATTGATTTTTACTGGGAGCATCTGTCCCCAAGATATGATATGCCTGATGATAATTTCGGTGTGAAATGGACAACCTGGCTTGTTCCTGCAGTGTCAGGAACATATGCAATCGGGAGTCTGGGATCATCAGGTTATGAAGTATTGCTTGATGGTAAAAAGATCCTCTCTTCAATGAATGAACATGAAGCTATTCATATCGAAGTTCCCGCTGATCTGTTAGCAGGCAAAAAATATAAGGTTGAAGTTTTTTATAAGAACTATGCAGGAGATGCAGCCATTAAGCTGCTTTGGGCTCCCCCCCGACCAAATCTGGTAGAAGAGGCTGTAACTGCCGCGAAACAAGCTGAGGCGGTTATAATGGTTCTTGGATTGTCGCAGCGTCTTGAGGGTGAAGAAATGCCTATAAAAATTGAAGGATTCAGCGGTGGAGACCGAACAAATTTAAACTTGCCGGCAGTTCAGGAAAAACTTCTCGAGGCGGTTTCCGCAACCGGGAAGCCTGTAATAGTTATTCTGACAAGCGGTGGCGCTATTGCAGTAAACGCTGCTCAGGAAAAAGCGGCGGCAGTATTACTTGCCGGATATGGTGGACAACAGGGCGGTAATGCAGTGGCTGACGTTCTCTTTGGTGATTACAACCCAGCGGGGAGACTTCCGGTAACATACTATAAATCAATAGATCAGATACCTTCTTTTGAAAATTATAACATGATTGGGAAAACTTATAGATTCTTTACCCAGGAACCATTATATCCTTTTGGATATGGACTGAGTTACACCACATTTAAATATAGCGATTTGTTTGTCCCCGAAAGCGCAGTTGCAGGATCTAATGTAACTGTTAAGGTTACCGTTACAAATTCGGGAAGAATAGCCGGAGATGAAGTGGTTCAACTTTATCTTACCGATGAAAAAGCATCAACACCGCGACCTATCCGTCAGCTTGAGGGATTTACACGAATATCCCTTAAACCGGGTGAAAGCAAAGTGGTTGAGATTAAACTCGAACCTCGTCAGTTTTCTATGATCAATAATAAGGATAAAAGAGTAATAGAACCGGGGTATTTCACAATATCGGTAGGAGGAAAACAACCCGGTTTTAAAGGTTATCTTGATCCTCAGTTCACACAGGTTCTGATCGGAAGAATAAAACTTACCGGAAAGGAAGTTGGGTTTGCAAATTAGATTTTGTCCCGCAGCCCGACCCTGAAATTACCAGAGTTTAATATTAGTAGAGACAGGTCTCAGACCTGTCTCTACAATAGTTATATTATTCTCCTTTGAGTCCCTTGTGTGATTTATTTTGCTATCAGGATTAGTGGTTAAAGGTTTTTTTAACTTATTTTTTAATAAACCTGTATACTTTCACCGAATGCGGAAGCATGTCAATGTACATTGAATTCTCTTTCAGAACAAGATCTTTATGATCCCACAAATCTCTTACAATGTAGTTTTCAAGTTTAAATTTTGATGGCGCTCCCCACCTTTCTGATTTTGCCTGTGCTAGAAGTGAAAAGTCGACCAGAACACTCTTTTTTTCATCGCTTTTATTTAGCAGACATATAGCTTTCTCATTTTTTGAAAGCGGTTTTAACCATACCTGGTAATCACCGTTATCCCTCCAGCAAATAGCCTCTTTTCCCAGAGAATCCTGATCAAGTGCGATTATTTCCTTATTGAGAAGGATTAATTTTGTATCCGGCGACATGTTCTGAATATCATTTCCGGCTATTAGCGGGGAAGCAAGCATGCACCATAATGAAAAATGTGTTTTATATTCTTCTGTCGTCATACCACCATTACCGACTTCAAGCATATCCGGATCGTTCCAATGACCAGGACCTGCATATTTTGCAAGTTCTTTCTGTTCTTCGAATATTTCTATCATACTGTTCCATGAATCTGAAATATCGCCTGTAGTGCGCCACAGGTGACCAACGGTTCCTGCCCATTCCCACGGTTTATTTGAGCCCCATTCACAAATACTGAATACAATTGGTCTTTTTGCTGCATACAGACCATCGCGCATAATTGTGTAAGATGATTTAGGTTCCTGAGTTCCGGTATTACACCAATCATATTTAAGATAGTCAACACCCCAACGGGCATATGTAATAGCATCCTGATACTCATGTCCGCGACCGCCCGGGCGTCCGGCACAGGTGAGAATCCCCGCACAGGAATAAATCCCGAATTTTAACCCTTTTGAATGAACATAATCGGCAACATACTTCATTCCATGAGGAAACCTGTCCTTGTCTACAACAATCTCTCCATTTTCGTCACGTGATACCTGCCAGCAGTCGTCAATAACAACATATTCGTATCCGGCATCCTTCATGCCGCTGCTGACCATACCGTCGGCCATTCCCATAATGAGTGTTTCGCTCACATTGCAGGCATATTTATTCCAGCTGTTCCATCCCATTGGGGGGGTCTTTGCAAGCTGGTCATATTTTTGTGCCGACAGACTTAAAAAACTAAACAGAACAGCTCCAAATACGATTATTTTTTTCATTTCTTAATCTTATTAATTCAAAGTAGTAAGTTATTATTTCCGTAACACCAAAGTTATCTGTTTTTTCATCGTTTTTCTCCGTGGTTAAACTATTTTTGTTTTGAGTGCATGGTGTTAATAATTAAATTTAAGTATCAAATTAATAATATGCAGACTGAAACCAACTTCCTTCAGAAACGTGTAACCCTCTTTGACGGTATCTCAATAGTTGCAGGTGCTATGATCGGATCAGGAATCTTTATAGTAAGTGCGGATATTGCAAGAAATGTCGGATCTCCGGGATGGCTGATGGTTGTCTGGCTGATTACCGGAATCATGACAATGATAGGCGCTATAAGCTATGGAGAACTGGCGTCTATGATGCCACATGTGGGAGGTCAGTATGTTTACCTCAAAGAGGCTTATCATCCGTTGATAGGATTTCTGTTCGGATGGACAACCTTCCTGGTTATACAGTGCGGCACAATAGCGGCGGTTGCTGTGGCCTTTGCGAAATTCAGCGGTGTTCTTTTTCCATGGATCTCTGAAAAAAATATACTTTTTGCACTGGGTCCCTTAAAGTTTAAAAGCACCATGGTGGTGGCAATTGTGATGATAGCATTCCTGACATGGGTCAATACCAGGGGAATTGTAACGGGAAAGACCGTTCAGAATATATTCTCTTCAACAAAGATCATCGCACTTTTTGGTTTTATCCTGATAGGATTTTTTGCAACCAGAAGTATAAATTCCATGGAAATCAATAAAGAGATATTCTGGCATGCAACCAAAATTGGCCCCGGAAATCAGCCGATTCCACTCGTGGGATTTGCTCTGATCACAGCGATTGGAACGGCATTGGTAGGTTCACTATTTTCTGCAGATGCCTGGTATAATGTCACCTATATTTCGGGCGAAGTTATCAATCCGAAACGAAATGTTCCCCTGAGTCTTTTATTTGGTACTCTGATTGTGTCAGTCCTTTATCTTCTAACTAACTATATCTATATCAAGGTCCTGCCGCTTTCCGGATCACCCGATGGAGCAAACGCGTTAAGTCGTGGAATACAATATGCAACCGATGATAGAGTTGGGACCTCAGCTATGAGTGTAGTCTTTGGAGATTCAGCTGCAATTATTATGGCAGTTTTTATTATGGTCAGCACCTTTGGATGCAATAATGGCCTGATAATGGCTGGTCCGCGGGTATATTATGCCATGGCAAAGGATGGTCTGTTTTTCAAAAGAGTGGGAGAGATCAATAAAAATGGGGTTCCCGGATTTGCACTTGTAGTTCAGGGTGTGTGGGCGATATTATTATGTTTATCAGGCTCATATGGAAACCTTTTGGATTATGTGATATTCGCCGTTTTGATTTTCTTTACTTTAACTATCCTGGCGATTTTTATTCTCAGGGTAAAAAAACCTGATCTTCCCCGCCCTTACAAAGCATTTGGTTACCCTGTTATTCCCTCACTTTATATTCTTAGCACAGTAACTATAATGATCATCCTTCTGATTTATAAACCAAACTATACATTCCCTGGTTTAGGAATCGTATTGCTGGGAATTCCTGTTTATTATCTCTGGAAAAAGTTTGCCAGCCACCGTGTAAAGTCTTAAAACAAGATATAAAGATCATGCTACATAGCCTAAAATAAATTATACATTTTCTTTTGTCTTTTCCTTTTATCTTTTATCATATTTTATACCTTTGTGTATAATACCAATTAGTATAATACCATTTAGTATAATGAAAACTTCACCCTTCATTTACGGAACTACGGTTAGCAGGGAGTCATTTACTAACCGTAAAAAAGAGATCAGACAACTCACTGAAAACCTTTTGGGAGGCATTAACACGATGATAATCTCCCCCAGAAGATGGGGTAAGTCTTCACTTGTTGACCACGTTACTGAGATAATCAGTTCGAATAATCCTAAAGTCAGAGTTGTTAAACTTGATCTTTTTACTGTTAATAGTGAAGAGGAATTTCTGGAAAAATTTGCATCTGAGATTTTGAAGGCTTCCTCCTCCAAATGGCAGGAATGGGCAAAAAATTCAAAAAAAATATTCAAAAACATAATACCTAAAATCCATTTAAGTGTTGATCCTGTTCATAGTCTAAGTATTAGCTTCGACTGGGCAGAGATCCGAAAGCATGAAGATGAAATTCTGAATCTTCCTGAAACTGTTGCAATTCAGAAGAAGATCAGATTAATTGTTTGTCTCGATGAATTTCAGTCTATTGCAGGTTTCCCGGGATACGAGAATTTTGAAAAAAGGCTAAGGTCCGTCTGGCAACGTCAAAAAGGGGTAACCTATTGTATATATGGCAGTCAACGTCATATGATGACTGAAATATTTAATAAGCCGTCAAAACCATTTTACCGGTTCGGTGATATAATAATGCTACAGAAAATAGAGCGCGATAAATGGATAAGTTACATCATGGAAGCATTTATTAAGACCGGTAAAATAATTGATGTTGAAACTGCCTGCAGGATAACGGATCTGATGCAGTGTCATTCATGGTATGTTCAGCAGCTATCACATTATACATGGAACCTTACAACAAAACATGCAACAAAAGCCGAATTGTCAAAAGCGCTGGATGAGCTTATTAATGCCAATATGCCGCTTTACCAAAAGGAGGTTGAAATTCTCAGCGCTACCCAGCTAAATCTCTTGAGAGCTATTGCAGGAGGTGAAAAACAGCTGACTTCAACTAAAGCCATGAATGATTACAGATTGGGCACTCCGAATAATGTTAGTAAAAATAAGAATCTTCTTATCAATAATGATGTAATCGGCGATAGCGGGAATGGCTATTTTTTCCTCGACCCGGCTTTTGAATTGTGGTTCAGGAAAGTTTATCTGGATCAGATTGTGATTTAGAAAATCCATGGAATTCTTTGTACCCTTTGCGAAATCTTTCCGTTCTTTGTCCTCCGAAGCCCAGGCAAAGGCGGACTTTAAGTAAATAATAATTAATTCAGTAATGTTCCCGGAAGATTTTATAAAAAGAATATATACTCAGGAATACCTTGATGCTGAAAATCTTCTCAAGGCATTGGAGGAAGCTTCTCCGGTGAGCATCCGGATTAATCCGGCGAAATGGAATCTGGTCCCTGTTGACTCATCCAACGTGCCATGGAGCAGGAAAGGTTATTACCTGAAGAATCGGCCATCATATACCCTGGATCCTCTTTTCCATTCGGGGTGTTACTATCCGCAGGAGGCCTCAAGCATGTTTCTGGAACAGATTATCAGACAAACATCAGGCCTGGATGGAGATCTTCGGGTTCTTGATTTGTGCGCCGCTCCGGGTGGTAAAAGCACACTTCTATCTAATCTGATCGGACCTGATAATCTGTTGGTAGCAAATGAAACAATCGTTTCAAGGGCTGCAGTTCTGGCGGAAACCATTACAAAATGGGGTGCTGGAAATACACTTGTAACTCAAAATGACCCGGCTGCTTTAGGAAGATTATCGGGTTACTTTGATATAATCGTAGTAGATGCTCCCTGTTCAGGTGAGGGAATGTTCAGGACAGAAATTGCATTAGACGAATGGTCTTTAAGTAATACAATGCATTGTAGTGAACGTCAGAAACGAATTCTCATGGATGTCTGGCCGGCACTAAAAGAAAACGGAATACTTGTTTATAGCACATGCACTTTCAATCCGGGAGAAAATGAAGAAAACATTTATTGGCTCCTTGAGAATCATGAAGCTGAATGTATACGTCTGAATTTGTCTCTATTTAAGGGAGTTACGGAAATTGATTTTAAAGGCATATATGGATATGGTTTTTATCCTGATAAAATACAGGGAGATGGATTCTTTATTTCGGCAATAAGGAAAACAAGGAAGCAGGAGAAGATCCATTTAAAAAATCAGAAAATAACCGGGCTCCGGCCTGATAAAACCGATTTGGCTGCTACTGATAACCTGACTAATTTTTCTCATGACAGAATTCTTAAATGGGGAGATGAGGTTTTTGCTGTTCCATACCAGATGAATGATTATATTTATCTGTTTCAAAACCTGAAGGTTGTGAAACCAGGTACCAAGCTGTATGTTTTGAAGAACCATGACATTTTACCGACACATGAGGTGGCATTATCTCAATCTTTGAAGCCTGAAGCTTTTCCCAGGACTGAGCTCAGTCTTCACGATGCACTTGCATTCCTTAAACGAGATAATTTTGTTATTGGTGAAACTGTTAAAGGATGGAATTTAGTGACCTACAAAAATATAAATCTTGGATTTGTAAAAAACATTGGAAACAGGGTAAACAACTATTTTCCTGTTGAATGGCGAATTAGAATGAATCTTCCAGACCATGGTAAAGAGAATATAATTAGTTGGATAAAGTAAGAAAGTAATACATAAAATTCCTGGTGATTTCTTGGTGACTTAGCGCCATTGCGACAATCATTTTTGCCACAATGTCACAAAGGCACAAAGCTTCTTCTGGAATTAATTGCTGAAAACATTGGTTTGATTTAATATGATATCGAAATTTCGTGAATTTCAGATTTTCGCCAAACCGGTCGGGTCAAAATGTAACCTGAATTGCAGCTACTGTTATTATCTTGGAAAAAGTAGTTTGTATGCTGGTAATAATAAGTTTCTGATGGATGATCAGACTCTCGAAAAGTACATAATCCAGCATATTGAGGCCTCAGCTGATCAATTCATCAGCTTCTCATGGCACGGTGGCGAACCGCTGCTTGCCGGTATCGGTTTCTATAAAAAGGTTATTAAGATACAATCACTGCACAATCCTGACGGAAAGGTCATCCTGAATGGGATACAGACCAATGGAACCCTTATTAATGACGCATGGGGCAAATTTTTTGAGGAGAATAAATTTATAGTTGGAATCAGCCTTGACGGACCGCCTGAATTTCATAATTTTCACCGGAAATCAAATGACGGTAGTGGCACTTGGGAGAAGGTAGTAAATGGATTCAGGATTTTAATGGATCATGGAATCATTCCTGAGATTCTCTGTGTTGTTAACTCACAGAATGTAAAACATCCGGAATTGGTTTACAACTTTATCCGGGAATCAGGAGCAATGTATATTTCATTCCTTCCACTGGTAATTCAAGAGACAGCTGCAGAATCCTGCGTCAGTGAAGACTCTGTCCCGGCACTTGAATTCGGATATTTTCTGAGTAAGATTTTTGATAAATGGGTCGGAGAAGACATAGGTACAATTAAAATCCAGATCTTCGAGGAAGCAGCCAGAACTGCATTCAGACAGGATCACACATTATGTATCTTCAAGGAGAACTGTGGTGGAGTTCCTGTTATTGAGCATAACGGTGATTTTTATTCCTGCGATCATTTTGTCAACAAAGAACATTTACTGGGCAATATTAAAGATCATTCGATAGCTTATTTTCTGGATAGTGAGCGTCAAGGTATATTCGGGAAAGCTAAATCAATTACACTACCTGATTATTGTATTGAATGTGGAGTCAAATCAATGTGCAATGGAGAATGCCCCAAAAACAGGTTTATTCATTCACCTGACGGACAACCTGGTCTGAATTATCTTTGCCAGGGGTATAAGTATTTTTTCAACCACTGCGTGCCGTTTATTGAGGCAATAAAACTGGAGTATGAAAAATCCAATAAGATTTAATCACACAGGGCATAGACGGAGTTACACTGTTTTAGACTTTAATTAACTCTGTGATCCCGTTACCAATCGGGACGGAGTACCCCGTGGATAATGAATTTCTTTTCTTTATTTCAATTTATCTTTAAAGAATGCTATTGTTCTCGACCATGCTAGTTTGGCAGCCTTCTCATTATAACGTTCAGGATTTGAATCATTATTAAAGGCATGCTGGGCACCTTCATACATGAATATCTGGTACTCCTTATTATTCTTTTTCAGAGCCTCTTCAAAAGCTGGAATACCAGCGTTTATTCTATCGTCATTTCCGGCATAATGAGCCAGAATAGGTGCCTTTATTGATGGAACCTGATCGGCAGTCGGCTGCATTCCGTAATAAGGAACAGCTGCATTCAGATCCGGGCAGTTAACTGCCATCTGATTTGTCATCCCGCCACCCCAGCAAAAACCTGTGCATCCTACTTTTCCTGTCGAAAGAGGCTGCGTTTTCAGGTATTTAACGGCAGCAACAAAGTTTTTAATTGTCTTCTCTTTATCGAGCTGACCAATCATAGAAACTGCCTTTTCAAGGTCATTCTCAGGTGTTCCTCCAAGCGGAGAAAGTGCATCGGGGGCCATTGCAAGAAACCCTTCTTTTGCCATTCGGCGTGTAACATCCTGAATGTGAGGTTGTAATCCGCGATTCTCATGAATGATCAGTACTGCAGGGAATTTACTTCCGGTCTTTGGTCTGGAAATAAATGCTTTTACGTCACCGGTTTCCCCGGGGTATTTAATAAATTCTGAGATCAGATCGGGATCAGCCTGATCTGATGGTGAAAATTTCATACTGTTTTCATCAAGTATAGGAATCAGAGCCATTGCAGCAGTTGTACTGCCAGCAACTAAGACAAGTTTTCTGACAAAATCTCTTCTGGTCGTCCTGCCTTGCCTGTAATCAGCATAAAGCGTTGTGATTTTTTGATCCATGTTCTTAGTGTTAAGTTGTGTCCATCAGCAGAAAAAATAAATGGATGAATAAGTTATTTTCATTTGTTTAGGACTAATTTTATCACCTAACAAGTTATATAAAAATCTGACAGTGTGCAAATAAACTTAAGGTTTGACCTGAAACTGATCAGAAATGGATTCACTATTAATATGAATAAAATTCCAGGCGTGATACTTTCGGGAGAAACTGGAAAATTGCCATCTGTTTCTCCCATAATAACGCACTAACTGATCTTTTAAAAGTAAAAAAGCAGCATGAGCCGGAGACTTAATATAATTATTAATGTCTTTTTTACACTTATTCCCTATAAGTGGGTACAGAATATTTATTTTTATTTAACTTTATGTCTGTAAAAATTCTGAAACCATGAAGAGATTGTCATTCTATGCCCTTGTGATTGCTGTTTTATTTTCGGCATGTAAGAAATACAGTAAGTATGAAGGAATCCCATTTACCGAAAAGGAACCCCGGGACTGGGAAAACCCAGGTGTATTTAATATTAACAGGGAAGACCCTCATGCCTCACTAATAAGTTTTACTGATGAGAAGAGCGCCTTTGAGGCGGATAAAGCAAAATCCCCTAATTATAAATCTCTTGATGGATTATGGAAGTTTAACTGGGCTAAGACCCCTGATCAGAGACCATTCTGGTTTTTTAAAGATGATTACGATATCCGCGATTGGAAGGATATTGAAGTGCCATCAAACTGGCAAATGAAGGGATATGATGTTCCCGTTTATGCAAACATAAAATATCCTTTCTGGACTTACGAGGAAGTTTTTGGTACAGTCAGCGGAAAGTTTAGTGAGGTAGCGTTGAAGCCCGATGTAAAAGAGCTTAAAGCACCAGGCAACGTAGATAAGGTTTACAAATATAATGAGGCTCCGCCTGCAATACCACATGACTGGAATCCGGTCGGTTCATATAAAAGGTTTTTCGAAGTTCCATCTGAATGGAAGGACAAGGAAGTATTTCTGCAGTTTGGAGCTGTAAGCGCTGCATTTTATGTATGGGTTAATGAGCAGCTTGTCGGTTACAGCGAAGATAGTAAGATGCCTGCAGAATTTAATATCACAAAATATCTCAAAGGTGGAAATAATTCCCTGGCGGTGGAGGTTTACAGGTGGTGCGATGGTAGTTATCTTGAGGATCAGGACTTCTGGAGAATAAGTGGCATACAAAGAACAGTGTTCCTTCATGCCCGTCCAAAAACTTATATCAGAGATTTTTTTGCTGTAGGTGATCTTGAAAATAAGTATACAGATGGATTATTAAAAGTTGATGTTTCCTTAAGAGGCACTGAAACAGCTGATAAGGAGATGGTTGTTGATGCTTCACTTTATGACGGGACTCAAAAGCTCTTCACCGAATCGAAGGGTGTTAAGTTATCTGCAAATAATGGAGCTGTTCATTTCAGCAAATCTCTCGAAGCTGTAAAAAAATGGTCGGCTGAAAAACCAAACCTCTATTCCCTTGTATTGAGTCTGAAAGATAAAGATGGTAAGATATCGGAAAGTGTAAGCGCAAAAATCGGTTTCAGAAAAGTAGAGATTATTAATTCCAGGTTTCTGGTCAATGGTGTTGCCATTTTGCTCAAAGGAGTGAATATGCATGAACATAATGATCTTACAGGACATGTTATCGATGAAGCAACTGTTATGAAGGATATAAAAACCATGAAAAGCAATAATATCAATGCCATGAGAACCTGCCATTATCCTCAGCAGGAGTTCTGGTATGAGATGTGCGACAAATATGGTCTCTATCTTTACGACGAGGCTGATATTGAATCACATGGCATTGGATATAATAAAGACGAAACACTGGCAGACAAACCTGAATGGGCTGCAGCGCATCATGACAGGATGGAACGAATGGTGGAAAGAGACAAAAACCATCCGTCAATAATTGTATGGTCGATGGGTAATGAGGCGGGCGATGGTCGTAACTTTCTGGATGGCTATAAATGGATCAAAGGAAGAGATGTGACCCGACCTGTACAATACGAACGCGCTGAGAAAGAAACCAATACAACGGAACGCCATACAGATATTTGGGGAGATATGTATGCCCCGATTGAATTTCTGGAGGCATACGCCAGGAATCCAAAGAATGACAGACCAATGATAATGGTTGAATATGCGCATGCGATGGGCAATTCAACCGGTAACTTTCAGGATTACTGGGATGTAATAGAAAAATATCCGATACTTCAGGGGGGCTTTATATGGGACTGGGTGGACCAGGGCTTTCTGAAGACTAATGAGAACGGTGAGAAATACTGGACTTATGGCGGAGATTATGGTGAACCGGGTATTCCAAGTGATGGGAACTTTGATATTAACGGACTGGTATGGCCTGACAGGACGCCTCATCCGGGATTGCATGAAGTCAATAAGGTCTATCAATATGTCGGTTTTGAGGCCGTAGATTTATATAAAGGAATGGTGAAGATTACAAACAAGTATGACTTCACAAACCTTTCAGAATTTAATTTTGAGTGGGAACTGCAGGCCGATGGTAAGTCAATAAAATCAGGAAAATTGACTCTTCCTGATCTTAAACCCAAAACAAGTACGATTGTGCAGATACCATTTACAGGAACTATCCCTGCTCCCGGGACTGAATATTTTCTGAATATCCGGGTCTCAAGAAGCGATTCGTGGAATTATGTGCCTGAAGATCATGTTTATGCGACAGCTCAATTTAAGCTGCCCATTGAGACAAGTCCGGTTCTGGCAAAAGCTGATAACCTTGCTGTACTACAAACAAAAACAATAGCAAAAAATCTGGAAGTAAGTGGGGTTAATATGAAACTTGTATTTGATCTGGCAGCAGGGAAACTGACATCATACAATTATAAAGGCACAGAGCTCCTGAAGAAGGGCCCGGAACCTGATTTCTGGAGACCACCCACAGATAATGATTATGGGTACGATATGGACAAATTATTGGGAGTATGGAAAAAGGCCGGGGAAAGAACTGTTGTTACCAAAGCAAATATCAGTCAGCCTGAATTGGGAAAGGTTATTGTAACATTCAACTATGAAATCCCTGATGCAAACGGTAAGAAAATAGCGGGTTATGCGACAACATTCACTGTATATGGATCAGCAGATCTTGTAATTAAAAACCAGTTCTCGAAGCTAGCCGACAATATTCCTGAGATCCCAAGGATGGGAATGCAGATGCAGATTCCCAAGGAGTATAAAAATCTGAAATGGTTTGGCCGTGGTCCACACGAAAATTATGTCGACAGGAAAACTTCTGCTGCTGTTGGTCTGTACGAGAGTACCGTTGCCGATCAGTATACACCTTACATAAGGCCGCAGGAGAATGGATATAAGACCGATACAAGATGGCTTACACTGACTGATGATAATGGAAATGGGATTCTTGTCACAGGTGAACCCTTAATCTGTTTTGCCGCACTTAATAATATTCATGATGATTTTGAATCGCCGGGGAAATTGTCCCAATACAGGAAAGATGCTAAAACAGCTAATACCCATACAGTTGATGTCAAACCTCGTGATCTGGTTAATCTGAATGTTGATCTTGGGCAGATGGGAGTGGGTGGCGACAATTCCTGGGGAGCATTGATACATCCGAAATACAGGTTGCTCGATAAAAAATACGAGTACTCTTTCAGGATAAGGCCAGTTGATAAAGATGATGATATACTTAAACTGGCAAAAGAAAAATTCTGATTTTAAATTTTCTTCTATGTGGCTCTCTGCGAACCTCTGTGTAACTATTTAAGAACTTACACAGAGGTTTACAGGGATGACACAGAGTTTCACAGAGATTTAGCGTACTTATTATATTTCAAGCTTTTCATAAAAGTAAGCCTCCTTGTTATCAACATCATCCCATGTGTAAATGCGTTTATGATCATTTACCCGGTAAAAATTCAGCAAGGCAATATCCCCGGCACACATAGTTGCGTGTACAAACAGAAATAACATCATACTCCATTTCCATAGGTTGGGTAAAAATATAACAGTAAGAATTACCCCGGAGCTGATTAGAATAAATGGAGTTATCGCAACAACGCGGAACTGAACAGGTGAAGCAACATACCTGTTTGCCGATACATAGAACAGGTATTGTTTGAGATCCATTCCAACCCTGATATCCTTCGCACCTGAAAGATAATACGGTATAATATGCAACAGCTCATGCACAGGTATAAACAGAAGTGGTAATATTACAAAACCTGCTAAGCTGTGCATCAGAATTTGGGACACAGGATAGTATCCTGCAATTTTTATTCTTATAAAAACAGAAATCAGCAGGAAAGCCAGGCAAGTTGCCCAATAGAGAATTGTAAGTCCTGATTTCTTCTTCAAATACTCCAGGATAAATGGAATCAGGTCTTTGTATGAGATTGTCAGAATTAATCTGAATCTCTCCTGATCATCAAGATCCTCTACCGAATATGTCATAATAAACTTTTAACAAATTTACTTTTTAATAGTTTCTTTACAAAGAACGGGTATGATTATCCTTAATATCCAAGAAGTCAAAGCATCAACTCAGATTACAATAAGTGGCCCGGAATTTGATACATTTGCAAAAAAACTGTTTGTGAGGTTAATATCTGCAATATTATTTATTTTTTTATTTTTAGTGAGTGCAACCGGTCAGATTGACTCATTGAAACAGAGGAATGATAGCTTGCAGGGACGTGCTTACCTCCTTCAAAAGGTGAACAGAAACGGAGAAACATTGCCGGAAGTTGAGATTAAAGAAGTCGCAGTTTATGCTCATCCTGTATTTCCGACTAAAAGAGACTTCAGGAAATATGAAAGGCTTGTATACAACCTGAAAAGAGTTTATCCTTATGCCATAGTAGTGAGGAACAGACTGGCGGAAGTAAATGCAGAAATGGTAAATCTGAAAACTGATCAGGAGCGAAAAGAATATATTAAACGCGTCGAAAAAGATGTATTTGCCAAGTATGAAGGCGATATGAGGGAGATGACTATATCGCAGGGTCGTCTCCTTATCAAACTTATAGACAGGGAAACACTGAATACTTCATATATATTGATAAGGGACTACCGCGGAAAGTTTGCCGCCGCATTCTGGCAGGGGATTGCACGTATCTTCGGCACCAACCTTAAGGAACAATATGACCCTTTAGGAGAAGATGCTCTTATAGAATCTATTATCAATGAGATAGATGCTGGTCGACTATGAGGCATAGGAATAATAGCTGAAGCAAATGAAACGCATTTTTATTGCGATCAAGGTTGATGCCGCAGAATCTCTTCTGTCGATGATGACCAGTCTTAAATCAGGGCTGGCAAATGAATCCGTTAAGTGGACCCGTATTGATAACATTCATATTACTCTTGTTTTCCTTGGTGATACCGACGAAGGCAAGATAAGCGGCATCAGATCGATGCTGAAGGAAGTATGTGCCGGATCAGGAAAATTTTATCTTTCATTAAAAGGATGCGGGGTTTTCAGAAATCTTAATGATCCCCGGATTTTATGGACCGGGATTGATCATTCCGACAAGCTTGCACAACTCAATGAAATTATTGTAAATGGATTGAAAAAGTTAAGTATAAAAATGGAAGATCGTCCGTACAATCCTCATTTAACAATCGGACGTATAAAGGATGTTAGTGACATAGACTTATTGAAGTCATTGCTCGATCGATTTGAAAATTCGAAAATTCAAACAGTTCCGGTAAATGAAGTGATTCTTTATGAAAGTACTCTTCTTCAAACCGGACCGGTATATCAACCTATAGAAAAATTTGACCTTTAGTACATACCGTATTTCCCGATTCCTAATTCGAAATCGTAAATTTTAATGCTAATATTCTTTGCCGGTTTTCTGCTTTTCCTCGTACTCCGCACCTCGTACCCGTACCCCGTACCTCGTACCCCGCACCCCGTACCCCATACCCCATACCCTATATCCCTTTACCTTTAAAGATTATCCCAAGCGTACACAACGCAATCTTCATGTCAAAACCAAATGATTTGTTATTAAGATAAAAGAGATCAAATTCCATCCGCTCAATCATTTCTTCAACATTTGTTGCATAACCAAATTTTACCTGACCCCATGATGTTATGCCAGGCTTTATAACCTGAAGAAGCTTGTATCGTGGATCTCTTTCTATAATTTTTTCCCGGTAGTATTTTTGTTCCGGTCTTGGTCCGACAAGTGACATTTCACCTTTAAGAACATTTATAAAATTTGGGATCTCATCAAATTTATGTTTTCTCATAAATCTGCCAATTTCTGTTATCCGTTTATCTTCGTGACCGCTTAAAAGAGGAATTCCCTCATCTTTGCCGAGGAACATCGACCGGAACTTGTATAATACAAATGTTTTCCCGTTTCTGCCAATCCTTTCCTGTGAATAGATGACTGGACCTTCGCCTGATATTTTTAGGACTATTGCAAGTGTCACTATTACAGGCAATAATAGCAATAGACAGAGGATCGTAACTAAATAGTCAAAAAGCAATTTTAAAATATTCTGGAATTTCTTTGCAATAGGATTCATGTGCTAAATATACAAAAAGAAATGAGTGCAGGATCAGGCTAAAGCTGTCCTCATTTTTTATATTTTTGTCGTGAATATCAAAGACCGCTGAATTAATATGGTTGATACTTTTGAAGCAAAGGGAAAACGGAAGAAACTTGTTGCCGAATTACGAAATAAGGGTATTTCAGATGAGGATGTATTGAGAGCTATTGATACTGTTCCAAGGCACCTCTTCATGGATCCGGCTTTCCTCTCACATGCTTATGTGGATAAAGCTTTTCCTATTTCTTCGGGGCAGACTATTTCACAGCCTTATACGGTTGCTGTGCAATCTTCTCTGCTCAGGGTGAAAAAGCGGGATAAGATTCTTGAAATTGGAACTGGGTCGGGATACCAGGCAGCTATACTTGTGGAGATGGGAGCTAAAGTTTACACTATAGAACGCTACAGAGAACTTTATTTGAAAGCACAAACCATACTGACATCGCTAGGTTATTCAGCTGATTTCTTCTATGGCGATGGATATGCAGGCAAGCCACTGTATGGTCCTTATGATGGTATACTTATAACAGCTGCCGCCCCGGAGATTCCACATGCTCTCCTCCAGCAGCTGAAAACCGGAGGCAGGCTTGTCGTTCCGGTTGGCACATCAGGATCTCAGGTAATGACAGTTGTTGACCGGATTGGTCCTGATGATTTTGAATATTCAGAACATGGAAATTTTATTTTTGTGCCAATGCTCAAAGGCACAGTAAACGGAAAATAGTACAAAATGAAAATCTATAAACTGGTTTTTAACCCAATTGATGTTAATACATATATACTGGCTGATGACTCAGGAAACGGAGCTATTATAGACTGTGGTTGTTATGACGTCCGTGAAATAGCAGAACTTGAGAATTTCCTGAAGGAGAAACATATAAACCCTGTATTGTTATTAAATACTCATTGCCATCTTGATCACCTGTTTGGCAATAATTTTGTTCTTGAAAAATATGGGTTAAAAACTTATTCAGGGGAACTTGATGAAGTAAACCGGCGAAATGCTGTTCAGCATGCCCAGCTTTTTGGACTGATGATGAAGGAGCCACCTGAGCCACAAGGATTTTTATCAGATAATCAGGTTGTTATCTTTGGGACAGAAAAGCTTGTCGCTCTCCATGTTCCCGGGCACTCTCCGGGAAGCTTCGCATTTTACAGCAAGGAAAGTCAGTGTGTTTTTACGGGTGATGCTCTCTTTGCCGGAAGCATCGGACGAACAGATCTTCAGGGTGGCAATTATGAAACTCTGATCACCAGCATCAATGATAAGCTGTTTACTCTTCCTCCGTCAACAAAAGTATATTCCGGACATGGAGCTGAAACTTCTATAGAGAAGGAAATGAAAACGAACCCGTTTTTCACATGATTAATATCCTTTTAATTGCGGGTTGTAAGTTTTAATTTTGACCTCTTGATAATTTTCTCCATTTAACCAATAAAATTAGAAGATATGCTATCTGATAAGTTTGTTAACCGACATAATGGACCGCGTGAAGATGAATTGCCACAAATGCTGAAGTCTATTGGTGTTGATTCACTCGACCAGCTTATTGAAAAAACTGTTCCGAAATCGATTATGCTTGAGAAGCCACTTAGACTTCCTGAGGCAATGAGCGAGTTTGAGTATTTGAATCATATAAAGTCGATAGGACAAAAAAATAAAATGTTCCGTTCATTCATCGGTCAGGGATATTACGGCGTGGCAACTCTTTCTGTAGTTGTCAGAAACGTTCTTGAAAATCCTGCATGGTATACATCTTATACTCCCTACCAGGCTGAGATATCACAGGGCAGACTTGAAGCCCTGCTCAATTTTCAGACAATGATTACTGAGCTCACAGGGATGGGAATTGCGAACGCATCTTTACTCGATGAGTCAACTGCGGCTGCAGAAGCTATGATAATGATGTTCAATGCAAGATCAAGAGCATCTGTAAAGGCAGGCGCCAATAAATTTTTCATCGATGACGATATATTTCCCCAGACACTCGATGTAATAACAACGCGTTCTAAACCTCTAGGGATCGAACTGATAACAGGTAAATACACTAAGGCAGTTTTTGATGAATCATTCTTCGGGTCCTTTATTCAATATCCCTCAGCATCGGGACAGGTAAGAGATTATAAAGCATTTACCGATCTTGCACATTCAGCTGGATTACTCGTCGGAGTTGCTGCAGATCTTATGAGTCTCGCACTGCTGACTCCTCCGGGAGAGTGGGGTGCTGATATAGTTGTTGGTTCAAATCAGAGGATGGGTCTGCCAATGAGTTTCGGCGGTCCGCATGCAGGTTATTTTGCAACCAGGGATGAACTGAAGCGGAGTATGCCCGGACGGATTATCGGAATATCGGTTGACGTACAGGGAAACAGCGCTCTGAGAATGGCATTACAAACCAGGGAACAACATATCAAACGCGAAAGGGCTACTTCAAATATTTGCACTGCCCAGGCACTACTTGCTACAATGTCGGGATTTTATGCACAGTATCATGGCCCGGTGGGACTGAAAAACATTGCACAACATATTCATAATGCGGCCTGTACAATAAATTTTAATCTGAGAGAATCTGGAATAAGGCAGGTGAATTCTGTCTTCTTTGACACGTTAGAAATAATTCCCGGACCAGGCGTTTCCATAGAAACTGTTAAAAAGCTGGCTCTCGAAGCTGAGATGAATTTCTATTATCCTGATGATGATTCTGTTATCCTGAGCACCGATGAGATCACAACAATAAAAGAGATAAATACTATTGTAAACATCTTTGTAAAGGCTTCAGGGAAGGAACCTGTGAAGATTACGTCACATTGCCACTGTGAAATCCTTGAGAATAAGTTCCTGAGAAAATCGGAATTTATGAAAGGAGGTACTTTCAACAGGTATCATAGTGAGACGGAGATGATGAGGTATATTAAAATGCTGGAAAGAAAAGACTTTTCCCTCACGCACAGCATGATTTCCCTTGGTTCATGTACCATGAAACTTAATCCTGCCAGTTCTATGTTTGCTATGAGCTGGCCGGAATTTGGAAATATTCATCCTTTCGTACCTAAAGATCAGGCATTGGGTTATTACCAGATAATGGATGAACTGGGAGAGGCACTTAAGGAAATTACAGGTTTTTCTGCGATCTCCTTTCAGCCGAATTCAGGAGCTGCCGGTGAATATGCAGGTTTAATGGTTATCAGGGAATATCACCTTACAAAGGGACAAAACAACAGAAATATCGTTCTCATTCCTTCTTCTGCACATGGTACCAATCCGGCCAGTGCAGCAATGGCGGGTATGCAGATAATCGTTGTTGAATGTGACGAAAAAGGAAATATCAATGTTTCCGACCTCAGGAAAAAAGCTGAAGAGAATAAGGCTAATCTTGCGGGATTTATGATAACATATCCTTCTACTCATGGTGTGTTTGAGGCTGCAGTAAAAGAGATGTCTGAAATTATACATGAAAACGGTGGCCTTGTGTACATGGATGGTGCAAATATGAATGCACAAGTTGGACTCACAAATCCCGGACACATTGGCGCGGATGTTTGTCACCTGAATCTTCACAAAACATTTGCTATCCCGCATGGTGGCGGTGGCCCGGGTATGGGACCTATACTTGTTAACGATAAACTGTCTGAGTTCCTTCCATCGCATCATTTCGTGAATACAGGTGGCAGTCATGGAACTACAGCAGTGGCCGGCGCTCCATTTGGGAGTGGACAGGTATTAACTATATCCCATGCTTATGTAATGATGATGGGAGCAAAGGGATTAACTCTTGCCACAAAATATGCTATTTTGAACGCCAATTATATTTCATCTTCGCTTAAAGGATGGTTCAAAACACTTTACAAAGGGACAGAGGGATTCGTTGCCCATGAGATGATTCTTGATTGCAGAAACTTTAAAACGGAGGCAGGTATAACCGAAGCAGATATTGCAAAGCGATTGATGGATTATGGATTCCATGCTCCGACGCTCTCCTTTCCTGTTCACGGAACACTAATGGTAGAACCTACCGAATCTGAGTCTCTGCAGGAGCTTGATAAATTTATAAGTGCACTTAAATCGATTTGCTGCGAAATTCAGGAGATCAAAGATGGCAGGGCAGATAAGGAAGATAATGTTTTACATAATTCGCCTCATACTGTAAAAGTTGTAACAGCAAACGAGTGGAATCACACTTATGATCGCCAGAAAGCTGCATTTCCACAGAACTGGGTTATAGAGAATAAGTTGTGGCCTTCAGTTGGACGTATTGACGATGGATATGGTGATCGCAATCTTGTTTGCACCTGCGATTCTATTGATTTGTACCGGCAGGAGACGCTGAAGAAATAATTAGGGGGCAACGGCACAACGGCTCAAAGGCTCTCGAAAAGGGTCTTGGTGTCTTTGAGTCCTGGTGGCAATAATAAAAGCCTTAATGGTAGGAGAAATATGTACTCTATGAATAAGCTTTTCCTTATTTTCCCGGTTTTAATTTTGACCTCCTGCGGATCAGGAGGTTCAGAACAGCAATCCGCTAAATCGTCTGTACCAATATCAAAAAAATATGAGGTGAAATTAATTACTGTTGATCCCGGCCATTTTCATGCAGCCCTGGTTCAGAAAATTATGTATGATCAGGTTTCTCCTGAGGTTCATGTATATGCGCCGGAAGGACCAGATTACTTGTTACATCTCGAAAGGATTAAGTCATACAATGCCAGAACGGTTAATCCTACCAGCTGGGACGAAAAAATATATACAGGGCCCGATTTCTTTGAAAAGATGATAGCAGAGAGAGCAGGAAATGTTGTTGTATTATCAGGGAATAACAGGAAAAAGGCAGAATATATAACAAGATCAATAAATGCAGGACTAAATGTTCTTGCTGATAAGCCTATGATTATCAGCCCTGAAGACTTCATTACGCTTGAAGAAACTTTCCGGACAGCAAAGGAAAAGGGAGTTCTGCTTTATGATATAATGACAGAAAGATTTGAAGTGAACACAATACTTCAGAAGCTGTTATCGCAAAATCCAAAGGTATTTGGAAGCCTGATTGAAGGAACAAAAGACGAGCCCGCAGTGACCAAGATAAGTGTTCATCACTTTTCAAAAATTGTTTCAGGGAAGCCTCTGCAGAGGCCTGCATGGTATTTCGATATTCAGCAACAGGGGGAGGGAATTGTTGATGTAACAACACACCTTGTCGATCTGGTTCAGTGGGAATGTTTTCCTGAACAAATTCTTAATCCTGAGGATATCACAATGGTAGAAGCAAAAAGATGGCCGACTGTTATTACCAGGGATGAGTTCAAAGGAGTCACTGGGTATGATAATTTTCCTGATTATCTTAATAAGGATATTAAGGATGGGAAATTGAATGTATATGCAAACGGCGAGATGGTTTATAAGATAAAAGGGATATTCGCCAAAGTGTCTGTAGAATGGAAATTCCAGGCCCCTCCCGGAGGAGGCGATACTCACTACTCGGTAATGCATGGAACCAAATGCGACCTGGTTATAAGGCAGGGTGCAGAGGAAAAATTTCTGCCAACGCTTTATATTGAGAATGTGAAAGGATTGACAGTAAATAACTTTATATCTGAACTTGAAGGGGCTTTAAAAGCTTTGCCATATGACAGCCTGAAGGTTGAGCAGGTTAACATGTCCACTTTGAAAATATTTGTTCCAGCTAAATACAGAGTCTCACATGAAGAGCATTTCGGCCAGGTAGCCGCCCGATTTCTTGAATACCTTAAAAACGGCAAACTGCCTGAGTGGGAAGCCCCAGGGATGATAACAAAATATTACACTACCACGACTGCGCTGAAGATGGCCCGGGCTAAATAGGTAACCTGTCTCAAATCAACAACCTGCAAGTGTATTTCAGAGACAGGTCTAGGACCTGTCTATACGATTTTACTCAAACATATTTTCAACAGACATCGAATAAAACTCTTCAAGAGATAATCCTGCAGAGACAGCCTGTTGAGGTACAAGACTTTCTTTAGTCATTCCGGGGACTGTATTTATCTCAAGGAAATATGGTTTATCGCCGACAACAATAAAATCAACTCGTACAATTCCTTTGGTTCCCAGAAGTTTGCAAACCGACAGACTTATTTCCTGAATCTCATTCGATAATGATGACGTCATGTCTGCTGGCGTAATTTCACTCGACCTCCCGACAGTATATTTTGCCTCATAATCGAAAAACTCATTCTTACTGATGATCTCTGTAAGAGTCAGAACG
>Ga0302321_100001167_pt1 | contig 22452 bp, 17 predicted proteins | sample Fen_T0_1_FD_202505 | JGI IMG/M metagenome (GOLD analysis project Ga0302321, IMG submission 202505) | Peat permafrost microbial communities from Stordalen Mire near Abisko, Sweden - Fen_T0_1 | ecosystem: Environmental > Terrestrial > Soil > Wetlands > Permafrost | place: Sweden: Abisko...
CAACTGTGAGATAGAATAGACCGGCGATAGCATAAATACCGAAGATAATCTCAGTAGCGTATGCTTCACCGCCAAATAAAAATGCAGCGAAGGCAGATGCAGCGATGCTCAAGGCGAGCAAGATAAGTGAAGTCGTTTTTTTCATGATGAGTGATAGTTCGTGTAGGCTATCGCAGAGTCCGTGCCAATGATTGACATAGTACATAAAACACTGACTAATAACGTAATAAAATTATACCTATGAAACGTGATAAGTATAGTTTCACCGCTGGCGGGAAAATCTTTTCCCAAAAATGGGAAAATAAAAGGGAAACTATTATAAATCGCCAAATCGCGTCTCGATTTATGTCAGCGCCTGATTTTAGGGCAGCTTTGTACTGAAACTGTCGCGCAGTAAAACAGTTGATAGAAAATGATCGGCAGGGTCAAAGCGTCCCTGCCGAGCCGAGGCACACCGGAGCGGATTCTTCTTACCGCGATTACGAGGTCTTTAAATCACTCGCGCGTTGCCGACCAAAAACGACATTCGTCCGAAAACTCGAGGACCGCTTTATTTTCTCGAGCTATTTCTTGGCGCATGGCATCGAATTTGTGCGCCCAGCCGGTCGCGGTGAGGTCCTCAATGATTTCTATCCGATTTGGCAGATGCATGAAGGTTCGGCCAGTCTCATCTTGAAAGTACCGATCGCCGAATTCGACGAGGCGTGGATCTTGTTTGCCTTCGGCCCAACGTAGAGCCTCGAGGCGCCAAAGCGCCTGCTCAGTCGGGCTGCAGTCACGATCATGCGTAGTGAAGAGCAGCGGCGAGCCGGGCTGGCAGATGGCGTGGAGTTCGCGCAACGCGGTGCGGCGGTTTTCGCGACCAGGAATCTGCATGAGACCGTTGAACATGAAGAGCGCCCCGTCGAAGATCTGGCTTTTGGCAGACAATTTTTCCTGGAGCCGTGTTGCGTCGGCGTGGAGAAAGCGAATGGCTCTAGCTCCGCGTTGTTCGGCGAGATCACCTGCTTGCTCAACCAGCTCTTCGGCGAAGTCGAAGGCGGTGAGATTGTGGTAGCCTTCGTGCCAAAGGCCGAGAGTAACACGTCCTGAGCCGCAACCAGCTTCGATCAATGCGGCGTTTTTATCCGTAAAGAAACGTTCGATGAGGATCTGCTCAGATCTCCAGAGGCCAAGAAAATGCGCGGCACGCGTATAGTGGACGACCGCAAGCGGATCATTGAAGTCGGCTTGGACGGTGGAACTGGTTATTTTTTTGACCACAGACACAGGGGACAAGGAGACGAAGAGGAGAAGTTCTCTCTGTCCTCTGCGCCTCCGTGGTTCAATCAGGTTTTTCGTTTCCACTCGGCAATGAACATGCCGTTGGCGTTGTATTCATGCGGCCAGAGTGTGAGCTGGGGCGTTTTCCCGAGAATGGGTTGTGGCTCTAGCTCAGGATGTGCGGCGGTGAAGGCATTGGCTACGGCAGTGGTTTCGCTGCGCGTGAGAGTGCAAACCGCATAGATCAGCCGGCCGTTGAGCTTGAGCGAGCCAGAAACGTTTTCGAGGAGTTGGCGTTGAATGGCGGCCAGTTCAGAGACGTCGTTTTCGGTGGCGGTCCAGCGAGCGTGGGGATTGCGCTGCCAAGTGCCGAGGCCGCTGCAAGGGGCATCGATCAAAATGCCGTCGAATTTTGTTCTAGTTGGCAGAGCGTCCGAACCATCCCATTGAGCCACGCGGAAATTAAAAATCTTCGCACGTGCGGCGCGTTGCTTAAGCGTATGCAGGCGGCGTTCGGAGCGGTCGGTGGCCCAGATAAGGCCTTTGTTCTGCATGAGATCAGCGAGGTGAAGCATTTTGCCGCCTTCGCCCGAGCAGCCGTCCCACCAGGTTTCGCCAGGCTTGGGGGCGCAGGCCAAACCGACAAGCTGCGAGGCGAGATCTTGAATTTCAAAGGCGCCGTTGTGAAACGCGGGAGTTAGGAACAGATCCTGATTGCCGCGGTAGTGCAAGGCGTCGGGAGAGTGCGGTGTGATCTCGCAGTTGCCGAGTGTGGTCGCGAGTTTAGCGGCCGCGCCTGGTCGTGCGCGTAACCAAAGAGGTGGTTCAGTTTGGATTTGGCGTAAGGTTTCTACCGGGAAGTCAACTTCGTTGCGAGCCCACGACGGTATAGCGAGCGCCGATAGGGCTTCGGCTTTGATGCTGGTGTGGCTTTTGTCATAACGCTCCTGGAACTTGAGTGCTTCCTCGACCTTTTTTTGAGCGGAGGCATTTTCGTCCAACCACCTAAACCAACGAAAGTAAGTAAAAACGGCTCGGCTGATGGCGCGTTTTTCACGAGGACCAGGGCGGCGTGCGCTGATGAAGTATTTGCGGAGCGCAGCATCGGCACGCAGCTCCGGGGTGATCGTAGTGAGTACGCGGGCGGCGTGGTTTAGGGTGAGGGAGTCAATCATGTTTTATCCGCGTTTGGACCAGCGGCGGTCTTGTTTGAGCTCAAGGCGTTTTGTTTCGAGCTCGACGCCTACAACGGCGGGATGTGTGCGGAGTTGCTGAAATTTAGCAGGACTGAGTTTCCAACCAAGAGCGCTGCTTGCCTCGGAAACGGCGGTGGCGCGTTGGTCGAAAACGAAACTGATAGAAATTTTAGTGTCGCCAACCTGTTGGTTAAGCGCGTCGCGGAGCAAACGGAGGAAGTCGTTGAGTTCAGGATGCTGCGGCTGGAGGAGCCAATTGACGCGCTTTACCGAACCAGTGACGAAGTTCTCAAGGGGATAGCATTCCTTTACATTGATGCGCGCGCCATCCTGACCGACGATGATATTGCCTTGTACCAGCACGGGCGTGTTTTCGATGAGGTTCATCGAATAAGCAGCATAGGCATCAGCGAACATGTTGAGTGCGACGGATGCGCGTTTCGTCGCGAGGGTGAACGCTGCCCAAGGACGATTATCTTTTTTTGAAAGTTTTTTCGCGATGGCGCCGACGATGCCGCAGAGGCGAAATTCCGTGCGATCGGGCTGGTTGAGCAACTGGTCGACGGGAAATGTGTCGATCGCTTCGGCGAGCCCGTTGTAGGCATTGAGCGGATGGCCGGACACGTAGAAACCGAGGAGTTCTTTTTCGAAGGTGAGGCGCTCAGTCGAGGTAAAATCGCTGGCGGTTTCGGTCTGTGCGATTGCTTTGCGAGCCGGGGGTGCCCCGCCTGCATTTTTACCTTTAGAGCTTTTGGCCGGTTCTTCATCGAGCATGTCGAGCAGGCTGAACTGGCCGGCTGCGCGGTCGCGTGCGTGCGAAGCAGCCCCAGCCAGAGCGGCGTCGATGTTGTCGAAAAGTTTTTTACGCGGAGCGCCGCTGAAATCGAAGGCGCCGGTTTTCACGAGATGCTCGAGCACACGTTTGTTGATGGCCCGTCCGTCAACGCGGCGCACAAGATCTTCGAAATCGACGTAAGGGCCGTTCTTCTCGCGTTCTTCGATGATTTTCTGCGCGGCTTGTTCCCCGACGCCTTTGATCCCGGCCAGTCCAAAACGGATTTTGTCGCCGACGGGCGTAAAGTTTTCACGCGATTCGTTGACGTCGGGACCGAGAACGGTGAGGCCCATGGACTCGCACTCAGCAATGAAATGGGCGACTTTTTCAGTGTTGCCCAGTTCTGCGGTCAACACGGCGGCCATGAATTGCACCGGGTAGTTGGCTTTCAAATACGCGGTTTGATACGCGACCATCGCATAAGCAGCGGAGTGTGATTTGTTGAAACCATACTGGGCGAACTTATTGAGCAAATCGAAGATTTCGTTAGCCTTCTTTTCGTCGATGTTGTGGTGCTCCTTGGCACCGGCGACGAACTTCACGCGTTCTTTTGCCATGCCCTCCGCGTCTTTTTTGCCCATGGCGCGGCGAAGCATGTCGGCGCCACCGAGCGTGTAACCGGCGACGACGCGGGCGCATTCCATAACCTGTTCTTGGTAGACAATAATGCCGTAGGTTTCTTTGAGAACGGGTTCGAGTAGCTTGTGAGGGTAGGTTATCGAGGACGGATCTTTTTTGCCTCGTGCATAGTCTGGGATGAACTGCATCGGACCCGGACGATAGAGCGCGGAAATAGCGTTGATGTCGTCGATATTGGAGATGCCGACGAGTTTGGACGCGTTCTGCATACCGCCGGATTCCAGCTGGAAAATACCAACGGTTTTACCGGAATTAAGCAGCGTGTAAGTTTTAGGGTCGTCGAGAGGGATCGGCTCGATGTCGAATTTCGGATCGGCGGTCAGGCGGACGTTTTTCACCGCATCATCGATCACGGTGAGCGTTTTAAGACCGAGAAAGTCCATCTTCAGCAGGCCGAGCTTGCCGACGGCGTTCATGTCGTACTGCACAGTAACGTCGCCTTCTTGCAGCGTGAGCGGGACAAATTCGTCGAGCGGCCGGTCGGTGATGATGATGCCAGCGGCATGCTTGCCGGTGTTGCGCACCATGCCTTCGAGGACGCGGGCCTCGTCCATGATTTTTTTGGCGACAGGATTGCGGGCAACCTCGTTGCGCAGATCGGCGGACTTGGTGAGGGCGTCTTCGAGGGAGATGCTGATCTCGTCGGGGATCATCTTCGCCAGACGATCGGCCTCAGCGTAAGGTAGATCGTGGACGCGCGAGACGTCGCGGATAACCATTTTCGCACCAAGTGTGCCGTAAGTGATGATGTTGGCCACGCAGTCGTTGCCGTATTTCTGCCGCACATAATCGATGACCTCGCCGCGGCGGCGCATGCAGAAGTCGATATCGAAGTCGGGTGGCGAAACGCGTTCGGGATTCAGGAAGCGTTCGAACAGCAGACCGAAGCGGATCGGGTCAATGTTGGTGATAGCGAGTAGATAGGCGGCGAGACAGCCGGCGCCGGAACCACGACCGGGGCCGACAGGGATATCGTGGCGCTTGGCCCACGCGATGAAATCCCAGACGACGAGAAAGTAGTCCACGAATCCGGTGATGTTGATGATCGAGAGTTCGTAGCCCATGCGGACGACGAGGAGTTCGTCGGAGGCGAGGCCGGAGTAGTCGGGAGGCTGAGGCTTTTGGCCGGCGGGAAGATTGACGAGTTTCGCGAGGCGTTCTGCGACGACGGAATGTTTGGCGATGTCGTCATAGTCGACATTGTAACGTTTCTTCAAACCCTCAACGCAAAGCTGGTGCAGGTAACTGGCACGGTCTACCTTGATTTCTGGCGGTAGAGGATATTTCGGGTAGCGCTCGCTGCCTTTAGGGAAGGGGATGGAGAGGTCGCACATCTCGGCGACGAGCTGAGTGTTGGTCAGCGATTCAGGGATTTCGCCAAAGAGCTTGGCCATCTCGTCACGCGACTTGAGGAAGAATTCTTTGCTGTCGAATCGCATGCGGTTCTCGTCTGCGATCTTTGCGCCGGTCTGGATGCAGAGCATCGCATCGTGCGGGCCGGCGTCCTCAGCGCGTACGTAGTGAACATCGTTGGTGCAAATGACCTTGAGGTTAAACTCCTCGGCAAGTTTGAGCAATCCGGGGACTATTTTGCGCTGCTCGGCGAGTCCATGGTCCTGGATTTCGATGAAAAAGTTCTCACGGCCAAAGACTTCGACGAAATGCGCGGTGGCTTTGCGAGCGTCTTCTTCGCGGTCGTGGAGCAGGTGCTGAGGGACGATCGCGGCGAGGCAACCGCTGAAGGCAACGAGCCCGCTGGAGTACTTAGTGAGGGTTTCCCAATCAGCGCGCGGCTTATAATAGAAGCCCTTCAGATGGGCATCGGAGACGAGTTTGAGCAGGTTTTGGTAGCCTTGGAGGTTCTTCGCGAGCAGACCAAGATGGTAATAGCTTTTGCCATCTTCGGCTCGGCCATTTTTCTCCAGTCGAGAGTTTTCAACGATGTAGATTTCACAACCAATGAGTGGCTTTATGTTCTTCTCTTTCGCCGCCTTATAAAACTCGATTGCCCCGTAAAGATTGCCATGATCGGTGAGCGCCAGAGCCGTCATGCCGAGGCTCGAAGCGCGGTCCATCAACCGGTCGATCCGGCAGGCGCCGTCCAACAAACTGTAGTCTGTGTGGACGTGGAGATGGACGAAATTCTTGTCGGGGGAGGACACGGTAGATTAGGCAAGGACGGATAGGAGTTTTTTCAAAGGGTAAAATACGTTTGACGATGCAAAATTTATTTTGCCTATTCGTCGTCTTTTTCCGTTCACAACCCGTCTGACAACATGTCCATCGAAATCAAAATCCGCAAAAACGAGCCCGTTGACCGTGCGCTCCGTCGCATGAAGAAGAAGCTCGATCGCGAGAACATCATCAAAGGTGTCCGCGCCAAGCGTTATTACGAGAAGCCGTGCGAAAAACGCCGTCGTAAGGAGAAGGTCATGGCCTTCACTGCGATGCTGCGCCGCCGCCACGAAGGCTAAGCGATATTACGCGTTTTGCTCACTTTACGCGGCCGCACTCCGGTTTACGGAGAGCGGTCGTTTCTTTTTGGCGTTGCGAGGAGCCGCAGGAGCCGTCTTTTGGTGAGACAGGTTTTCTGAAAAGGTTAACTCATTGAAACCAACGCTTTCACTTTCCACCTGCTGGTGCTCGGCCCGTCATACGGACGGGTATAAAATGCTGCGTGAGATCGCAGATCTGGGCTTTTCTCACGTGGAACTCAGCCATGGCGTTCGTATCACGCTCGTGCCTGGCATTCTGAAGGCAGTGGAGGAACGGGTAATAAAGGTTGGCTCCACACACAATTTTTGCCCATTGCCGACGGGTATAACCCAAGCGGCGCCGAACCTTTTTGAGCCTTCTGCGGTCGAAATGCGCGAGCATGACCAATGGTTGCGGCAGACAAAGCGCTCCATCGAGTTTGCAGCCCAGATGAACGCTCGTGTGCTCGTGATGCACCTCGGCAGCGTGCAGTTTGTGATGGGCAACCCCGCACAGCGGCTCGACACCTACGCCGATAAGCATCCAGGTGTCGATCTCACCACGGACCCGAAATACAAAACACTTTTAGAGGAATCGCTTAAGAAAATGCGCAAACGCATGCCCCAATATTGGGAACGCGTAAAACTAAGCATCGAAGAAGTTCGAGCCTTTGCGGCAGAACGTGGCGTCGCGCTTGGTTTTGAAAATCGGGAAAAATTTGAAGAGCTACCCCTCGACGACGATTTCGAAAAATTAATCTACGGCGTCACTCAGCCCAACACCGTTGGCTATTGGCACGACACCGGTCATGCTGAGATCAAACAACGCATGGGCTTGCTTAAGCAGCGGGAGCACCTCGAAAAACATGCGGGACGACTCATCGGCTTTCACTTGCACGACGTGGACGCTGAAGGTCGCGATCACCGTCCGGTCGGCGAAGGCACAGTGGATTTCAAAATGATCAGTTCGTTTTGGAAGCCCCACCACTTGCTCGTCCTAGAATTCAGCCCGCGCATCGCCGTCGAAGACGTTAAAAAGTCAAAACAGCGCATCGAGGCGCTGATGAAAAAATAACCCGCTTTCTTATGAAAACCCAACTCCGTTTGGCTTGTGTATTATTATTCGCCTGGACGACTTCAGTCGCAGTCTGGGCTGCTGGTGAGACAACAGCTGCTCAGGCACCGGCGACGGCGCCCGCTGCGCCGTCAGCTGTTCAGATCGAGCTGAAGCAGGTGGTAGACAAAATAAAAACCAAACTTCAGGCAGGAGCTCGGACCGAGGAGGCGCTGGCAGAGGATATGAAGGGATTTGACGCGATTCTCGCGGCCCACAAAGACGAGAAAACCAATGACGTCGCGCAGGTGTTGGTTATGAAAGCCATGCTTTACGTCGAGGTTTTGCACAATTTCGACAAGGGCGAAGAGTTACTCAAACAGCTGAAGAAAGACTTCTCGGACACGCAGATTGGCCAAAGGGTCGACGGCATGCTTTCGATGTTGGCCCAGCAGAAAGAGTCGCAGAAACTGCAGGCCTCGTTTGTGCCGGGCGCTATATTTCCTGACTTTGCCGAGAAGGATTTCCTTGGCCAACCTGTCTCGATCGCTAAATATAAAGGGAAGATTGTGTTGATCGATTTCTGGGCTACTTGGTGTGGGCCTTGTGTTGCTGAGCTGCCTAATGTGCTCGAAGCCTACAAGAAATACCATGACAAGGGCTTTGAGATTATCGGCATAAGCCTCGATAAAGAGGAAGCTAAGTTGAAGAGCTTCATCGCTGAAAAGAATGTGACCTGGCAGCAATACTTCGATGGCAAAGGCTGGGAGAACAAGCTCGGTCAAAAATACGGTATCAAGAGCATCCCAGCGACCTTCTTGCTCGATCGTGAAGGCAAAATTATCGCGAAAGACCTCCGCGGTCCGGCGCTAGAAGCTGAGCTGGAAAAACAGCTCGGCAAATAAACGGTTGCTTAATTTTATTGGTTAAGACCAAGCCTGCTCACTGCGTCTGCAGTAGCAGGCTTTTCGTTGGTCGCAATAAGTTCGCTAACCCAACGTCGATGAGGGCCTGAGAGGGTGACGGAGCTGAGCTCGTCTAAAAATATCCAAGCGAGTTCTTGATTTTTTTTAACGACATCGAGTTGATCGACTGAAAGCGTAACATGGAAGATCGTCTCTGTGATCGCGTAACGTGTGATGCTGCGGCGGCGAACGGCTAACGGCACGATTCCGCTAAAATCATTTTCGTTCAGGCCGAGATCGCTGGCTTTGGGCAATTCATGCTGATTGGCCAGGCGTTTGGCTGAAGCGTGCGCACGGTGCAGCAAGAGCTGGCCATTTTGCTCGCACCAAATACGGATGACGGCGACTTGTTCGATCTTTTTTGCGGCCAATTGCGGGAATTTCTCCGGCTCACCAGAGCGAGCGGCTGCGCAAAACGAAAGTACCGGGCAAATAGTACAAAGTGGGTTTTGCCGATGGCAAACGGTTGCGCCGAGCTCCATCATCGCTTGATTGTGATCACCCGGCGATTCATGCGAGAGTATCGAATCGGCGAGGGACGTAAAAGCCTTTGCTGCGTTCGCCGAGTCGCGATACTCCGTGGCGTCAGCGGTCAACCGAGCGAGGATGCGTACGACGTTACCATCGACGCAGGCGGATTTCGCGCTGAACGCGATACTCGTAATCGCTGCTGCGGTGTAAGGACCGACCCCGGGTAGCTCGCGCCACGCCTCGGCTGTGCGGGGCGGCTCGGGCAGTGCAGCGACGGCTTTGGCGAGTTTGTGCAGGTTGCGCGCGCGCGAGTAGTAGCCTAGCCCTTCCCAAAGTTTGAGCACCTGTTCTTCTGAAGCTGCGGAGAGTGAGGCGAAGTCCGGCAGCGCACTCATCCAGCGGGCGAAATAGGGTAGCACGGTTTTCACCTGCGTCTGTTGCAGCATGAATTCGCTCACCACCGTCTTATAAAGTGAAGGGGCTTCCCGCCAGGGGAGTGTTCGCTGATTTGTACGATACCAGGTGAGCAATGCTTGCTGAAACGCGGTTTTGTCAGTCGAAAATTTAGCGTGGCTAGGCACCCACGCAGAGAATGCAAAAACCGGCCGGTGTGAAGCCGGGTTTTCTTTTGCGTGCATTTTATAAGATTTTGTGGCCACTAGTTTCATGCCCAAGAAGACAGACCTAGACGACGCGGATGCGCCGAAGAAGATTTCCAGCTACACGGTTAAGCTCGATGACGTGCAAATGGAGAAACTTAAGTCTATCTGCGAGGGCCGCAGTTGGGAGCCTTTTGAAGTGGCGTATGCACGTTTCGCGTTCAAAGCCGATCACTTGAGACTCAATGTGACCGCCTACACGAGTGGCAAAGTCGTCATTGCTGGCAGGGGCACAGAAGATTTTATACGTGACACGATCGAGCCTGAAGTGACGGGGGCTGCGAAACTTGGTTACGATGACGTTTTGCATCCCGACTGGTTTCAACCGCACGCAGGACTCGACGAAAGCGGCAAGGGCGACTTCTTTGGCCCGGTTATCGCCGCGACAGTCATAGCCGAAAAACCTGCGATCGATGTCTGGATCAAAGCAGGGGTTAAAGATTCAAAAAAGATAACTGAGTCGCAGATTATGAGACTCGATAAAATAATCCGCGACACGCCGGGTGTGTCGGTACGAACCTGTTTCAGCGGTATGCCGAAATATAACCAGATGATGGCGCGCCCTGGGCAGAACTTGAACAGACTTCTGGCCTGGCAGCACGCGACGGCTCTCTGTGATGCGCTCGAACGCAAATGGGTGCCGTGGGGATTGCTCGATCAGTTTACCGAACAGCCGCTCGTGCAGCGCGAACTTGAGCGGAAGGAATTGAAAAATTTCGAGCTGCGCATGCGGACCAAGGCTGAAGAAGACCCCGTGGTTGCGGCGGCATCGATTGTCGCTCGTGCCGAATTTGTGCGGCAGATGCACGAGCTTTCAAAAAAGTTCGGGACGAAATTGCAGAAAGGCGCCGGCCCGTTGGTGAAACAGCAGGCCAACGAGATGATCAGAAAATTTGGCGCTCGCGCGCTCGGTGATTTCGCGAAGTTACATTTCCGCACGGCTTACGAAGTCGTTTCTGCTGCTGGAAAACTCGACGAGCTGCCATTACCCGAACCAAAAGATAGAATTGAGTGGTAGCCGAAGGTCGGATGGGTGCCTGCTCGCGGCGCCGGGGGCCACGCGAGCGAGTTTACCTCCGTTGAGTGCTCTTAACTCAGGCCTGCTTGGCGGCAAGTTGGCGGATATATTGGGTGAATTCTTCGTCTTCACCTTCGAGCAGGCTCGGCAACGCTTCGCGGAATTCTACGCGTCGCACCCACTCGATCATGTAATCTTCCCACGACTGCCAGAGGCGACGGGCTTTTTTATCCATGTCATCCTCATACACGAGAAGATAGGCGCGTTCGAAGAGAGAGATGAGGATGCCGAAAATCGCGAGGCGGCGTTCCTTTTGTTCTTCGGTCATCTCGTGGCGCACTCCCTCGCGGCGGAGGAGCTGAAGATCGGCGTTGTCGAGTACGAGCTTGAGGAATTCGCGATATTCGTCGGAGAGCCGTTGGTAAATTTCCTCCTCCTCGTTATCACGTTCTTTGCGTTTCTCCATGATGAAGACGACGATCGCAAAAGGCAGGCCGATGACGGTGACGACGTAACTGAGAAATTCAAAAGTCTCCAGGAGGGTCATGGCGGATATTATTCAGCATTTATATAAGCATGACAGGCAGCCGCTCAAGTCGTGTCGCGTGCTTGCGCCCCTGGCGATGTTCTTTACAACAAAACGGATGAAACGCCGCCAGCTCCGCGGTTTTGACCTAAAGCAGATAGAAGCGTTTACCAGCCTCATCGGTGTCGACGAGGTCGGACGCGGTGCGCTGGCCGGCCCCGTTGTCGCGGCGGCGGTGCTGGTGAATAAAGAATTTCTCGAAAATCGCTGGGCGATGACGCGCGCGCAGAAGGTCAACGACTCCAAACAGCTGACGGCGGCTGAGCGCGAGGAGTTGTTTTTCGATTTCGAAACACTGATGGGCCAGGGCCAGATTCACGCGAATTATGGGGTTTCCTCAGTCGAGGAGATTGAAACCTTCAACATCCTAGGTGCGACCAAGCTGGCCATGCGTCGTGCCTTGGAAGGCATTTACGAGCCGAGTGCATTCGAACGGCGGACAGAGCCGGATCTTTTTTCATCCGCTGACGAGGTGGCGAAATTTACGCCACAAGTGTCATGCCGCATTCTGATCGATGGTTTGCCGTTAAAACATTTTCCTTATCCACATGTCGGCATTGTGCGTGGCGATGCGCGTTCGCTTTGCATTGCGATGGCTTCGATCGTGGCCAAGGTGACGCGCGACCGGATGATGGTGGAGCTTGACGGAAAGTATCCGCATTATGGATTCGCGCAACACAAAGGCTACGGCACCGAGGAACATCGGTCGGCCGTGTTGCAACACGGTGCTTCGAACCAGCACCGCACGATTTTTCTGCGAAAACTGCTCAACCAGCGCGCGGATGCGGCGCAGATGAACTTCCTCTCAGACGAAGACGTATTAGGCGAAGAGTAGGCTAATTGTCAGTCGCCGCCGAACGTCACGCCAAGAGCAAGGGCAGTACGGACGATGTCACCGTCGGGCGGAACCGTGCGTAATCGGCCGATGGCTTCCGTGATGAGAACGGCGACCGTGTCCGGTGGACGAGATGCGACCATGTAACCATATTTTCCGTCTTGCACGAGTTGCACGGCTTTTACGCCGAAACGCGTGCAGAGCAATCGGTCGAAAGTCGTGGGGCCACCGCCGCGTTGAAGATGTCCGAGCACCACCACGCGCGTCTCTTTTCCTGTGCGTTTGCCAACTTCATCAGCCACAACAGCGCCAATGCCGCCGAGCCGCATTTCGTGATCTTTCGCCACCTTTTCCTTAGAGACAAAATCACCGCCTACGGATCGTGCGCCCTCGGCGACTACGATAAGCGTGAAAAGCCGGCCCATCGCTTCGCGCTCAGCAATTTTGCGACAGATCGAATCGTAGTTGAAGGGAATTTCAGGGATTAAAATGATGTCGCCGCCTCCAGCGATACCGGCATGCGCGGCGATCCAACCCGCGTAGCGGCCCATGACTTCGAGTACCATTACGCGGCTGTGACTGGCGGCGGTCGTGTGGAGCCGATCAAGTGCATCGGTCGCGCAGGCCACAGCAGAGTCGAACCCGAAAGTGATCGTTGTGGCCTCAAGGTCATTGTCGATGGTTTTGGGCACGCCGACCACAGGGATTCCGTGCTCGAATAAGGCCTGAGCAATGGTTAAAGAGCCGTCACCACCAACACAAATCAGCGCCCGCAAACCGAGTGAATCGAAGTTGCGCTTGGCTTCGTCGAGAATCTCGCGAGGGATTTCAGCCTTTTGCCCATGCCCAGTTTTGGCGGAGAAGCGTCCGCGGTTGGACGTGCCGAGCACCGTGCCGCCCGCTGTGAGTAGGGCGCCCATCTCGCGGTGATCAAGAACGCGAAAAGAGACGGGAGCGAGCAATCCCTCAAAACCGCCGTGAAACCCGAGGGTTTCCCAGCCGAGGCGCGTGGCTGCTTTGACCACGGCGCGGATGACTGCGTTGAGGCCGGGGCAGTCGCCGCCGCCAGTGAGGATGCCGATGCGTTCAGGCTTCATGGCAGCAGGAATAGGGGAATATCGAGCGCTGAACAAGCTTTGTTGCAGGCGCGTGGTTTTTACCGCAAGGCCCGCCGCGCCGGGTTGCAAGTTAGGACAGGTTTTGTTTTTCTATCGTGTATGGCCGGCAAGAAACACTCCTCGCTTGATCGCGTCCTCGGGCGTCTCGACACGCTCGATACCGTTAATCTGACCAATCTCGTGCAGCGGCTTGCGCGCGAGCGCGGGCTTTTCGAAAGCATATTCAACACGCTTCAGGAAGGCGTGCTCGTCATCAGCGCCAACGGCCAAATCGACTACGCGAATCATGCGGCGCACCGGATCATAGGACTGCGAGAAGACGAGTTAAGTGGTGCGACTCTCTGGCGACTAGTTCCTGGGTTGCGGCCATCACTTGAGGCATCGCTAGATGACAGCACACCATCGTTGCCGGTTGTTGCGCGCGAGATTGAGCTTTCCTACCCTGAACCGCGATCGGTGCGGCTCTACATGGTGCCTTTTCAGAACGAGGGTGTTGGCGCAACGCGTCGGTTCGCCGTCATTCTGAGTGATATTACTCGTGATAAACAGACAACCGAAGAGCGTATCGAAAACGAACGCACGTCGTCTGTACTGCTGCTCGCCGCGGGAGTGGCGCACGAGCTGGGGAATCCACTTAACTCCCTCACGATTCACCTGCAGCTCATCGAGCGACGTCTGAAGAAACTAAAAGCCGCGAAAACTAAGGACTCCGACGCGCTTGGGGACTCAATCCGAGTGTGTCAAGACGAGGTTCGGCGCCTCGACGGCATCATCACGAATTTTCTCGACGCTATCCGGCCGCAGCCGCCTGACCTGACAGATACCAATCTTGCCGACGTGCTCGATGATGTCTTGCGCTTCCAGCAGAGCGAAATACAGGACCGCGGCATTACAGTCGAGGCTGAGACACCGGCCGACCTTCCGATCGTCATGGCGGATAGGAACCAATTAAAACAGGTATTTTTCAATCTGATCAAAAACGCGTTGGAGGCCATGCAGTCCGGCGGCTGCCTGCGCATTCGCACGAGGGTTGATGACGACAATGTGTATTTGCTTTTTGGCGACACAGGGGCTGGCATCAAGCAGGAGGATTTGGTGCGCCTTTTCCAACCCTATCACACCACTAAACCTGGAGGCCACGGGCTTGGCCTCATGATCGTGCAGCGCATCATGCGTGAACATGGCGGCCAAGTGGGTATCGAGAGCAAGGAAGGTGTAGGTACAATAGTGACCCTGCAGTTTCCGCAAAAGAACCGTCGCGTGCGCATGCTTAAGTGAGCGGCTAGGGTTTTACCCTACAGGCCGGTTCTGAGAATCCACTGAACTACAGCAAGGCGAAGCTCTCTCACTAGTTCGTTTCGGAAGGTCTAGAGTGCGACCGATTCCACTATTCCTTCTATGAAACAACATGGCTTCATTAAATCTGGTCTGCTGGCCCTAGGGCTCGCAGGTCTTCTTGCGGGCGCGAGCACAGCCTCGGCCCAGTTTGTCAACGGCGGCTTCGAAGATGGCACGTTCAACGGCTGGACCAAAGGCTCCGGTTACTGGGATGGTACTTGGCCAATCAATACCTCCAGTTACTTCCCCAGTGGTTCTAATTATAGTGCTGGCTACGACGCCAGTGCGATTGTGACGCCGGGCGACGATCCGATCGTAGGGTCACTGCTGAATCGTGTATACGCGGGTAATTATGCGGTCAGGGTCAATGATTGGGTTAATAACAATTCCATTTCTGCGATTAAACAGACTGTGGCGAATTATCAGGATACCACTATTTTCTTCGAATGGGCGGCTGTTCTTGAGGCTTCGCACGGGTCTACTGACTCGGATAATTTTACCCTCAGGCTGACGAATGACACCAAGGGGATCACCCTCTTTAACGCGTCTTATAACTCGTTTGATAATGGTTCGATTTTTAGTACCCTTGGCAGCTGGTACTATACCGCATGGCAGGTGCAAAGCCTCGATGTCTCTGCCTATATTGGTGACACCTTTACGTTAGAGCTTCTCGCCTCCGATTGCCCGTATGGCGGTCACGCGGGCTATGTGTACCTCGACGGGTTCGGCAGTGTGATCGTACAGCCCGGTCCTGGCGGCGGCGCTGTACCCGAGCCTTCAACCTACGGTATGATTGGTGCAGTTGTATTGCTCGGTGGCGTTTTTATCCGCCGCCGCTTCGCGAAACGCTAACATTCTTAATTTTATCGCCTTAACATCGAAAAAGCTCCCTGCCTCGTGGCCGGGAGCTTTTGTTTTTCGAGCCCGAAGCAGCGATCAACAGGAAGTCGCTTATTTCCAATATGTAATGGATAAAACGAGAACTATTAACGATTAAATTATCTAATTGTAAACATAAGCAGTATTAGAATTTGGTGGTTTCCATTACGCAATTCTGCTGCAAAACCCTTCAACTCTTAAAGGCAAACCACTCTCAACAACTTCTCAATAGTAGCTAAGATAGGGCCGGTAATTTCAAATACTCCCATGAAAAAAACTGGCATCCTCAAATCCGCTCTACTGGCCCTTTCGCTGGTTGGCTTTTTAACAACCACGGCGTCGGCGCAACTGCGCACGCTTTCGGGCTATTCGCCCTCAACTCTCGCAGCGAATGACGACGGTTCTACAGGCCTCGTGAATTTTGGATTTTCGGCCAATTTTTTTGGTGCGACCTATAATCAAGCTTATATCAATAATAATGGTAACATCACTTTTAGCTCTCCACTAGAGACATTCACTCCATTTGGGTTAGCTGGCACAGATTCTATCATTATTGCTCCGTTTTTTGCTGATGTTGACACTCGCAGCGTTGGTTCAGGTCTGATGACTTACGGCTCTGGCCAGCTCGGTGGTCACAACGCCTTTGTGGTCGATTGGCCTCATGTAGGTGATTATAATTATCTTCAGATCTACAACACCTTCCAACTGGTATTGATCGACCGCAGTGATATTGCTGCAGGCGATTTCGATTTCGAATTCAACTACACCGTCGTTAACTGGGAAACCGGCCAGGCGAGTAATGGCAATAGTCAAGGTCTAGGTGGTTCTCCTGTCCGTATTGGTTATTCCAGTGGTGGTACGAACCCAACCTCGTTCGAGCTGACTGGCTCAGGCATCAGCGGCTTCTTTCTCGACAGCAATCTAGTTACGGGCCTGATCTACAACCAGTATGGCATACCGTTTGACGGAGCCAACATGGACGGACGCTATTCTTTTAGTGTACGCAATGGCACCGTCATTGACGGCGCTGTTCCAGAGCCTTCGACCTACGGCATGATTGGTGCCGCTGCCCTGTTGGTCGGCGTCATGATCCGTCGTCGTTTTGCCAAGCTTTAATCTTTTTGTAAGTTGAGTCAGCAAGCTCGCGGTTTAGACGCCGCGAGCTTTTTTGTGGCCTGACGTCTATACCTGCAATCGAATGGCTGTGCCAAAGTTGCACGGTGCTTGACGTGAAACGCGACTGGCGTGTGAATGGCGGTATGGTCCCGAGCGTCCTCATCGTTGACGACGAAAAGCACACCCGCGAGGGGTTGCAGCAGGCATTGGAAGACAGCTATGATGTCACCATTGCCAGCAGTGCTGACGAAGCCTTCAATCTTTTTGAGGCGCAGGAGTTCGATGTGATTTTGACGGATCTGCGTATGCCTGGAAAATCCGGGCTCAAGGTTATCGATAAGGCGCTCTCGCTGCCGAATCACCCTGCAGTGCTTATGATGACCGCTTACGGAAATATCGAGACAGCGGTTGAAGCGATGAAGCGTGGCGCTGTGGATTTTCTAACCAAGCCGGTGAATATCGAGCGGCTTGAGGTCTTGATTCAGCGTGCGCTGAAATCGAAGACACTCGAAGTGGAGGTAAAACATCTTCAAGAAAGGCTCGACGAGAAATTCAACATCGCTGGCATCGTCGGCCACTCGGAGAAATTGCAAGACGTACTTGGCCGCGTGAAACTCGTCGCACCGTCGCGGGCCACGATCCTCATTGAAGGCGAATCAGGCACCGGCAAAGAACTGATTGCTCAAGCGATTCACCAGGCGAGTCCGCGGGCACGTGCGACGTTCGTCGCGGTTCATTGCGCGGCGCTTTCGGAAAATCTCCTTGAAAGCGAAATTTTTGGTCACGAGCGCGGAGCCTTCACCGGCGCGATGGAAAGACGTATTGGTCGTTTCGAAGCGGCCGATGGCGGCACGCTTTTTCTCGACGAAATTGGCGAAATTTCTCCGTCCACGCAGGTGAAACTTCTGCGCTTTCTTGAAACCAAAACCATTGAACGCGTCGGCGGATCGAAACCGCTTCAGCTCGACGTCCGTTTGGTTGCAGCAACTAATCGCGGTTTAGAGCAGATGGTTCGTTCGGGAAAATTCCGCGAAGATCTTTTCTTCCGGCTCAATGTCGTGCGCATCACCATGCCTCCGTTGCGAGAGCGTATAGATGATATCCCGCTTTTGCTGGCGCATTTCAATAAACTTTTCAGCGACGAAAACGGTGTGCAGCCATTAACCATCGAACCAGGCGCCATGCGTTATTTACAGGCATATTCGTGGCCTGGAAACATACGCGAATTGCGCAATTTCGTGGAAAACGCAGTCGTGCTGCATCGTGGTGGCAAGCTAACCGAGTTCGAACTCGAACCTAAATTCCGTGGCGAGACGCTGGCGTTACCGAACGGCCCTTCGTCAGCTTACGGTACGGCTGCTTCGGCCGTTTCTCAGGCGGCTGGTTCGGCTGACGCCTCTTCGCTCTTAGTCGAGGACAATGAAAAGCGGCTTTTGCGCGAGGCTTTGATCAAAGCGCGTGGCAACCGCACCCGTGCGGCCAAGCTCATGGGCATCAGTCGGCGCACGCTTCATCGCAAACTGTCGCAATGGCCAGAACTTGACGTCATTGACCGGTGAAAACTGTCCGTTCACTTCAGGAATGGGTTCACTGGCTAGAAATCGGCCCGGGCGCGCGTTGGATTAGGCGAGCAGCTATGTTTATCGGAATCGTTTTGCTGTCGTTGAGACTTGGGTACACCCAGTTTCGAGGGCCGCAAACGGAAGTTACGCTGGCCCAGGCGGTGGTTGGTCGTCAAATCGCAGCAGGGGAGGGCTACACCACACCTATACGCTATCCACAAACACTGGCAGCTTTGCGTGCCCATGGGCAGAAGCCAGATTTTGAGCATGCTTGGCCGGAATTGCATCAAGCTCCACTTTATCCTGCGGTGATCGGCGGCGCGCTGTCGGCTTTGCCGGCGCATTTTCATCATGCACTTTTCCAGAGTGTTCCTGTTCCGCCTGATGGTTTTAAAGCGGATTATTTTTTGTTAGGGTTGAATATTCTTCTCCTTTGGTTTTCCGCCTGGTTGACCTACCTGCTAGGTCGTCGATTGTTCGATCCCGCAGTGGGAATGATCGCTTCACTTGGGCTGCTCGCTTGTGCCACGGTGTGGACCCACACGGTAGCGGTGGACGGCACCCCACTCATGATGGTGCTGTTTCTTTCCTTGATCCATTTGCTTACTCATGGGGATAGTTCGGTTTCGGCGGGAAAGCCGTTGAGGCTATGGTTTTTTGCGTCAGGTGTAGCCTGCGGGTTGATGTGCTTGTGCGACTATATGGCCTGTTTGGTGGTTGTGCCGGTTTTATTATACGCCGGTTTACGATGCCGAGGACGCGTGAGCAGCACTGCAGTTTTGGGCGTGGCCATAGGTTTTATATTGGTTGTTTATCCGTGGATGTCGCATAACATCAACCTTACTGGGAATCCATTTGCGTTGGCCGGACAGAACGTCGCTCTCAAAGCGGGCGATCCGACCGCAGAACCGGAGATCGTGCGCAACACTTTGGCCGTTGATGGACCTTCGGTAGACCTTCACAAGCTCGGCAACAAGGGCCTCACTGCGCTTCAAACCGCGTTGCGTGAGCAAATTTGGTCTTCAGGCATGTTGTTTACTGCGCTGTTTATGGTTGGGCTCTTATACCGTTTTCGTTCTTCGACTGCGAACAGGATGCGCTGGTTGTTTTTCTCCATCACAACTGTTTTGTTGGTAGCTTACGCGTTTCTCGATTCAGGCGAGGGCGAGCGTTTTCCTGCAATTTATGTCGTTCCCGTTATAGCGATTTTTGGCGCCAGTTTTTTTACGGTATTGGTCGCAAGCAACGAGAGGCTCGCGCCGCACGCCCGATGGCTTGCGGTCGTTTTGGTGGGACTGCAGGCGTTGCCACTTTTGCATGACGTGCTCGAGCCGCGCAGGCTGCACTTTAATTTTCCACCTTACTATCCTGCAGTTTATGCCGGCATGCGCGACGATTCCATGCATCGCGGCGGCCCCGTGTGGATGGCCGACGTGCCAGCGGGAGCGGCTTGGTACAGTGGTCAACGTGTATGGTCGCAGCCGGCCACTTTGCACGACTTTCACGCGGTGGGCATCGATCAACCTGTATACGCGCTTGTGCTTAGTCCACGTACATTGGATCGGCCTTTTTTCGGCGGACTCAACCGGGTGAGCGACAATTCTGGGCGTCTTGGTGAATGGTCGCAGGTTTATACCGGTCTGGTCACGAATAAGTTTCCTGCGGGTTTTCCGCTAATCATGACTCAAAAAGTTTCGGATAATCTCTACGTGTTATTTAATCCGCGAATCATGTTTGAGGCGGGGAAGTAAGCCATGCGAAACCTGCCCTCGCTATTTATCTTGTGCGTTTTTTGCACCTCACGGCTGGTTGCCGTTTATGCGCCGATCCCGGAGATCGAGCAGGGGAAGGCGTTAACTGTGTACCTCGCCACTGGAGCTTACTACGATACGAATATCTTTGGCAGTTCCGACAACGAGATCGGTAGCTACGTCTACGAATTTAATCCGAGCCTGGCCTTTAATGCCTCACTCGATGCAAGGACCTTCGCTTCGGCGGCCTACCGACTTTCTTACGACTACATGCCCGATCGCCCCGGGAAAAAATCGCTCGATAGTCACGAGTTTTTTGCCCGCGTGGCGCATACTTTCACGCCGCAAATGGAGCTCGATCTGAGTGACACTTATCAGATTTCTAAAAATCCACAGTCGTTGTTGCCCGGGCTTGCCACAGTGGTGAATACCGATCAATCGTATAGGCGTAATCAGTTCGACGCTCGTTATGCGACGAGCCTGACCAAACGCACGGGGCTGACCTTTAAAGGCCGCCATACGAGCTACGATTACCAAGAGGCTGACCTGGCACGGAGTCTCAACCGCAATGAAATTCTTGTTGGCGTGGCCGCTAGTCACGCGTTGTTGCCCGAGCTGCAGGCGGTTTTGGAATACAGGCACCTCGTCATCGACTACGCGTCTGACGGTGGTTTTAAAAACAAACAATCCAACTTCGTTCTCATCGGTGCAGACCGTGTGGTGACGGCTAAATTTTCTTTGAGCGGTCGGATTGGTATGGAAGAACGACAGCGCGAAGGGGAGCGCAGAGCCTCGCTGCCGTATGCCGAGTTAGGCCTCAAGCTCGACTATGGCCAAGGCTCGTATGTATCTGCCGGATACGGATATTCCGTCGAAGAAACGTCGAATATCGAACTCTATACTGATATGAGCGTGAACCGTTTTTTTATTAATATTCAGCAAACGATCGTGCCGAAGCTTGTTGCGACCACCTCTGTTACTCTGGAGCCGTCGAAGTTGCATGGCAGGCAGGGTGTGCGCCCTGACCAAAGCGAGACCAACCTGCAGTCAGGATTTGCGCTCATTTATCGGGCGTCGAAAACCTGGTCCGTTTCAGCCACTTTCGATTACGATCATATAACGTCTGATGATCCTTTTCGGCAGCTAAAACGCTCGCGCGGTGGTTTGAGCGCCAAATACGTTTTCTAGTACCGCGGCGCTTGTTACCGTTTGCCCGTTGCATAAACGTATTTCTTTCCGCAATATATTCGCAGAAAATCCGGTACAAAGTGCTTGCTGCTCCCGGCCTCTGGAAGTTCCCTAGCTACGTTTCATGGTTCATACCCACCACCTCGGAAAAGACGGTGCTTCGCTCGCCGACTTCTTCTCGCTACTGCGTTTACGGAAGGCCCTGATATTTTTGATCCTGGGTCTCGTGCTGACCACGACGCTGGCGGTGACCGCGTTCATGCCTAAGTGGTTTGAGTCGAAGACCAACATTCGCGTGGAAAAGCCGGAGGGCGAAGTGAAGCTCTTTCAGGCGCAGCAGAGCGGTTACTACGATCCGTATTTTTTGCAGGACCAGTTCAAGATTTTGCAGGAGGCGAAAATTCTAAATCCCGTTATTGAGAAGCTCGACCTCAACGAAAAACTGGCTGCTCCCTATGGCGCGAGTGCGACGCTCACTCCTGACATTACGCTAGAATATCTCCGCAAGAGCATGCTTCGTATCGAGTCGCCGCGTGGTTCTTCAGTGATCGAGATCGGCGTCCTAGCGCAAGATCCGCGGCTCGCCGCTGACATCGCCAATGAGATTGCCCGCGTCTACTCCGAGGACCGCATCAATCTCGCAACGTCATCGCAACGCGAAGGTCTTGCCCAGCTGCGGAAAGAACTCGAGGCGCAGGAACGCAACGTCTCCGTCCAGCGCGACCTAGTCGAAAAACTTCGCAAAGACCTCAATATCTCCGGCGTCGATCTCAATGCGCGCTATAGCGACATCGAAATCGAAACTCTTCGCCAGATGCAAAATTCGCTTATTGCGCTCAGCGTTGACGCGATTGGCCGCAAGACCCGCTACGAGCGTTTCAAGAGCATTCCCACGGAGGATCGAGTGAACCTCGTTAACTCCGAGCTGATCCAAGATCCCAACATCCAAAACCTGCTCCAGGCCTATTTGCTCACCGATCAAAATGTCACTAAGCTCCGCTCCCGCCTTGGCGAAGCGCATCCCGATCTGATCGCTTCGGTCGAGAGCCGTGAGAAAATCCACGAGCAGCTTGATGGCCAGCTTCGCGGTTACGAAAACGCGCTCGAGATTGCCTACAAAGAAGCCGACGCCCGCGTCACCGAGCTCAAGAGCCAGCTCGCGCAAGCCAAGGTCGACCAGATCCTTTCTGCCCGCGATCGTATGCGCCCTTTTGAGGAAGCCGCGCAAAAGCTCGACGATGAGACCCGCCTTCTCTCTACGCTCAAGGTCACGCTCCGTCAGCGCGAGATCGATTTTCAGGTGCCGAAACGCACGATCGAAATCCTCAACCATGCCGAACCTGCCCGTCGTCCGTCGAAGCCGAACTTGATGCTCAATTTTATCTTCGCTGTGCTGTTTGGCACGGTGCTCGGAGTAGGTACGGCAGTGCTGGTGGAATATTTCGACACGAGTTTCCGCAACGTCGCAGAAGTGGAAAACCGCATCCAGCGCCCGGTGCTCGGCG
>Ga0302321_100001168_pt1 | contig 22448 bp, 16 predicted proteins | sample Fen_T0_1_FD_202505 | JGI IMG/M metagenome (GOLD analysis project Ga0302321, IMG submission 202505) | Peat permafrost microbial communities from Stordalen Mire near Abisko, Sweden - Fen_T0_1 | ecosystem: Environmental > Terrestrial > Soil > Wetlands > Permafrost | place: Sweden: Abisko...
CTCCAGACGCGCCTTGCCGGAAAAATATTCGAGGGGCGAAGCTTCGTCTGGATTGGTGATGCTGACGTGCACCACGCGCCGGACGCCGGCACGCCGGGCGGCCGCAAACAACACGAGCGTATTGGCCACCGCTTGCGCGTGGGTGAACAGCCGGTGATTAAAGCGAACCCAATAAGTATTATACAAGACATCCACCCCGGCGAGCGCCGCCGCCAACCGGTCCGGCTCGTCAAACGACAGCGGGAGGGCGCGCACCTGGTCGCCAAACGGATTCGCGCGCTGAAGTGAATTGGTCAGGGTAATCACCGTCCGCCCCTGCGCCAGCAACCGCGCGGCGAGGTAACGGCCCGAATAACCAAACGCTCCGGTAACGGCATGGAGTTGATTCATATTTCTGTATTTTCTGTTTTTTGTGAAATGTTCAGCTAAAAAATTTAACGCAGCCAGTTGCGAATCCGCGAGCCCCATTTGACCAGCTTGATGCGAGCAGGCAGCGGCAGGCGGCGGACCTCGCCGAACCAGCCGTCCATGTCCTCAAAAAATACCAGCATCTCCCGCACGCGTTCCCGGGTATGGGGTTCCACCGTGCCGCCGTCGTTGAGTTCCGCCGACAATTCCCGGAGCATTTTCAAGGTGGGATCCATTTCGCGCCGTTTGCGCTCGTCCAGGAGGATTTCAAACAACTGCCAGACATCCTTGATGGACTGAAAGTGCTCCCGGCGATCGCCCAGGACATGCACCACTTTGACAACTCCCCACGTTTGCAATTCCTTGAGGCTGTTGCTGACATGGGAGCGGGCCACGCCCAAAGCGGCCACGATTTCGTCTGCGGCGAGCGGCTTGGGGGAGAAGTGCAGCAAGGCATGAATTTGCGCCACCATGCGGCTGATGCCCCAGTGCGAGCCCATCTCGCCCCAGTGCAGCACCAACTTTTCCATGACCGGGTCCAGTTTCATTTCTGTTTTTACAGAAATTAGCAGAATTTCAACCGGCGTCAACAATTGAGTTCGGGAAACGTCATTCACGTCAATCTTCCGACGCGATTCAACGATTGCCGGGATGCGCCTTTTTCCCGCCCGCCACGATCGGGTCTTCGGACGATGGGTTAAATATTTTTTGACCACATAAAAATCGACTTTTGCAGCATGACGATTCTCATCAACTTCATATAGGTCAGTTGAATCAGATTGAGTTTCCCACGGTTTCCCGAGATAACCGCGACGCATTTAAAACCGGCGTTTTAAACGCGAGCGAACCGCCAAAGTTCAACAAACCAAGCGTCGAAAATTAACTTAGTCTAGTTCTATAGCAAGGTCCCTTCCGGCAGCGGCAGTTCCAGACCGGTGGCCTGGGCAAGACGAACCGACAGCCGATGGAAATCTTTGCGGCAGTCAGCCACGGCGGCAACATGCGCGCCAATGGCACCATCGGCAGGTTTTAATTGAAAAATTGGTTTGCGGGCCTCCATCGCCAGCGGCATCAAGCTGCGATAGTGTTTGAGTTGGGCCAGACAATTTGGGTCATTATCCAAGGTCAGATTTCCCAAGCCGGGGACAAGGCGCATGGCCCGGCGATATTCAGCAGGAATCTGTTCAGCCCAACGCAGGTAGGCTTTGACCGGGCGGCTTTGCCGCACAGCGTGCTGAAGCACAACATAACCGGCCGGCTGCATAGCACCGGCTGGCAGCCCGGTCGAACCAGAACTGGATTCATCCATCGCTGCCATGCACGATCGCACGATATTGGCGGGCGGCCCGTATAAATTGGCGGGAGCTTCCTCCAAACGCTTTTTCCAGCCGGAACGCCATTTGTTCAGGGTGGGTCCAAGATTCCGCAAACCTTGCAGGGAGAACAGGTCGGGCACGAGCGGGACGGCCACATGGTCGGCAGCAATGACCGCACAACGGTTGAGGGCACCGAGATTCGGGCCGACATCAATCAAAGCCAGGTCGGCATTAAACTCACGGGCAGCCAAGGTGACGACACGGTGGAAAGCAGCAGTGATACGGAAAGCTTTGGCGACGCCTTCGAGACAATTAGGCCATTGGGTGCTGAGTTCGTCTTCCATTCTCGCCAAGCCGAGATCGCCAGGAACCAGCGCCAGATTCGGTGCGACAATTTCCAAATGTGGCGTTTGAACGTCGCCCGTGCCCTCCTCCAGCAAAGGAGCAACGGCGGCCACAATAGTCTGGCCGGCACTTTGATTCTCCCAGAGTTCAGTCAGGCGATCCTCGGAAAGAAACATCGAGGTGAGATTAGACTGCGGGTCCAGATCCAGAGCAACGGTGCGGACACCCATTTCCGAGAACATCCACGCCAAGTGATAGAGCAACGTGGTTTTGCCCACGCCGCCCTTGTTATTGAAAAAGGCAATGGTTTTCATGGTCGTGCCAGAATCTTAACCCCGAAAAAGGTATCGCCAAACTCAAATTGGGCGGCCGGGCTACCGTTAGCCTGGAGCGCCGTTTGAGCGCGAATTACGCCCCGTCCGTATTGGTTCACAAACCCAAGCACCGCCAGCGCTTCGGCAACGACCGGATTGCGGTAGCTGGTCTGGCGCGGAAAATTGGCAGGCGTGGCTTCGCCATAGAGCGGTCCGGGGCTAATGATTTCCAAGCGGTCGGCAAAACGGTAGAAACGAATGGGCGAGGACGCTTCGTAAGAACGATGCGCAACGGCATTCATCAGCAATTCGCGGATGGCGGCGGGCGGGAAGTCATAAACGGTTTCCTCACGCAAGGCGGACACTGCCACCGGGCGGGACGCGGGCAGGCCGCGAACGAAAGACTCCAATTCGCGAAGCATGGTCAGCAAATCACCACTAAAGCGTTTATCAGCCAAAGGCTGGTCCGCCATCCCGGTGCCGGGAAAATGGACATACTGAAGATACGCGTGTGGCAACCATTGCAGGGGATCTTTGGCAAACAGAAGCATGGCTGCCTGCGTGGGACAATTTTTTGCCAGGTCAAAAAGGCGCAATGACGCCATCTGCAATTCCACCGGACGGTGATTCTCCTCCAGCACGTCACGATCAATCGCCGCCACGCGATAGGTGCCAAGAAATATATCCATCGCCAGGTCGTCCAACTTGCTCCCGATGCAGGGCTGCATGTCGAAGGGTTTGGCCGCGGCGATCCGGCGTTCCGTCAAAATGCGTTCTTCGGCTTCATTCGCGATGGCACGTCGCGGGCCGCTGCGGATACAAACCCGGCCATGATAACGCACGGGAGGCGCGTGAGAGGGTTGCACTTCCACGACGGCAACATCGCCTGCGCCGGAAGACAAGGTGATTTTATAAGCGACCAGCGCCGGGGGCGGCAGAATGGTGCCGTCACTACGATAGGAAACGAGGTTCTGCAACAGCTGGTCGCCGACATTGGTGCCATTGGCACGGCCCGTCTTGTCATCCACGCCGATCAACAGATACCCAGTCTGGCCACTGTTCGGCATATCGTTGGCAAAGGCGCAAATCGCTTCGCGGAACTTGTCTGTATTCGTGGTGGAGACGGTCCGTTCGACGCGAAATGATTCGAGTTCGGCCATCAGGGCGAGCAATTGTGGTTCGGTAAGCATTAGCGTTTGATCATTAAGAGTTGGTTGGTTCGCTGAACGCTCAACAAATCGTTGCGCAAACGATTTTTCAGGTCCGCCAGCGGGCAAGCATCGGCGAAAAATCGGGCAACAACAAGGCAGCCGGCAAACGCCATGCAGCGCAGGACAGCGACAAAATCTTCAAAATCAATCGTGTCCTTGAGCACGGCTTGGCCCGGCTCACACGATGCAAAAATTGTCGGCAGTTTCATATTCTTACGATTTGCTCCCAGATAGGGAGAGTATAATGGGCGGTCGTCGTTAAACTTGCATCAAAAAAACGTGCGAGTTGAGAACTCGGCGCAGAGAGTTTTGCGGGAACATATGCGGAGAATTCTCGCCCCCGCCCATCCTTTGGATGGAGGAGACAAATCGTATGCGCTGCGCAGGCCACCGCCTTCGCGGCCGAAATGAAAATCCATTTCGACGATGGCAACTCTGGCGCGAGCCGCCTGCGCGCGAGGACGCTAGCCGACCGGTTTGCCGTGGTTGATTCCCGTTATTGCCATTCCCCGCCCCGTCGGCCAAACTGGGCGTTCAATGAGCAAACGGTTTTACATCACCACAGCGATTGATTACGTGAACGGCCAGCCGCATCTCGGCCATGCCTACGAGAAGATCATCACGGACGTCATCGCCCGCGCCCGGCGCAGCCTGGGGCAGGAAGTCTTTTTCCTGACCGGCCTGGACGAACACGGCCAGAAGGTCCAGCAGGCCGCCCAGGCGGAGAAGAAAAATCCGCAGGAATACTGCGACGCCCTCGCGGCGGACTGGCAGGCCTTCGCCCGGAAACTGGAGCTGACGAACGACGATTTTGTGCGCACGACGCAGCCGCGCCACAAGGAATATGTGCAGGCCACGCTGGCGAAGCTGCACGCGGCCGGCCATTTTTACAAGGCCAGCTACACGGGCTTTTACTCCACGAAGGAAGAGACGTTTCTCACGGAAAAAGACCGCCAGGCCGACGGCAAGTTTGACGCGAGCTACGGCGAGGTGGTGGAGCTCAAGGAAAACAATTATTACTTCAAGCTCGGCGCGCACCAGCAATGGCTGATTGATTACATCGAGGCGAATCCGGATTTCATCGCGCCCTCGTACCGTCGCAACGAAGTGCTGGGCTTCCTGAAAAACAACACGCTGGAAGACCTGTGCATCTCGCGTCCGCTGGCGCGGCTGAACTGGGGCATTCCCCTGCCCTTCGACCCGGAATTTGTCACGTATGTCTGGTTTGATGCGCTGGTGAATTACGCGAGCATCGCGGCGGCGCATCCCGAGCTTGGGCTCTGGCCGGCGGACATCCATGTGATCGGCAAGGACATTGTAAAATTCCACGCGGTCTACTGGCCGATCATGCTCAAAGCGATGGGACTGGCGCTGCCGAAACAAGTTTTGGTGCACGGCTGGTGGCAAAAAGACGGCGCCAAGATCAGCAAGAGCACGGGCAACGTCATTGATCCCATTGCGGTCATTGATGAATGGGGCCTGGACGCCTTCCGCTTTTATGTGCTGCGCGAACTGGACATCGGCCCGGACGGCAACTGGACGGACGCCGGTTTCCGCTCGCGCTATCAGGCGGAACTCGCGAACGGGCTCGGCAACCTCGTGAACCGCTCGCTCTCGATGCTGAAGCGGTATCGCCAGGGCGTCGTGCCCGCGCTGTCCAACGAACTGGCGGCGGATGCGGCCAAGGCGGCCGACGAAACCCGGGCTTTGTTCAAGCAAAGCCAGCTCCAATCGGCGCTGCAAAGCATCTGGGGGCTGGTGAATCGCGCGAATCAATACGTGGACCAGACGGCGCCGTTCAAGCTGGCGAAGGATCCGGCGCAGGCGCAGCGGCTGGATGAAGTCTTGTACAACCTGACGGAAGCCTGCCGGGTGCTGGCGGTGTTGCTGTGGCCGTTTCTGCCCGGCACGGCGACGAAGATCTACGCGCAGCTCGGCCTCGCGGGATCCCCGGACAAGCTGGCGGCGGCCACGTGGGGCGGCATGACGCCGGGCCACATCATCGGCGAACCGGCTCCGCTGTTCCCGCGCAAGGATGTGGTCTAGCGAGCCCGGGTGTGCGCGGTCTTCTCCGCGCACGCCAGCGAGGTGGGCGGCCGCACTGCACGCGGCGCAGGCTGGCGGCGGGTGATTTCAGGGGCGACTTCCGGCCATTCCTGGTTGCGCGGCAGCATGCGCGACCATAAAAGTCCTTGTTAGCGATGCTTCTATCTGCCAGCATAATACCCATGTTAAGCTGGCCTGACAGCCGGCTGCGGTTATCAGCAGAAGCTTTTTAAGCAGCCATTCAACCATGAACGACCTGGAAAAATATTTTACTGAAAACACGGGGCGGCTGATTCACAAGTGGCAGCATTATTTTGAGATTTACGACCGGCACTTTGCCCGGTTTCGCGGCACGGAGGTCCACGTGGTGGAATTTGGGGTGTCGCAAGGCGGATCGCTGCAGATGTGGAAAAACTATTTCGGCCCCAAGGCGAAGTTCTACGGGGTGGACATCAACCCCCATTGCCAGCAGATGGCGGAAGCGCAGGTGGAGATATTCATCGGCGACCAGGGGGACCGGAAGTTTCTCAAATCGCTGGCCGCCAGAATACCCAGGATTGACATCCTGATTGACGATGGCGGGCACACGATGGCGCAACAAATCAACACCTTTGAAGAGCTCTTCCCCCTGGTTGACCCGCATGGGGTGTATCTGTGCGAGGATCTGCACACCTCGTATTGGTCGGACTGGGGCGGCGGGCACCGGAAGGCCGGCACGTTTATTGAGTACAGCAAAAACTTTATTGACCAGCTGAATGCCTGGCATTCGCAGCAACCACGGCGGTTGAAGGTTAATGAGCTGACCCAATCGGTCCACTCCCTGCATTACTACGACAGCATTTTGGTGATGGAAAAACGGCCCATGGAAAAGCCTACCCACCGGCGGACGGGGACCCAGACCATCCCGGACTACCAGACCACCAAGAGCCTGTGGCATCGCCTCCGGGACCGGGCCAGGCGCGAACTCAACCGGTTGTAAGGAGGCGGAAATAAATTAAGGCAGCAACCTGGCTGGTGCTTTTGGCCGCTGGCGGCGTTGCGTGCTCGTCACAGAGCCCTTTGGCTATGCTCCTCGCACGCGCCTAGCCAGCCACCAAAATTCCGGCGCCAGCCTGCTCCCTTAATTTATTTCCGCCTCCCAAGGCTCCGGGCCCGGGCCAGCGGCGCAGACATTAATCATTCTGGCTCTGGACAATTAGCCGTGCTTCCGGCAGGCTCGCGGGTGTGGAAACACCCCCTCTTTTGAAGCCGCAGGCGGTCTTGCCCAAACCCAGACGCAAGGGCCGCAAGAAACTTTTCATTTTTATCGGCCTTGGGCTCGTCGCGGTCGCGCTGGCGATGTCCTGGGCGTTGCATAACAAGGAAAAGCCCATCAGCGTCCAGACCGAGAAGGTCGCGCGCCGCACGATCACGGAAACGGTCATTGCCAACGGCAAGATCTATCCGGTGATACAGGTTCACATCAGCCCGGAAGTCAGCGGGGAAATCACCGAACTGTACGTCAAGGAGGGCCAGCGTGTGAAGAAAGGCGACCTGCTGCTCAAGATCAAGCCGGACTTTTACACGGCGGCGCTGAACCAGGCGGCCGCCAATTACCAGTCCTCGCTGGCCGCCAAAACCACGGCCCTGGCGAATCTGGAAAAGGCCGAGGCCGAATTCAAACGCAACAAGGAGCTGGCCGATAAAAAGCTGCTCTCGGATTCGGATTTCATCACCTTCAAGATCGCGCAGGATGTCGCCCGCGCCCAGGTGGAAAGCGCCGGGCACCAGGTGGAGGTGGCCAAGGCCACGGTGGACAGCGCGCAGGATTCGTTGAACAAAACCACGATCAGCTCGCCGCTCGACGGCACGGTGAGCAAGCTGAATTCGCAGGCCGGCGAGCGCGTGCTGGGCACGGTGCAGAACGCGGGCACGGACATCATGGTCATTTCCGACCTGAGCGCCATGGAAGCGCGGGTGGACATTGGCGAAATGGACATCGTGCTGCTGCAGCCCGGCGAAAAGGCGACGATGGAGGTGGATTCGTTCAAGGACAAGAAGTTCACCGGCCTCGTCACGGATGTGGCGAGTTCGTCCCAGGGCCTGAACGCCACGGTTTCCGCCATGAGCAGTTCCTCTTCGTCGCAGTCCGCCACGCAGTTTCAGGTGCGCATCCGCTTCACCGATGTGGAGCAGTTCCGTCCCGGCATGTCGGTGACGGCCACCATTGAAACCCGCACGCGGACCAACGCCATTGCCGCCCCGATTGCCAGCGTCACCACCCGGAAGCCAAAAGTGGAAGCCGGCAAGACGAATGCCGTGGCCACCAACGCGGTCGCCAGCAGCGCCGCGACGAATGCCGCCAGCCAGGTTGCCACCCAGGCCGTGGTCGCGGCGAGCAGTGAAACGAATACGGTGAATGCCCGAAAAAAAGCCGACGAAAAAAACAAGCCGGTGGAAGTGGTGTTCATCCTTAATGGCGACCAGGTAAAGTCCGTGCCGGTGAAGATCGGCATCAGCGACGAAAATTATTGGGAGATCACGGACGGATTGAAGGAAGGCGATGAGATTGTCACCGGCGGCTACCGTGCCATCAGCCGCGATCTGGAGGACGGCAAGAAGGTCACGAAGGGCGGGAAGCCCGACCAGGAGAAACCCCAGCCGTAAAGCGCCATGTGTAACGTGCCGAAACTGCGGATCGATGGATTAACGGAGCTTGGGATGGCGGGCTGGAATGCTTGCGCCAACGCCTTGATTCTTTCTGCCATTGAGCCAGCCAACCACCCACCCTGCCCCCACCCTGCCGCATGAGCCTGATCAGCCTCCAGCAAATTTCGCGGTGCTACCAGATGGGCACGGAGACGGTGCATGCCCTGCGCGGTGTCTCGCTGGACATCCAGCGGGGCGAATACGTGGCCATCATGGGGCCCTCCGGCTCCGGCAAATCCACGCTGATGAACCTGGTGGGGTGCCTCGACACGCCCAGCGGCGGCAGCTACGAACTCAACGGCAGCCGCGTGAGCGAGATGAACGACAACGAGCTGGCGGAAATCCGCAACCGCGAAATCGGCTTTGTGTTCCAGACCTTCAACCTGCTCCCGCGCTCCGACGCGCTGCGCAACGTGGAATTGCCGCTGGTGTATGCGGGTATCCGGGCGGAGGAGCGGCGGCAGATCGCCCTGGAAGCTTTGAGCCAGGTGGGGCTGGCCGACCGGGTGCATCACAAGCCCAACGAGCTTTCCGGCGGCCAGCGCCAGCGCGTGGCCGTGGCCCGCGCGCTCGTGAACCGGCCGTCCATCCTGCTGGCCGATGAACCGACGGGCAACCTCGATTCCAAGACCGGCACGGAAATCATGGCGCTGTTTCAACTGCTGGCCGACCGGGGCAACACCATCATCCTCGTCACCCACGAGGAAGAGGTGGCGCTGCACGCGCAGCGCATCATCCGCATCCGCGACGGGCTCATTGCGAGCGATGAGCGGGTCGGGAAGGGAAAGGGATGACTGGATTGGTGGATTTTTGGATGAATGGATTGAGCCAGCGCGACGCCTTTTGCCGTAATGCATTCAACCGGCGATTGATAAATCCACGCCGGCCATTGGAGAATGCCACAATAATTTTACGTTTGTATGGAATACACAAAGCGACGCAACTTGAACCGCGCCTTCATGAAGCTTGATGCATGGCAGCGCGGGATGGATTTGTTTGCGCTGGCGTTTCGCCTGTCCGCAGCCATGGCTGATTTCAAGCTGAGATCACAGTTCTGCGACGCCGCCCAATCGGTTTCAGCCAACCGAGCATCCAGCAATCCACCACCCCGGTCATTTCTGTGAATTTTTTCTCCGAACTGCGCGAAGGGCTGAGCATCTCGTGGAGCGCGATCCGCGCGAACAAGCTGCGCTCGGTGCTGACCACGCTCGGGATCGTGATCGGCATTCTCACGGTCACGCTCATGGGCACGGCCATCGAGGGCTTGAACCGGTCGTTCGTGAACAGCATTTCTTCCATCGGCACGGATGTGCTGTATGTGAGCCAGCGCAACTGGCTGATCATGTCGCGGCAGGAATGGATTGATTCCATGAAAAATCCGCGCATCACGCTGGCCGAAGTGGACGCACTGCAACGGCAGTTGAACCTGGCGGCCGCCATTGCGCCGGTGGCGTCGGATGATGTTTCGGTGAAATATAAGAAACGCGGTTCGTCCAGCGTCCCCGCCATCGGCACCTCGGCGGAATATCTGCTCACGAGCGGATTGACCGTGGCCCAGGGCCGGTTTCTCACGGCGTCGGAATGCGACGGCGGCCGGCCGGTGTGCGTGATCGGCTTTGCGCTGGCCACGAACGTGTTTCTCGGCGAGTCGCCGCTGGGGGAACGGATTTTCATTGAGCGGCGCTCCTTCGAGGTGGTGGGCGTGCTGGAAAAACAGGGTGGCATGGGCGACAGCGGCGGGGCGGACAACAGTGTCATCGTGCCGCTCTCGCAGTTCACCCGGGCCTTCTGGGAAAACCCGCAATATGAAATCCATGTGAAGGCAAAGAACCTGGATGAAATTGATGATGCCAAAGAAGAACTGCGCACGGTCTTGCGCCGTTACCGGCACCTGGCCCCGGGGGCGCCGGATAATTTTGCCATCAACCAGCAAGACCAGTTTCTGGAGCTGTTCCACAGGATTGCCGGCACGATTGAGGCGGTGGGGATGTTCATCACCGGGCTGTCCCTGTTCGTAGGCGGCATCGGCATCATGAACATCATGTTTGTCTCGGTGGCGGAACGGACACGCGAAATCGGGGTGCGCAAAGCCATCGGCGCGAAGCGGCGGACGATTCTGCTGCAATTTCTCATCGAAGCCGCGTGCATTTGCCTGATCGGCGGCGGGATCGCCCTGCTCATCGCCTGGCCCACCACCCTGCTGTTGCAAAAGATCATGCCGGCCACGCTGTCACCCCTGGTCGTGGGGACCGCCCTGCTCGTCTCGGCGTTGACCGGCGTGTTGTCCGGTTTTTTCCCGGCGTGGCGGGCTGCCCGCATGAACCCGGTGGATGCGTTGAGGAATGAGTGAGTCGGGAGGCGTGAACCGTGAACCGTGAACCGTGATGCGTGAACCGTGAAAAAACGAACTGTAATTTTATGAACTATGAGGGCTGGTTGAAAACTGTTCCGGTCGAAATAACCGGCGATACGCTTTGGAAGGTTGAGGCGTATCGTCTGGCATTGTTTTTGACCGAACTGGGCTGGCATGACGTCACCAAACTCACGCAAGACAAACGGATGGTGGCACTTTCCGATCAACTTTATCGAGCCGTCGGATCTATCGCCGCCAACCTGGCCGAAGGGTATTCGCGCGGCAGCGGCAAAGATCGCGCCCGCTTTTATGAATATGCGCTGGGTTCTGCCCGCGAAAGCCGCACTTGGTTTTATGCCGCCCGCCACGTCCTCGGAGAAAATGTGGTGGAACATCGTCTCGGCATGGCCACCCAAATCACTCGCTTGCTGTTGACCAGCATACTTGACCAGCGCGTTGTTTCTTTACACGAAGACAGCCCCCCCTATCACTGTGTCACCACCTCTCAAACCAATCCTGCCCCATTGGCCGGTTTATTGAGCGTCGTACCGCTTCTGGAAATCACGCCGCACGAATCACGCCTCATGCCTCATGCACCTTAGACGCCCCACCAAGTTGCTGGCCGAGCTGCGCGAAAGCGCGGCGATGGCCCTGGGCGCCATCGCCGCCCACAAGCTGCGCTCGGCGCTGACGCTGCTGGGCGTGCTGGTGGGCGTGTTTTCCATCATCGTGGTGATGACCGCCATGCGCGTGCTGCAAAGCAACATTGAGCGCGATCTGAGTTCGCTTGGCGGCGAGACGTTCATGATCCGCAAATGGCCGAACAACTACTTTGGCAATTCCGGCGACCTGGAAAAATATTGGCGGCGGAAGAACATCACCATGCAGCAGGCGAAAAAATTGCAGGAAAAAGCCGTCCTGCCCGCGAGCATTGGCGTGGAAACCACCTTCTGGTCGGGCGAAATCAAGACGCGCTACAAGAACAGCGCCCCCTTCGTCCGGCTCTACGGCGAGACGCCGGGCAGTTTTGCCGCACACAACTGGATGCTCGACAGCGGCCGGCTGCTGATCGACGCCGATGTGGACAGCGCCCGCAATGTCTGCGTCCTGGGCCACGGCCTGGCCACCAACATTTTCCCGAACCGCGTTGCCGTCGGGGAACAACTGAAGATTGATGGCATCAACTATACCGTCATCGGCGTGCTGGAAGGCAAAGGCGCGGCGATGGGCGGCGACCAGGATAACTTTGCCGTCGTGCCGATCACGATCGGCCTGAACCGCTACGGGCGCTCCTGGCGCAGCCTCAACCTGCTCGTGCAGGCGCACGACCGCGTGAGTTACGAGGCGACGCTGGAAGAAGTGCGCGGCCACTTGCGCGCCATCCGCAAGGTGCGGCCCGGCGTGGAGGATGATTTTGAAATCTCCTCAAACGATTCGATGATCGAACAATTCAAGACTTTCACCCGCTCGGTGCGCATCGGCGTGGCGGTGGTCAGCTCCATCGCCCTGCTCGCGGCGGGCATCGGCATCATGAACATCATGCTCGTCTCCGTCACGGAACGAACCCGCGAAATCGGCATCCGCCGCGCCATCGGCGCAAAAAAGCGCAATATCATGGTGCAGTTTATCATGGAAGCCGTGGTGCTCTGCGAGGTCGGCGGCGCGGTGGGCGTGGTCTGCGGCATTCTCGGCGGCAACCTGCTGGCGCTGGTGCTGAAACTCCCGCCGGTCGTCCCGGTGGACTGGGTGATCATCGGGCTGGCCATCTGCTCCGTTGTGGGGATTGTGTTTGGGACCTACCCGGCGTGGAAGGCGGCCAACCTCGACCCAATTGATTCGCTTCGCTACGAGTGAATTAGTTCTCAAGTATCTAATTTATAATTAGTTACGACCATAAAGCAGCCCTTTACAGCGAGGCAGACAATGCGCTGGCAAAGGGGCGGCGGTTGGGTTAACCTTTTTTCGGCCCGCCAGACTTCCCCATTGGTGAACTGGCGGGCGGAATTTTTATTTATTTGTTGTATGGAAGTTTTGACCAAGTCCAAGCCCAAGCCCAAGCGTAAGCGGCCCAAGCCACTGCCGAGCGTGGAAATCCGCGAAATGGAACTCAAAGATGTCGCGGAAGTGTACGAACTGGGCCAAAAGCTCTTCACGGCTGAAAAATGGCCGACCCTCTACCGGTCTTGGGACGACCATGAACTGGCCATGCTGTTCAGCAATGACGCCGAAACGTGCCTGGTTGCCGAAGCGGATGGCAAAATTGTCGGTTTCACCCTGGGGCGGGTGACGGAAAAGCCGCGCAGCGCCTGGCGCTATGGGATGCTGATGTGGCTGGGAGTGGACCGGCGGTTCAAGCGCAGCGGCATCGCCACGCGCTTGGTACGGCAATTGACCGGGTTGTTTATCGACCGCAACGCGCGAATCATGCTGGTGGATACGGCGGCCAAGAACCACGCGGCGCTTGCTTTCTTCCGGCGCAATGGTTTCGGCCAGGAAATCCGACATGTTTACCTGTCGCAGAACTTGGAAAACGATCCTCGCTACATCGAGCGCAAGGATATCCAAGACGACACGATGGATTGATTGCCGCGGGAACGAGTGTCAATCCGCGAGGCCAAGCAGCCGGAATCCCCGTTCAAATGAGGCGGGACAGAGTCCTCGCCAGCAGGTTCACACTTGACACCGGGCAGTTACGGCTTACGGATGTCCCGGAGGCAGACCGTCAAGTCCTTGCATTTTCTGCATCTTCTTCATCATTTCCGTCTGCATGAGGGCCTGGACATCGGTATAAACGCGGTAACCGACCGGCGGCTCAAACAGGCTGGCGGCGGGTTGGGCGGTGTCAATGTCCACGAAGTGCAGCGTGGTGGTGGTGGGAACTTTCTTGCCCTTGCCCTCATCATTGGAGTTGATCTCAATTTTGATCGGATAATCCTTCAGGTCGGTGGCGGTCCAGGCCAGCATGACGATTTTTTCAGCCGTCTTCGTGTTGGTGACCGTGAATTGCTTCTTCACGCAAGGATGGCCATCCAAGGTTTCCTTGCCCAGTTCGACGGTTTCCACCTTCGTGTCGCTCTCGGCCTGGTTGGCGTCCGGGCTGGCCATTTTGGCGTAGGCTTCCAGGCCGGGATAAATCATGTAAACGGTCTTGGTGTCATTCCGGGAAATGGTGACCATCTGATCCATGCCCATGGACTTCATCTGGTCGACGGCGTGGGGCGGCATCTTGGTCCCTGTCATCTTGGTCATGTCCATTTCCGTGCGGGAATTGCCCTGGGCAAAGTAAATCTTGCTGGACATGGAAATCTCGTCGTTCATGGGCAGGGTCTTCACCTGCATGTCCATGGTGGCGGAAAAGTTCAGCTTGGTGCCGAAGACCTTGGTCAACGCGCTATCGGCCGCCGAATTGGATGATTTGCCGATCTGCGCCGGCACCGGAATCGATGCGGTCACAAACAAGGCGGCAGCCAGCAGGAGGATGGGGGTTTTCATGGGTATTAAAATAAAACGTACGGGCAAATTAATGCGCGCACATGGTGCGGAAGACAAGTTTAAAAAACAACGGTACGGAATCGACATGGAAAAACGGCCACGGAAAGCTCCGTGGCCGTTTGCGTATTTAATTTTGGACGGATCAGCCGATGCGCTTCTTCAAGCTTTCGAGCTGGTCGTTCAGCGCCTGGGGCAGCTTGCTGCCGAGCTTGGCGTAGTTGGCACCCACGTCGGCGATTTCCTTCTTCCAGCCTTCGAGGTCCACCTTGAGGAGTTCCGCGATGTTGCCAGCGGGGAGGTCGAGACCGGACATATCCAGCGCGTCCGGCGTGGGGATGTTGCCGATCGGCGTGGTCTGGGCCTTGCCGGTGCCTTCGACGCGTTCGCAGATCCATTTCAGGACGCGGCTGTTGTCACCGTAACCGGGCCAGAGGAACTTGCCGTCCGCGCTGCGGCGGAACCAGTTTACAAAGAACACCTTCGGCAGCTTGCTGCGGTCGGTCTTCTTCGCGAAGGAGAGCCAGTGGGCGAAGTAATCGGCCATGTTGTAACCGCAGAACGGCAGCATGGCGAACGGATCGCGGCGGAGCACCCCGGCGGCGCCGAGGGCGGCGGCCGTGGTTTCGGAACCGCAGGCGGAACCCATGAACACGCCGTGTTCCCAATCGAACGCTTCGTTCACGAGCGGGATCGTGCTGGGGCGGCGACCGCCGAAGAGGATGGCCGAGAGCGGCACACCTTCGGGGCTCTGCCAGGCAGGATCAATGACGGGGCACTGTGACGCCGGGGCCGTGAAACGGCTGTTGGCGTGGGCACCCTTCTTGCCGCTCGTCGGCGTCCAAGGATTGCCTTCCCAGTCAATGCCCGAGGCCGGCGCCGGAACGCCCATATCTTCCCACCAGATGTCGTTGTCAGGGGTGAGCACGACGTTGGTGAAGATGGTGTTCTTGGCGCAGGAGGTGAGCGCGTGGGGGTTGGACTTGGCCGAGGTTCCGGGCGCGACGCCGAAGAAACCGGTTTCCGGGTTCATCGCCCAGAGCTGGCCGTCTTTGCCAACGCGAATCCAGGCGATATCGTCGCCGAGGGTGGTGACCTTCCAGCCGGGAAGCGTGGGCTTCATCATGGCCAGGTTGGTCTTGCCGCAGGCGCTGGGGAAAGCGGCCGCCACGTAGTATTTCTTGCCGGTCGGCGCGGTGAGACCGAGGATGAGCATGTGCTCCGCCATCCAGCCTTCGCGTTGGGCGACGGTCGAGGCGATGCGCAGGGCGAGACATTTCTTGCCGAGCAGGGCGTTGCCGCCGTAGCCGGAACCGTAGGACCAGATGGACGGTTCGTCGGGGAAATGAACAATGTATTTCTTCTTCGGATCAGGTTCGCAGGGCCAGGAAACGTCTTTTTGACCGGGCGCCAGCGGCGCACCCACCGAGTGCATGCAGGGAATGAACTTGCCATCCGTGCCGAGCTTTGCCATCACGCTCTGACCCATGCGGGTCATGATGCGCATGTTGACCACCACGTAGGGCGAGTCGGTGATTTCAATGCCCACCTTGCAGATGGGCGACTCGAGCGGGCCCATGGCGAAGGGGATCACGTACAGGGTACGGCCCTTCATGCAGCCCTTGAACAGGGCCATCAATTCGGCCTTCATGGCCACGGGATCAGCCCAGTTGTTGTTGGTGCCGACCTCTTCCTTGGTCTTGGCACAGATAAACGTGCGGTCTTCCACACGGGCCACGTCGCTGGGATGCGAACGGGCGAGGAAGCTGCCGGGGCGCTTCTTTTCGTCCAGTTTGATGAACGTTCCCGCCTTGACCATCAGGTCGCAGAGCGATTTGTTTTCGGCTTCGGAACCGTCGCACCAGTGGATGGCTTGCGGCTGGCAGAGCTCTGCCATTTCCTTGACCCAAGCGATAAGGTTGGTATTAACGGTATTTGGTTTGTTTGATGTAATGCTACTCATTTGGTTGTAAATTAGAAATTACGCGTATGACTATGCCATAAAACAGGCTTCCTAAACAATCGTAAAATTTGCGATTTGCTTCGCATATTTAGCGTCACACAATTTTCACCAACGGCCTCACCCCCTGCCCGGCCCTTGCTTTTGAGCCTGGCGCACGCACCGATTTTCACGCCGCAAACCCCGGACAAACAGTCCGTTACCACACCACCGCCAGCGCATCTTACCAACCCGGTGGCCAGCACGTCGCAGCGGCAACTATTCCGCCGTGGTGGTTTTCAGGCGGACATTACCATCCTCGCGGGGTATTCGTTTTTGTCTGGCGGCGATTTCTCCAGGCCACCCAGCCGAGACCGCCCAAGCCCAGCAAAGCGTAGGTCGCAGGCTCGGGCACCGTGTTGTCACCGGTCAGCGTCAGCGACCAGCTCACCAGTTGCATCTGGCCGCTGGCCGAGAGGTCGCCCACCGCCAACCGCCAGTCGCCATTTCCCGCGCTGCCATCAAATATATTCAGCAGACTCGTCCGCACCGTGTCCGTTGGATTGACCCGGCCATCCGGTTCATAGGTACCGGTCAAAATCCCCGTTCCGGCCAGCGTGTCCACCAGATGAATATCGCCGCCGGCGCCATTCGGACTGAACGTCACGTCCCAACCATCGTAGAAAAAGCCCGTCGGGTTGCCGTCGCTGATGCCCACCCGGTTGAGCAAAATGCTGGTCAGGCTCAAATTCTGATTCAGCGAGACAAACATGTCGCTGGCAAAGCCATTGTCTGCCGGCGTCCCGATCAGATGCAGCCCGATATCCACCCGGGTCAAGGACAGGATCGCCGAGTCGTTGATGGTCTGCAGAAACAACTGCGGCGGATCTTGCGGGTCCGCGATGGTCTGGTTGACGGTAAAGGTTCGCGTGGTCTCAGTAATGATGTCCGCCCGGACCAACGTGGCGGTTGACATGAGGGCCGCCAGCATGCCGATCGATTGAATTCGTGTTTTCATGGGATTGTAGGAATGAATTGGTTTGTGTAAAAATTTCAAGGATGCGGGACCGCGCGGTAAAGGCGTATCGGGCCGGACGGATTAACATCCGTATAATTAAAGACCCCATTGGTGGGCGCCGTCAGAACCGCCAGCGGGCTGAATTCGTTCCAAGTGTATGGCGAGGCCAGGCTCGTGGTGTACTGCACCCGATACTGTCTGGTTGGCACCCCGATAAAAGTCAGCACATAATCGCTGCCGCTGGCAGCAATCTGGGCATAGTTGGGGCCGGCTCCGCTCGGCACCGTCGCGACTTCAACGACCGGCACGGTCGCCACCACCGCATGCCCGCCCGGACCGTCGCTCAAGGTGTAGGTGAAACTGCCATCGCCCGCATTCGTGCTGGGCGCGGTATAGATCACAAACGTGCCGGCGATGGCCACCGTGGCTCCTGTCGGTGTGGCATTGCCTACCGCAGAAATGGTCAATGGGTCATTATCCGCATCGGTATCATTCGCCAGCAACACCGCCTTGGTCACCTTGACCACCTTCGTGTTGTTCAACCGCGCCAGGCTGTCGGTGCCCGCCACCGGCGCATCATTGACCGGCGTAACCGTGAGAGAAACCAAGGCGCTGGCGCTCACGGCTCCATCGCTGTCCGTGGCGGTAAACTGGAATGAGTCACTGCCGTTGTAATTCGTGCCGGGCAGGTAAGTCAGATTGGGGGCCGTGCCCGACAGTGTTCCATTTGTGGGACCGACGGTAATCACCCAGTTGGTGATGGCATCCAATCCGGGATCACTGGCGGTCAACACAATATTGGTGGCTGTATCCTCAGGGGTCGTCACGCTTTGGGCCACGGCCGTGGGCGCGAGGTTGGTTACCGCGAGCGTGAAGGTGGTGGTCACCGGCGCGGCGACGCCATCATCGGCGGTGATGGTAACCGTCTGCGAATCCTCGGGTCCGTCGGTGGTATGAAAACTCCAAGCCCAGGTGCCGGCCCCGGCATTCGGCGTCACCGTCCCGACCGAAGCGGACAACGTGACTGTGGCATTGCCATCGGCATCGGCAAAGGTGCCGGTGTTACTGGCGGTGGCACCTTCACCCACCGTGATCGTAGCGTTGTCACTGGCGACCGTCGGGGCCGAGTTCACCACGAACGTAGGGCTGGGCCCCGCTGCAAGCGCAGCATTGCCAGCGGTATCACTGGCCGTGCCGGCCGCCAGGGAAATGCCCAGCGTGCCCGAACCGGTGATGCTTGAAATGGTGACCGTGCGCGTGCCTGTCCCGCTGCCGCTTACCCCCACTGTGCCATTGGCCGAACCAGTTTTATTGAGCGTAATATCGCCGCTGGCAAGCGTGACCGCATCGGCTGCCGTGTAGGTAATCGTATAGCTCACCGGCCCGCTCGCCGTGGCTGACGCGGAGGGCGCACCGATGCTGACCGTTGGCGCCGTGTTGTCCACCGTGGCCGTGGCACTGGGACCGGCGCCCCCGGCATTGTTGCCAGCCAGATCACTGCCCGTATTGGACGGCAGCGAAATTCCCACCGTGCCGTCGCCGCTGATCGCACTCAGTTGCACCGTGCGGGTGTTACCGCTCCCGGAGACCGAGACCGACCCCACGGAGACCGTGCCGGTCGTGTTCACCGTCACCTGATTGGCCTGCAGGCTGATGCTCGAAGAATTAAAGTTCGCATCTGACCACGTGGCTGTAAAACTGATCGGTCCACCCTTGGTGAAACTCGCCGAAGGTGCTGAGATCGCGACTGTGGGAGCGAGGGTATCCACGAGGACGGAAGCCGTGGCGACCACGGAAACATTCCCCGCCCCATCGAGTGCAAAAATGGAGTAGTAATAGGTGCCATCGGGCAGGCCATTGTCCGGGCTGCTGGTGCCGGTAATCCCCTGGGCCACGAGCGTCCCGCTCGTGTTCGTCGCGGGAAAGCTCACCGTGGAGCGCCGGATGGTGACCGAGGCAAAATCGGCATTGGTGGGATTGGTCCACCCCAAAGCCACGTTGCTGCCTGTCGCATGCGCCGAGAAGGCTGTGGGTGCGGCGGGTTGAATATCATCCACCACCGTGATGGTGAAGGCCTTGGCGAAGGTGCCGCCGCTCCCGTCGTCCGTCTGGATGCGCACGGAATGATTGCCGCCACTCAAGGCGGCCGCGTTGTTAGCGCGCAATGTGGCACCGGAAATGTTGAACGCACTGTTGTCGGTGGCACCCGTGCCGCTAACAAGCGTGTAGGTAAACGCGGCACTGTCCGCATCCGTGCTGGTGAGCGTGCCGACCGTGGCATTGATGCCGGCCGACTGGTTCACCGAACTCGCCGATAATGCCACGTCGGTGGGCGCGAGGTTGGACGGCAGCAGCACCCGCGCTTTCACGTCGCCAATATAGCTCGAATCCGCAATGCTGGCCGCGGGAATCATCGTCCAGGCAGCCGCAAACAGGTTATTCGACAACGCCGTCACCGCCACCAGGCTTTGGTCGTCCAAACGGTGCTGGTTGATCTCAAATTCTGAGGCGTCCACCGCCGTGCCGTTGGCGGCGTAGCGCCGGCCAAAAACTCCGTTCAAATCATAATCATCCGTGTCCGACACCCAGGCGACCAGGAAGCCGCCGGTGGACAGGGTCGTCAGCGAGGCCGAATAGCGATTGCCCGCCGTGTTGTTGTTAACCCGGAAGAGCGCACCCTGCGCCACGCCGGCATTGTTGTAGCGCAGGGCATCAATTTGCGATAACTGGGTGTTCGTGTTGTAATGCTCACCGGCCACGACAAAGCCGCCGGCCAGTCCCGCCACCCGCGGCGCGATGCCATAGCCGGACCAATAAATTCCCGTATCCACCGCGGTGCCGCTGCCGACTTTGACCATCACGTCATACGTGGTGCCATCAACCCAGGTGGTGACATAGCCGCCCGTGTCCAGCGCGGCAATGCCGGGCGCAAGCCCGCCCGCACTGACAATGGTTGTTTCACTGCCCACCGTCGCCCCCGCCGCCGGGCTGAATTGCTGCAGTTTCACATCGCCATTATCCGAGTTCCAGATGATGACAAAGTTACCATTCGTCAGCGTGGCCATGAACGGGTTGTACTGGTTCTCCGCCCGCGTCGTATTCGCGCTGTGTTCTGTGCCAACGGTGCCGTTGGCCTCCACAATCCGGAATGCCACATCATAATTCGTGCCCGCCGTGCAATAGGCGACCGCAAACCGCCCGCTGTTCAATGCCGTGACCGCCGGCGAGATCTCATCCACAGCGCTGCCGCTGCTGCTGATCACAAATTCACTGCCCACTTTGACACCGGGGCTCGAATAAATTTGCCCGTAAATGCCATGATTCACCGTCGGCGATACACTCTTGCCGTTCTGGCCGGCCGAGTGCCAGACCGTAACAAAATTGCCATTGCTTAAGGTCGCCACCGCCGGATGGCTTTGATCATTGTTCGTATAAGTGTTGACCCCCAGATCACTCCCGAAATTCAGGTCGGCGGACGTCTCGGAAACCACCGTATATGTCAGCGTCTTGCTAAAGCCCTGCCCCGCGATGGGGTTGCCGTTGGTGTCGGTCTGGTAAAGATCGTAGTAGTGCAGGCTCACCGTGGCCGTCTGGCCGACCGCCGGAATGACTCCCGTGCCCCGCTTTAAAATCGCCGTGTTTCCATTGGTCGTATTGAAGCTCAGCGTGAACAGATTGGGGACCGACTGACTGTCCAGCGTCCAATAACCATTCAAGGTGGACCCGGTGTCAACGGGCGTCAGGGTCGCCACGTTTGCCCCGGTGGCAGCCGTGGCGAAGATAGTGGCCTTGTCCGACGTGATATCTGTCGGCGGATTGTCGGGCACAACCGAACTGCCGGTTTGCACCGAACTCGTGGGTCCCTGCAAATTCCACGAAACCCCAAAACTGTTGGCATTGGTCGTATCGGCCGGAGTGGTGTCCACGAAGCGCCAGATGGAGCTGGTATTGGAAATGTAAACCGGGTTGGCGGTCAGCGTATAGGTCGTCCAAGTTGAACCACCGTTGGAACTGTATTCAAAATGCCCGCGCGTGACCACCCAGTTGAAGGCCGCGACATTGTAGTAGCCGACCGACGTGACCGGATAGGAACCCGGAAAGTTTGCATCGGGCGTGGTGCCCGTGCTGAAGTTCCAGCGATAACTCGTCCCGCCCGGCCGGACAAATACGGACGGCGGCGGGTTAAACGTTTTGTTGATCGCCAGCACCCCATTATATTTCAAACCCGCCCGGAACGGGCCGGGCGATTGGATATTCCCCGTCTGCGCTTCCAGCCGCCAGTTGCCGCCCAGTTTCGTCGCGCCCGTCAAATCCGTGGATGCCGCCACCTGGGCCCCGGTCAATTTTGCCAGCCGCGCCATCAATTCCCGTCCCGGCTGATTGCCTGCCACCTCGCAGCCATAAAGCATAATGTCCGCCTGCGGGGCCAACGCTTGCCGCCATTGCTTGAAATCGGTCGCGTTTCGCCCCAGTCCTTCCGCCGTAATTCTCTGCCGGCCAAGCCACAAGGCACCGGGTTCGCCATGCGAGACAATATAAACACTGGCCACCGGGTGCCCGGGAGTGGACAGTTTCGTCAACGCGGCCGTGATTTGGGAAATTTCATCCGACTCCCGGTCCAGCACCTTCACCTGTATTCCGGGTAACGTCGCCTGGGCCAGCTCGCCGTAATTCTCCACCGCCGAATCAAGGAAAACAATCCGGGTGGGGAATTTAACCGATTCCAAGGAAGACGAGGCTTGCCCGGCATACGCACCAGTCATCCCCAGCAGCCACCCCGCCAAAACTGCGGTCAGACGAGCTTTGAGCCGTGTCGGCCAACGCCGTGGGAAAGAATTGCCCGCCACCTCATTACCATTATCCGATCGTTTCAACTTGGCTTTCATAGGATTATTCTGAATAAATTTTTCCACCCAAAACCGGCGCGTCCAACCATCTCAACCCAGCGAAAACAGCCAGGGCGGCATTCATTAACGCTGCGCCAACAGCTGGGGCAGACCGTGAAACCGCCCGGCCTGACCGCGGAAGGCATTAACCAGCTTGAGGGAATTTGCGAACCCAGCACCGTACCCAACTCACGTCCGCGATCCCTTTGCCGCATCGCGTGCCAGCGACGGGCAAAAAACGACCGCACTTTTTCATGCCTTCTGAAAACATGGATTTTCTAATTGATCGGATTAATTTTTCACTTCTTGAGGAAAAAGTCAAAGAAACTCGTTGAATTTTTAAAGTTAGGATTATTTATTCAACAGAACACCATCATCTGCGTCCTGAATCGCTGGGGATAGCTCTTTTATTCCACCTATACGCCGGACCGCAGT
>Ga0302321_100001171_pt1 | contig 22427 bp, 16 predicted proteins | sample Fen_T0_1_FD_202505 | JGI IMG/M metagenome (GOLD analysis project Ga0302321, IMG submission 202505) | Peat permafrost microbial communities from Stordalen Mire near Abisko, Sweden - Fen_T0_1 | ecosystem: Environmental > Terrestrial > Soil > Wetlands > Permafrost | place: Sweden: Abisko...
AGGAGGCAGGGCCGCGTGGTCAGCGTCTGGCCGAGCAGGCCGACGTCGCGCAGGTCGAGCAGGCTCCCGCCGCTGTCGAGAGGCCCCTGCAGCAGGAGCAGCGGGACGGCCGAACCTAGGCTGAGCCACCAGCCGGCGCGTAGCAGCGTCCGGGCCCGCCCGTCGGTCAGTGCCGCCGGCCACACCGCCAGCGCGAAGCAGGCCACGCCCACGAGCAGCATCGCCCCCAGGTACGCGGCGAGGGCGGCCAGGCCGTGCAGCGCGCTGACCAGGGCGGACGTCCCGGCGCTCGCCGGAGCGTCGTCCGCCGGGACGCCGAGCCCGAACGAGAACGTGCCCGCCACCGGGTGCCCGTCGACCGAGACCACCCGCCACCGGACGACGTACGCGCCCCGGGTGAGCCCCGCTGCCAGGTCGACGCGCACGGTCGCGGGATCGGCCGTCGGCCGGTACGCCGGGCGGGCGTCCACCCGGCGCCCGGCGCCGTCCACGACCCGCAGCGAGCCGTCACCCGCGACCACGCCGCCGTCGAAGTGCAGCGTGACGGCGGTGGGTGGGGAGGCCAGTTGCGTACCGGCGACCGGCTCGGTGGACACCAGCGCGGAGTGGGCGGCGGCCGGCGTGGCCGGCAGGACGCCGACGAGCGCCGTCGTCAGCACCGTCATCCCACCGAGCGTCATCGCTCGGAGCCGACCGTGCACGCGCCCTCCCGGCGGATGCCCGAGCGTGGTCGCTCGATGACTCCCCGTGCGTCGACGTTAGCTGAGGAATGCGGCGGTGCGTGGCAAAAGGCCCAAGCGACGCTGACCCCGGCACCCCGTCGCGGTGATCATGCGCGGTTGGCCGCGCGGTGGCGCCCCCGTGATGGCAGGTGTGGCACCGCCCGTGTGCGGAACCGGTCGCCGGGGAAGCGGCGAAGGCGCCCGCGCGCGCTCGCGCCCGGGCGACCCCCGTCCGACCATCACGGCCGGTCCGCGACCTATAGCGGTCAGCCGTGCACGATCACGGCCGGGCAGGGGTCAGACGGCGGCGGTGGCGGCGGTCACGACCGGACCGACGATCGCGCCCAGCGGGCCGAACCGCCACAGCTCCGACCGGTGGAAGTCGACGCCCGACTCGCGTACCAGCAGCAGCCCCACCGACGTGCCGGTGAGCGGGACCATGGCTGCCCCGCTGTAGGGGGCGTCGGTCGCCGGGTCGAGGACCCGGACGGCGCCCAGGCGCAGCGGCGCGGACACCGCGATCCCTGCCGCCGCCGGGCCGCGCGGGCTCACCGCGAGGACGGCGGCCTGGTTGCCGTCGGGGCCGTACTCGATCAGGGCGGCCCAGTCGGCGCCGAGCGCGCCCGGCGCGCCGTCCACCAGCGTCTGCAGGGACCGCAAGGGCTGGGACAGCACCTGCTGCACGAGCTCCAGCTCGGTGTGCCCGGTGGCCGGCGGGGCGGGGTGCTGGACGCCCTGGATGACGACGCCGGCCAGCGAACCGACGGTCCGGGCGAGGCGCTCGAGGTGAGCAGCGTCACGTACCTGGACGAAGACGTCGTCCAGCGCGCGGCCCGCCTCGCTCTCCAGCACGTCGACCTTGGCGATGTCGCCGCCCGCGGAGCCGATGGCCGAGGTCACGCGCCCCAGCGACCCCGGGCGGTCGGGGACGCTGATCCGCAGTCGTGCGAGCACATCGGCCTCCTGGGCAGGACGGCGCCGGTCGGGCGGCGGCTGCCCCCCAGCATGCCGCACCGGCGCCCGCGGCGTGGTACCGGCAATCCTGTCGGTGGGTGTGCCTACCGTGAGGTGCCGAGGGAAGGATCGGCATCCGGGCGGGCGCCCGGGCCGGTCGCGGTGGTTGATCGAGCCTGGAGGTGGGCCGTGAGCGGTTGTCGTCGGTGCGAGGTCGAGGTCCTGCACTGCCACGGGACGCTGGTGCGCCACGAGGACGGCGGGTGGGAGTGCAGCGTGGACGGCTGCGTCGGCTACCCCGACCTGCACGACCTCGTGCTCGCCTGCGAAGACCTGTGGGGTGGCTGCTGCGCCGTCCCGCTCGCCGGTTGACGCGCCCGGCCGCCGTCCCGCCCGTCACAATGGGCAGCGTGGTGACGTCGTGGCGGGAGGCAGCATGATCGGCCGGGAGACGGAGACCGCGCGCCGCGCGGGCGGGCGGGCGGACCGGCGGTCGGCGCGGCGCTGGCGGGAGATGCTCGCGAACGAGCGGGACGCGGCGGCCATGTACGACGCGCTCGCCGACACCGAGGTCGGCGAGCGTGCCGAGATCCTGCGCGAGCTGGCCGAGGTCGAGCGCCGGCACGCCGCCCACTGGGAGGAGCGCCTGCGCGCGGCGGGCCACCAGGTGCCGCCGCCCGGGCGGCCGGGCCTGCGCACCAGGATGATCACGCAGACGGCGAGCCGGTTCTCGCTGGACGCCGTCCTGCCCGTGATCGAGCGGGCCGAGCGCATCGGCGCCGGCGACTACGACGACGACCCGGACGCCGCGCCCGGCATGGCGGACGACGAGCGCGGTCACGCCAAGGCGTTGGCCGCGCTGCGCGACGGCGGCAACGGCCGTCCGCAGCTCAACGCCAAGGGCCGCATCGCCGACCGCGAGCACTGGCACCGCAGCGACCGGTCCGGGGCGCTGCGCGCGGGCATCTTCGGCGTCAGCGACGGCCTCGTCTCCAACACCGCCCTGGTCATGGGGTTCGCGGGGTCCGGCGCGTCCCGCTCCGCCGTCCTGCTCGCCGGGACGGCAGGGCTGCTCGCCGGCGCCTTCTCGATGGCGGCGGGGGAGTACGTGTCGATGTCCGGGCAGCGCGAGATGTTCGAGCGGGAGATCTCGCTGGAGCGCACGGAGCTGGAGGAGAAGCCCCAGGAGGAGCTCGAGGAGCTGGTCCTGCTGTACCGCGCCAAGGGGCTGGCGCCGGCCCAGGCGCGCGAACTGGCCGAGCAACTCATGTCCGACCGCACGGTCGCCCTCGACACGCTGGTCCGCGAGGAGCTCGGGCTCGATCCCGACGCCCTCGGCTCGCCGTGGGCCGCCGCCTTCTCCAGCCTGGCCACGTTCGCGCTCGGCGCGCTCGTCGTCGTCATCCCGTACCTGTTCGGCGGTGGCACGGCGGCGTTCGTCACGGCCGTGGTCCTGGCCCTGCTGGCGATGGCGGCGGTCGGCGCGGGCCTCGGCGTCCTCAACGGCCGCTCCGCCGTGCGCGGCGCGCTGCGCCAGGTGCTGGCCGGGGTGCTGGCGGCCGGGGTGACGTACGGGGTGGGCGCGCTGATCGGCGTCCGGACCGGCTGACCACTAGCCGACAACCGGCTGACGGGGCGGCCGTTCTGGGGGCCTGCCGCCGCCGGACCGCCCCGGTACGTTGATCTACGCTGGCCGGGTGACACCCCGCTCCGCCGCCGGCAGCCTCGCACGACGCCTGCGGGACCACCGCCTCCTGGTCACGCTCGTCACGGTGGCGCTGGCCGCGGGAGGGTGGATCACCGCCGTCCGGTGGGAGCCCGACCCGGTCCCGCACCCGGTGCTCGCCGGCACGTCGACGGCCGGGACGGGCGCGCAGCGGCCGCCGTCCGGGGTCCCGGGCGCGCCGGGCGGAGCGCCGGACGCCGTGCCCGACTCGCCCGCGGGCTGGGCGGCCGCCGTCCGGGCGGAGAACGCGCGCCCCGGTGACCGCACCTGGCGCGTCGGCACCACCGCGGGCAAGGCAGCAGGCCTCGAGGCCTACGCGGACCGGGTGTCGGTGCGGCCGGGGGAGCAGGTGGGCCTGTACGTGCACGGGTCCGGCGCGGTGGCCGTCCGGGCGCTGCGCATCGGCGACTACGGCGGGGTGGGGGCCCGCGCGGTGTGGTCCGGGTCGGTCACGGCGACGGCGCAGCCGGCGAAGGTCACCTCCGAGGCACCGATTCCCGATGCGGGCGGCATCCACGGCACGCACCTCGTGGTGGCGCCCTGGCACCGCAGCGGCGAGGTGGACACCACCGGCTGGCCGGAGGGCGACTACCTGCTGCGGCTCGACGCCGGCGCGGCGTCCCGGTACGTGCCGCTCACCGTGCGCAGCGCCGACGCCCGCGGCCGGCTCCTGGTGGTCGTCGCCCCGATGACCTGGCAGGCCTACAACCTGTGGGGCGGCGGCTCCCTGTACGACGGGGACGACGGCACGTTCGGCGCCCGCAGCCTGGCCGTGTCCTTCGACCGCCCCTACGTCGACGGGTTCGGGTCCGGCCGCTTCCTGACGTACGACGCGCCCGTCGTCACCCTCGCCGAGCGCGCGGGGCTGCCGCTGGCCTGGGTCACCGACTACGACCTGGCGACCGACCCCGGGCTCGTGCGCGGCGCGACCGGCATCGTCGTCGGCGGGCACGCGGAGTACTGGACGGCGCCGATGCGCGACGCGGTGACGGCGCAGGTCGCGGCGGGCAGCAACCTGGCCGTGTTCGGGGCCAACACGGCGTACTGGCGGGTGCGGCTCGCGGGCAAGGGGCCCACGCCCGCGGGCCGGCCGGACGCGGGGGACGGGCGCCCGCGCGTCATCGTCGGTGCCAAGAACGCGCACCTGGACCCGCTCGCGGCGAGCGACCCCGGCGGCGCGACCGCCCGCTTCCGGGACGCCCCGGCGCCGCGCCAGGAGGAGGCGCTCACCGGGATGCGTTACGACTGCTTCCCGGCCGAGACGTCCTGGACCGTCGTCGACCCCGCCTGGTGGGGCTACGCGGGCTCCGGGGTGACCGCCGGGGAGACGCTCGAGGGGGTCGTCGGGCCGGAGGCGGACCGGGTGTACCCCGGCCCCACCCGGCCGCGACCGATGGAGATCGTCGCCTACCAGCCGTACTCCTGCGGCCCCTCGGCCCGCACCGCGCACACCGGGGCGTACTGGGTGTCACCGTCGGGCGCCGGCGTGTTCGACGCGGGCACGATGCGCTGGCCGTGCTCCACCGAGGTCGGGTGCACCGACGTGCCGGGCACCCGGACGGCGGCCGTCACCACCCGGGTGACCCTGAACATCCTGGCGGCGTTCGCCGAGCCGCTCGCCGGCAGGACGCACCCGGCGACCGACAACGTCGCCCGGTTCCCGCTGCCCACCCGCGCGACCACGCACGCGGTCTGACGGCGACCGGCGCCGGCCGGGTCAGAGCACCCGGGTGCCGCCGACCGTGCGCCCGGTGGTGAGGGTGCGCGGGACGTCCGCCGCGGACGCCGACCCGGCCGCCCGGACGGTGGTCGGGTGCGCCTTCGTGCCCGTCGTCCGGACCGCGACCAGCCCGGTCGCCGTCGACACGTTGCCGACCCGGTCGACCGCCGCGACCCACCAGGTGTGCCGCCCTGTCGGCGTCCGGACCTTGACCGCGCTCACCGCCCCGACCCGCACCGGCGTCGTCGCGTCGAGCGCCACCAGATAGCCGACCGTCCCGGACCGGGCGTCGACCGAGGCCCGCCAGCTGAGCACGTCACCCGCGGTCAGGGACAGGCCCGCCGGCGTGGGCGGCGGGGTCACGTCGGCGGTGACGGTGAGGGGTGCGGACGTCGCCACCGCGGCCCCGGTGCCGTCGAGGGCCTGCACGGTGAGCACGTGTGCGCCGTCCGCGAGGCCGGTCACCGTGGCGGAACCGGTCCGCGCCGTCCCGGCCGGGGTGGCCCGGACCGTGCCGTCGACGAGCACCCGGACCGGCGTCGCCGCGGTCAGGCGCCAGGAGACGGTGACCGACGAGCCCACCGTGACGTTCACCGCGGGCGCGGTGATCACCGGCGCCGGCGTGGCCGCGTCGGACGTCGTCGGGGTGACGATCAGGCGCGCCGCCGTGGCATCGACCGACTCCACGGTCAGCGTCAGGCCCGCCCCCGGCACCGCCCACGACCGGCCCGGGGGCAGCGAGACGGCCGACAGGGCCGGGGTCGTCGGCTGGCCGTCGAGCAGCCGGCTCGCCGGGTACATGCCGTCCGGCAGCAGGTGGAGCTGGACGCCGGCCCAGGCCGGCCAGCGGGTGTCCGGGGCGACGGCGGGCCGGTAGTCGACGTACAGCCAGGCGGCGCCCGCCCGGATCCGGACCGCGCGCGTCCCCTGGCCCTGCCCCGGCGGCACGAGGTCGACCGTCGCCCGGCCACCGGCCGGCACGGTGACCGTCGTCGCCAGGCCGAGCCAGTCGGCCAGCGCGCTGTTGAGGTTGCCGGTCGGGCGGTCCATGGCGGCGCCCATGACGTCGGCGTAGTCGCGGTACTCCTGCACCGTGCAGGTCGCCGACAGGGTGGCCCGCAGCCCGCTCTCCGTGCAGGTGGCGACGTTCGCGTGCCCGAGACCGAGGTTGTGGCCGAACTCGTGGGCCAGGACGTCGGTCAGCGGCACGCCGTTGTCCCAGATGAGCCCCCCGCCGACCTGCCCGAGGCCGGCCCAGCCGCCGCAGTCCGCCCGCGCCGGGAAGTACACGGCCACGTGGTCGAACGCCGTCACCGGTGCGGACACCTGGTTCGCGGCCAGCGCCGCGTTGGCCAGCTTGGCGGTGTCGCAGGTGCCCGGATCGGCGATGCGCGCCCAGTCCCGCACGGTCGGGGTGATGGTGAGCCGTCCGCCCGACTGCGCCGACCAGTAGGCCGCGGTGGACGCCGCCAGCGCCGTCAGCGCGGAGGCCGTGGCCTGGTCGGGCGCCGTCCAGTAGACCGGCAGCAGGGTGAGGGTGTGCCTCCCGATGACCGGGGCCGCCACCGCGCTCGCCGTCACCCGGCCGCCGGGCCACCGCGACGGGCCCGCCGGGTCCACCGGCTCGACCGACCGTACCGACGTCCCACCCGCGCCGGACCGGATCGTCACCCGCACCCGGTCGCCCGTCCGCAGGCCGTCGACCACCGGCCCGGCCGGCAGGCTGAGCAGCCGCCCGTCGACGTCGGCCATCGCGATCGTGTGCAGGCCGGTCCCGTCGGCGTCCGTCGCGGTCCGGTGGCCCGGATCGTCGACCGCGACGACCCGCACCGTCCCGTCCACCTCGCGGTCGGCCGCGGTGCGGACGGCGGCGGTGCCGGCCGGGACGGGCCCGGCAGCGGCGAGGGCGGTGGCGGTGACGGTGCAGGCGAGCAGGATCCGGAGCGGTCGCACGTGTCCTCCTGACGTGGGCGGCCTGTCCGCTGCGGTATCGGGAGGTGCGGGCGGAACGATGAAAGGCGCCCTGCGCCGGGCGGGTGAGGTGGCTGCGGGCGTCCGGGGCGGGTCCGCTCACGGTGGGCTGCGCGGCTCACCTGGCTGCCGGGATCACGGACACCGCCGGGTCAACCCGGCGCCCTCCGGCGTGGCTCACCCGGCGTGTCGGTCACGGACCGTGGCTGGAGGGAGCCGATCGGGCGAAGCCGGCGGCAAACACCCGGCCAGCCGGTCACCGCCCGCCGTCAAGCGGCCGGACGGAGGAACGGCGCAGGACCCGCCGGTTCGACGGGTCCTGCGCCGTTCGTGGATCGTGCTCGACCGGCCGGGTGGGCCGGTCCTCATCGGGTCCGGTCAGACGGTGGCCAGCTCCGCGGGAGGGGCACCGAGCAGCGCCGCGTCGGGGGTACGGCGCAGGTGGGCGAAGCCGAGGAGCGCGAGCGCGAGGAGCAGCGCCGCCGCGACGAAGGCCGCGATGGAGGCGTATCCGGCGATCGTGCCGATGGTGCCGAACGCGTAGGCGTTGAGCAGCAGGCCACGCAGGGTCTCGCCGCGGAAGACGGTGTCGACGGTGGCGGCGGCCTTGGTGTCGGTCGGGTTGGACCGCGCGATGGTGCTCAGCTCGGCGTAGGTCTTGCCGCCGCCGATCTGCTCGATGTGCTTGGCGATGAACTGGTCGGCGTAGGCCTTGGCCTGGTCGGCGTTCACGAGCTGCTTGCCGCCGTACTGCTGCAGGCCGGGGTACTCAGCGGCGGGGAGGCCCTGGCTGCCGGCGGCCGGGAAGAAGATCTTCTGCGCGGCGAGCTGGTCGTGCACCTGGCCGCCGACGAAGTTGCTGCCCCACAGGAGCAGGCCACCGGCCACGGCCAGGACGACGGCGAGGACGAGACCGGCGCTGGTGAGCAGGGCATCGAAGGTCTTACGTCGCATGGTGATCGCTCTCCATTACTACGGGCGGACGAGGAGGCCGGCAGGTCGCCGTCCGGGCAGGTTTCCGGATGACCCCTTCGCTGTGACCCAGCGTCGCGACCGAACGTCCTCCCACCCCAGGACTCTGGTCCCCTTCATTGAAACTCGAACTACCCATCATGTGTCGGCCATCACACCGGCGGGACCGAGGTCCCCCCGGCGGGTCCCCCGGCAGGCAGCGCGCGTCTCGGGATGCCCCCGCCGGGGCCCGGTTCTACCGTCACGGCGTGACCGAGGATCTCCAGCAGGTCGAGGCCGGGGCCGAGGGCGAGGACGTCGGGCAGCCGGCGCCGGGCGGCGGATCGGCGCCCCCGGGCGGCGTGCCGGCGCCCCGGGAGCACGACAGCGGCGACAGCACCCTCACCGTCGTCGTCGCCGGCGCCGCCAACCTGGGCATCGCCGTGGCCAAGGGTGCCGGCGCCCTGATCAGCGGGTCGGCGGCCATGCTCTCCGAGGCGGCCCACTCCGTCGCCGACACGGTGACCGAGATACTGCTCTTCGTCGCCCTGCGCCGCGGCAACCGGCCGGCAGACGAGCGCCATCCGCTCGGGTACGGACGCGAGTCCTACCTGTGGGCCCTGCTGGCGGCGCTCGCCACGTTCGTGGCCGGCGCGGTGGTGTCGGTGCTCGAGGGCGTGGACAAGATCCGGAACGGCGAGGAGAGCGGCGACCTGCGGGTCTCCTACGTCGTCCTCGCCGTCGCGTTCGTGCTGGAGGGGATCTCCTTCGTGCGGGCGGTGCAGCAGGTGCGGCGCGGCGCCCGGCGCTGGGGTCTGCGCCCGAGCACGTACCTACGCGGCACCAGCGACACCACGATCAAGGCGGTGACCTTCGAGGACGCCGCGGCCCTGGTCGGCCTCGTGCTGGCCGCCGCCGGGCTGGCGCTCAGCCAGCTGACCGGCAGACCGCAGTGGGACGGCGTGGCCTCCGTCGTCATCGGCTGCATCCTGGTCGTCGTCGCCGTCACGCTGGTGCGCTCGAACAGCACCCTGCTCGTGGGCCGGTCGGCGCTGCCAGTGCTGGACGACGCCCTCCGCCGGGAGCTGGAGGGGTTGCCGGGCGTCTCCAGCGTCCCGCTGTTCATCACGACGATCACCGGCCCCGGGCGCCTGCTGGTGGCCGCCAAGGTGGAGTTCGGCGACGAGTGCACCGCCGACGACATCGAGCGCGTCGCGGACGACGCCGAGCGTCTTTTCGTGGCGCGGTTCCCGGGGGTCGAGCACGTCTTCCTCGACCCGACAGCCGGTCGGCCGGGGCGCCCGGCGCCTGAGGCGCCGGGCGCGCCCTGACCGTCGGCGATCCGTCAGATGGGGAGGTCGGACAGCCGCTGGTCCAGCACGGTCAACGGGTCGGGCGTCCCGTTGCCGATCTCGCGGTAGACGTCGGGCCGCGTCCGGGCGATCCACGCGCCCCAGCCCAGCCCGACGACGATCGCCGCGACGACGAGGCCGAGGACCACGTAGGGCACGAGCGAGCCGGGCGCGGTGCCGAGCAGCACGCTGAGGTTGCCGAGGAGGAACAGCAGCACGAGGACGCCGACGATGGCGCCCACCACTGGGACGACCTGCCGCACCAGGACGGACTCGTGGGTGCCGCCCCCCGCGTTGAAGAAGAAGAAGGCGGCGGCCGACGAGACCGTGAGCAGCAGCAGGATGCAGATGGCGCCGATGGCGGACAGCCACACGAACATCGTCGCCATCGGGTCCGCGCCCTGGAGCACGAAGGGGACGACGACGGCGGCGGCCGTCACCGACTGCACGATCGACCCTGCCAGCGGCGCACCGCCGTTGGCCCCGCCGGAGACGCGGGCCAGCGCGTTGGGGAGCACGTGCTCCCGGGCGAGCGCGAAGATGTAGCGGGCGACGGTGGCGTGGAACGCGGTCATGGCCGCCAGCACGCTGGTCACCAGGAGCATGGTCGCCAGGTCCACCATCCCGAAGCCGAACACGCGCCCGAGGAACGCGAAGGGCGCCCGGTCGGGGTCGGTGGCGGCCTTCTGGATGTCGGTCGGACCGGCGGCGGTGATGTAGGCCCACGCCGAGATCGCGTAGAATCCTCCGAGGAAGAGGATCGACCCGAACGTGCCCCAGGAGACGGCCTTGGGGGAGCGGGCCTCCTCGCCGAACGCCGGCGGACTCTCGACGCCGACGAACGCGGCGACCGCGAACATCAGCACCGCGGAGGCCCCCGTGACCAGGAGCTTGGACGGCGCGAACGATGTCAGGGTGATGGTGCCCTCGGCAGGGTTGGCGAACGCGGCGATGTCGAACAGCAGGATCGTCGCCAGTTCGAGCACGAGGAGCGAGCCGAGGATCTTGGCGTTCGCGGCCCCGCGGAACTGGCCGAGGATCGCCACGATCACCCACGCGACGATCGCCCACGCCCACCAGACGCCGCCGAACTGGTTGGCCACGGTGGTCCCGACGAGGGCGTAGAGGCAGATCTGGATGGCGTTGTAGCCGAGCATCGCCACCACGGCCCCGGCGACGCCCGCCATCGGGTTCAGCCCTCGGGCGAGCTGGGCGTAGAACGGCGCGCTGTGCGGCACCCGCCGCGACATCGTCACGTAGCCGACGGCCACGAGCAGCAGGAGGATCATGACCACGAGGAACGAGAGCGGGACGCCCTCGATCCCGGTGATGGCGTACGTCGACACGGTGCTGCCGACGAGCACGGTCAGGGGGGAACTGGCGCCGACCGCGAACACCGAGAGAGCTCCGGTGCCGAGGGTGCGGCGGGCCAGCGTGGTACCGGTCAACTGAGACTCCCTGTCGATCTGTGGAGGGGGATCGCCGCCGCCGGGTCTGGGGCGTCCGGCGGACGGCGGGACCGGGACCGGTGGCCGGCCAGGTCCTCGAGCCGGGTCACCAGCCGGTCGACCCAGGCCTCGTGCGTGGGCTTGATCAGGACGCTGCGCAGCAGGCGGACGTGGTCGCTGTCGACGAGGACGTCCGGGTGCCTGGTGTGGAACTGCGACGCCGGGACCGTGAGCTGGGTGACGTGCACCGGGTTCTCGGCGTCGCGGCCTCGGACCAGGAGCCGGTCGCTCGCCGCGCTGATGGTGCTGGTGCGGCGCAGCCGGCCGTCGAAGTACGTGACGATGTCCAGGTCCGGAGGCTGGTAGGACCGGAAGACGGCGGAGGACTCGACCCGCGCCGTCCACCGCAGGGCGGCCCGCCGGCTGGCGGCGAGCGCCTCGACGAAACGACCCCCCGGCTCGAGCGGGAACAGCCGCGTGGTGGCCCAGAGCGCCGCGGTGGCCGCGCCCGCCCGGGAGCACTCCAGCGAGGCCTGGCCCAGGGCCACGCGCGGGCTCTCGAAGTCGAGGTAGGGGCTGTTGTAGTCCGTCAGGAACTCGCGTGCCGAGGCGTCCCGGTACACGACCGAGCCGCAGCCGTACGGCTGCAGGCCGTGCTTGTGCGGGTCGACCACCACCGAGTCGGCGGCGGCCAGCGCCGTCCAGGGCGCCGGGTCGACGAGCCTCGAGGTGGGGAAGGGTGAGCGGGGCAGCAGTGCGAAGTAGCCGCCGTACGCGGCGTCCACGTGCACCAGCGCCCCGTGCTCCCGGGCGGCGACGACGATCTCGTCGACCGGGTCGACGGCCCCCAGACCGGTCGTGCCGGCGGTGGCGACGACCGTGCCGATCCGGCCCTCGGCGAGACGCGCGCGTAGGGCGCCGACGTCCATCCGGCCTCGGTCGTCGGAGGGGATGACGACGCCCTCGACACCGAGCGTCCGGCAGACCCGGGCATGCGTGTAGTGCGCCTGGTCGCTGAAGGCGACCGCCAACTCGGGGCGCCGCTCCCGCGCCACGTAGAGGGCCTCCAGGTTCGCGGCCGTGCCGCCCGTGGTCAGGTGACCCAGGTAGTGGCCCTCGAAGCCGATCATCGCGGCGAGCTGGTCGACGACCTCGTGTTCCATGCGCACGGTGGCGGGGCCGGAGTCCCAGTTGACCGCGTTGGGATTGATCATCATGGTGGCCAGATAGGCGGCCATCGCGACGGGATGCGGCGGCTGCGCCATGTGCCCGGCGTAGCTGGGGTGGAACGTCGGGAAGTTCTCCTCCAGCCGGTCGGTGAGCTCGTCGAGGACGGCGAGCGTCTCCCCGTCGGGGGTGGCCAGGGCGGGGTCGGCCGGCACCGCACCGAACCGCGCCTGCCAGTCGCCGTGCCAGTCGACCACCCGTTCCAGCAGGGGCGGCAGGTCCGGGGCGCCTGCCCCGGGATCCCCCTGATCCTCGGGCTCCTCGGGGTCGGAGGGATCCACGGCGTCGGGCGGTTCCGAGCGGAACATCAGCGCCACCGCGTCACGCCCCCTGGGGCGTCGTGGTAGACATCGGACGCCGGTCGGCACCCGCGTGGCCGACCGGCGCGGAACCGGTTGTCACGGCTGACGCCCCCGGTTCGCTGCGAGCCGCGCGTTGTCCGTGCGCCAGAGGCTGAGGTTGAGCTCTTCCATCCACCGCAGTACGCCGGCATGGTGCGGGTCGTTACGCAGTTCGAACGGCGTCGTCGCGGTCCACGAGTGCGGGCTGTCGAGCATCGACATGCTGAGGGGATGGGTGGAACGGATCGCCATGGTGTTGAATTCCGAGTGGCCGCGCCGGTCACACACGATCATCGTGGAATCGATCATGACAATGCGGATCGTCGCCGGCAGATCGGTGTGCGTGTCGACGGACTTGCAGGCCTGGTCCCACTGGCCGCTGTAGGTGTCGAGACTGGAAACGGCGAGCCCGATGTACCAGGCGTCGTCGGCCATTCTCTCGTCGACCCGGTTCGCAAGATTCCGACGGATGTCGAACTGCTGGTCGCCGGTGTGCTGGGCCACCATGTTGTTGAGATCGAAGAGGAGTCGCGGCAGATCGCTGGCCTCGGGGCCTGCCAGCCACAACTTCGTGGCGGCGTTCATGCTCTGCCAGTTGTTCTCCTGCGCGGGCTGGGCGTACAGGAACGCCAGCGCGTACGGCGCGATGGGATCGCGGTAGCGCCGCTCCCAGGCGTGCATCGCGTGCTGGATGCTGAGGTAGCGCAAACGGTCCACGGCCTGCTGGCGCAGATCGGCCTCGCGCTTGAATCCCTGGGATCCGAACTGCATCGCCTCGCCGCCGTTGGTTGACGGCTGGATCGGCTGGGAATGCCCTGACATGTCGATCACCCCTGTCCCGGATGCTCGTCGCAGGGGCGCCCCGTTCCCCGGAATTCACTTGTCGCATCGTGCGAAAGACTTCCACCGCGCATGCGTCTGACGGTGCATCGGCATTCGTTCACGTGGTGGAACCCCCGAGATTGCCGCCCGCCGCCGGTCGCACCGGTCTTCCGGGGGACCCTTGGCGGTGCTGCCGATGTCACGGCGGCACCCGACCTCGCTGTCGGCACCGATTACGTGGTCAGACTAGATGAAACTCACGTACACGGACAAGTTGCCTCAAGGAAAAGGTCCGTCTCGGACCCATGTGAGCGGAGAGTCACGTCGGGTGGTCGAAGGCCATTGTGGTGAACGCCCGTGGGAGCGCTCCCGTCCGTGCCGTCGACCAGGCACGACGCGCGCCTCCCGGACATTGTCTCAAGTATTGTGCCAATGTCGGGTGCTCACGATGAGTAAGGTCGCGAAAGGCTCATTGGTGTGGGAGCCGACCCTGCCACCGACCCGTCCGGACGGGTCGCACCGTCGAGCGGTGCCCCGGCCGGCCCGGCGCACCGCCCGGTGCGGTGGCCCGCCGGCGGGTGCCGGCGACCGCCCCGGCTGGCCCCCTCGGGCACCCCCGACGCTCCGACTGGGGGATATCCCCTGGGCATCCCCTATTCCCGCCCCGGACCCGCCGCACGGCACGGCGCATGGGTTACCTTCCGGATCACTGGACACGTCCTTTCGGCGCCGGGGGCTCCTCATGTACGCACTGGGCATCGACTGCGGCACCACCTACTCGGCCGCCGCCGTCTGGCGCGACGGGCGGGCGCAGATCTGCACGCTGGGCACGCACGCGGCGGTGGTCCCGTCCGTCGTCCTGGCCCGTGCGGACGGTGGCACCCTGGTCGGCGAGGCCGCCGCCCGGCGCGCGCTGGTCGAGCCGGACCGGGTCGCCCGGGAGTTCAAGCGGCGCCTCGGGGACGCGACCCCGCTCATGCTGGGCGGCGAGCCGTTCCCCGCCGAGAACCTCACCGCCGCGCTGCTCAGCGCGCTCGTCTCCTCCGTGCGGGACCGCGAGGGCGAGGCGCCGTCCCGGATCACCGTGACCCACCCGGCCAACTGGGGCTCCTTCAAGATCGACCTGCTGCGGCGCGCCGTCGAGTTGGCGGGCCTCGACGTCCCGGTCGGCCTCACCACGGAGCCGGAGGCCGCGGCCATCAGCTACGCCCGGCAGGAACGCCTCGCGCCGGGCGAGACGGTGGCCGTCTACGACCTCGGCGGCGGCACCTTCGACTCGGCCGTGCTGCGCCGCACCGACACCGGCTTCGTGCTGCTCGGGCAGCCCGAGGGGATCGAGCGTCTGGGTGGGGTGGACATCGACGCCGCGGTGTTCGCGCACGTCGTCCGGGCCGTGGGCGCGCCCCTCACCGACCTCGACGAGGACGACGTCTCCGCCGTGTCGTCGGTGGCCCGCCTGCGCGCCGAGTGCATCGCCGCCAAGGAGGCGCTCTCGACCGACACGGACACCACGATCCCGGTGCTGCTGCCCGGCTGGACCGGCGAGGTCCGCCTGACCCGCGCGGAGCTCGAGGCCATCGTGCGGCCCTCGCTCTACGACTCCATCGAGGCGCTGAAGCGGGCGCTGCGCTCGGCGGGCGTCGTCCCGGACGAGCTGGCGGCCGTGCTGCTCGTCGGCGGGTCCTCCCGGATGCCGCTGATCGGCCAGCTCGTCGGCGCCGAGCTCGGCCTGCCCGTCGCCATCGACACCCACCCCAAGCACGCCGTGGCGCTCGGCGCCGCCTGGCATGCCAGCGGGACGCCGCTGCCGCTCGACACCCCGGCCGCGGGCTCGTCCCAGCTCCCGCCCTCGAGCGCCCCGATGGGTCAGGGCGGGTCGCACGGACCGGTCGGGTCCCGGGGGCCGGTCGAGCCGCTGCCGCCGTTGCCGCCCAAGCCCCCGCTGCCCGTCCAGCTCGCTCCTGCCGAGCCGGTCGCCCCCGTGCCGCCGCACCAGCCGGCCCAGGCGTACCACCCGGTCCAGCCGTACCACCCGGCCCAGCCGTTCGCGCCCGTCCAGCCCGCGGTGCCCGGCGTCCACATCCTGCGGCCCGCGCAGCCGGGGGAGCGGCCCGGGCCGGCGCCCGTCGTCCCCGCGAACACCCAGGAGGAGGACGAGGCGGACCGCCGCCGGCGCGCCGCGATCTTGGGCGGCGCCGTGGGCGCGGGGGCCGGCATCGCCGGCGTGGTGGGCTACGAGCAGGGCGTGGCCGCCGCCGAGCCGCAGTTCGAGGCGCAACTCGTGTCGAGCTCGACGGACCTGGGGCCGGCCGCCCGGCCGCCGGCCGCCCAACCGCCGGCAGCCCCGGCACCGCACGCACCGCACGTGTCGCCGGCCCGGCAGCAGGCGTTCACGGCGGCCCGCGGCGGGGCACGGGCGCTGACGCTGCGCGGGCCGTGGGCCGTCGGGGCGCTCTCGGCGATGGTCGTGGCCCTCGTCGTCCTCAGCGGCTACGCCGCCCTGCGCTACCGGCCGCACACAGAGGTCGTGACGTCGGCGTCGGCCCCGAGCGCTCCTGCCGGGGTGCGCCCGTCCACGACCGGACCGCCGTCCACGTCGGTGGCCCCGACGGTCGACGGCGTGTCCCGCGTCGACACCTCGCTGACGGCTCCCGCGGACGTCGCCCCGGACCGCGCGACGTCGGGCGGCGGCCAGAGCCGGCCGGCGACCCCGAGCACCCCCGCGACCCATGGCAGCTCCTCGACGTCGGCCGCGACGACCGCCGCCGTCGGCCTGGGGTACGACCAGCGGCACACCGGCGTCGTCACCAGCGGGGACGGCAAGATCTCCTGCCCCGACGCCTGCAAGGCCTCGTACCCGATCGGGACGCCGGTGACCCTCACCGCGTCCGGCGAGCCGGTCGACCACTGGACCGGCTGCGCCTCGGCCTCCGGCGCGACCTGCCAGGTGACGGCCGGCGACGGCCGGGCGCCGACGGTCACCTACGTCGTGCGCTATCGCGTTGGCGTGGGCTACTCCGGCCGGCACACCGGCACGGTGACCAGCGACGACGGCACCATCGCCTGCCCCGGCACCTGCGCGGCGTCCTACCCCAAGGGCACGCTCGTGACGTTGCGGGCGAACGGTGAGAAGGTCGACCACTGGTCCGGCTGCGCGGCGTCGTCCGGGGCGGTCTGCCAGGTGACGGCGGGGGACGGCAACGCCCCCTCGGTCACGTTCGCCGCGACGTCCACCACGACGCGGACGACGACGACCCCGCCCTCCAGCCCGCCCACCACCAGCCCGGGCCGCACGACGTCCACGCCGACGACGTCCACGCCGACGACCTCCACGCCGTCGACGCCCACGACCGCCCCCCCGACCAAGTCCTCGGCAGCCACGTCCGGCTCGACGCCGCCGCGGATCATCCGGACCGGCACGCTCGGCACCCTCGCGCCGGTCACCCTCGTCCCCGCGGGCCCGAGCACCCCGCCCATCGGGTGACGCCCGCGCCCCCCTGCAGGGGCGGCCCCGCGTCACCGCACCCGGTCGACCACGCGGACGGCGGCGGCCCTGGAGCAGGTGCTCGCCGGAGGCCTGCGCGAGAACCATTGCAGCACGTCATCCCGTGTTTTCCTCCCTACGGGGGACCTTCTTCCCTGCGTTCGGAGGAGCCTCGCGGGCCGTCCGGCGAATCCATCCCCCGATGGCGGCGTCAGGGGTTGTGGTGGCGCGCCGGAGGGAGTCTGCTGGGGGTGTCCGGTTCCTGGAGCGGACCGGCGTCAGCGGATCAGGGAGGCACGATGTCGACCAGCGTCGGTACTGAATCGGAGGCCCAGACCGCCGGGAAGCCCGGTGGCCCGCCCGAGGTGCAGGTGAGCCAGCCCGTGGCCGCCCCGGTGGCGCACGTCTGGGAGGTGCTGGTGAGCCCCGCGGGTTCCCAGGCGCTCCTCGGCGACGGCGCCGTGCTCGGTGGCAAGGGCGATTCCTACCACTGCACGGACGGCGCGGGCGGGGTGCTGCGCTCCTACCACCCGCTGGAACAGCTGCGGGTGTCGTGGCACGAGACCCCAGACGGGCCGCCGACCATCGTCGAGGTCGAGATGCGTGCGGACGGCGACGGCACCGTCGTCCAGCTCAACCAGAACCACCTCAACGAGGCCCACGACGTCGAGGCGCTCACCGAGCGCTGGCGGGTCGCCCTGGCACGTCTCGCGGAGGTCGCCGCGCAGTGAGCCGGCGCGCCCAGCGCTGAGGCCCGCACCGAGGTCGGTGAGGGGCACGATCGGCGTGCCCCTCACCACCGCCGGCTGCGCTACCGTGACGGCCCTGGATGCCGTGCCACGGGGGGCAGCATGGTCAGGTGGCGTTCGTCCGCGCCGGTGGTGCCGGTCGCGGTGGCTGCGGCGGCGTCGCTGTGGTGGCCGGAGCACAGCGACCAGGCCGTCTTCGACGTCGGGGCCCGGGGGCTCGTGTCCGGGCTGGTCTACGACCGCGACCTGTGGGATCTCAAGCAGCCCGGCATCTACTGGTTCCACGCGCTGGGGGAGTGGCTCCTGCCCGGAGGGCTGGGCGCCCGCCTCCTCGAGGCGCTGCTGGCGGTGGCCGGCGGCTGGCTGGTCCTGCGGATCACCGCGGGCCGGGGGTTGCACCCGGCCGTCCGGGCGGCCGCGCCGTCCCTCGTCCTGCTGCCCTACCTGCTGGCCGCCTACTCGGACGGCGTGGGCCAGATCGAGAGCCTGCTGGTCGTGCTCCAGTTGGCCGTCGTCGCCGGCACCTGGCCCGTGGGCGACGCGTCGGTGCCCGAGGGCGGCGCCACCCGGCTGCGTGGGTCGCTCGCGTGGGGCGGTGCCGGGGTGTGCGTCGGGGCCGTGGCCCTCCTCAAGACGCTGTACCTGCCGATCCCGCTGCTCCTGGTCGTCGGCGCCGTGGTGGCGTCCCGGCGCACCGGCGTCCCCGGAACGGCCCGCCGGGTGGCCGCCGGCACCGTGGGTGCGGCGTTGACCGTCGGCGTGGCGCTGGTCCACCTCGCCCTGCACGGCGCGCTGCGGACGGCGCTCGTGACCACGTTCGTGCTGCCGCTGCAGGTCGTCGGGGGTGCCGACCTCCACCCGTCCTTCGCGCTGTGGCCGTTCGTCCGCGGCGCGCTCGCGGCGGCGTCCCTCACCGGGCCCCTCGCGCTGCTGGCCCTGGTCACCCTGCCGCGACGGCCCGCCGCGGCCTGGCAGGACCTCACCCTCGCCGCCACCGCCGTGGTCGCCGCCCTCCTCGGGACCGTCCAGCTGTGGACGCCGTACCGGCTCCTGATGATCGCCGCGCCGCTCGGGCTGCTGGCCGTGAGCGGCGCGGACGTCGTCGTCCGGCGCCTGTCCCGCTGGGCGACGCCCGGGCGGCACGCTCCGGCCGCACGCGGGACGAGCCGGCTCGCGCTCGGGCGGACGGCGGCGGCGGTGGCGGCCGGGGTGCTGCTGCTCCCGGCGCTGTACGGGCCCGCGGACCTGCTGCTGTCGGGCGCCGCCCCGGTCGGGCTCGACCTCGCCTCCCGGGTGGCCCGCGCCCCGGGCGCGGCGCAGCCGGGCGGCCCAGCCGCCGTCGCGGCCCTGGTCCGGCGGGAGGTCGCCCCCGGGACGCCTGCGGTGGTGCTGGGCGACCAGCGGGTTCTGGAGCTGCTCGGCTCCCGGCCGGGGACCGAGGTGTTCGGGGTCTCCCTGTGGCTCATGCCGGACGACGTCCTGGTCGAGCTCGCCCGCGAACTGGACCGTTCCCGGCCGGCGTGGCTGTACGTGGAGGCCGGGGAGCAGGACCGGATCTCCCGGCGGGGCTCCCCGGGCGCCCGGGCCCTGGCCGACGTGCTCGCCGGCCGGTACCGCCGCCAGGTGGGCACCGACACGGGGGCGTGGTTCCGCGCGGTGACGCCGGGCCCGGCGCTCCCGCAGCCCGGAGGCGTCCGCCTGGACACGTGATCGAGTTCCAGGGCGCCAGACGTGACCTTCCGCCGTCGGATCGCCGTCGGATCGCCGTCGGATCCGGCGCCAGCGCTCCGGATCACCTGGCGGCGAAGCGGTCACAGGTGCTTCAGCGCCTCCCGGCGGGCGAGCGCGGTCAGCTGCGGCTGCGCGGCGACGAACGCCCGGACGGCGTCCGGTTCGGCGCGGGCGTAGGTGCGCAGGGCCCAGCCGATCGCCTTCGCCACGAAGAACTCGCGGTCGCCCGCGCGCCGGGCGCAGTAGCCGAAGAGCCGTTCCGCGTCCGTCCGCCGTCCGTACCCCAGCTGGTGGATGATCGCGGACCGCGCCAGCCAGCGGTCCTCCGCCTCGATCCAGCGGTCGGTCACGCCGACCAGGCGCGGGTTCGCGGCGACGAGCGGGCCGACGACGACCCCCTGCAGCGCGTCGACGCTGTCCCACCAGCTCCGGGTGGTGATCAGGCGCTCCACGACGCCGCCCGTCCCGTCAGGGGCGGCGAGGAGCCCCGCCGCCGTGTCCAGCCCGGTGGAGGGGCGCACGAACCGGGCGAGCAGGTCGCAGGCGGCGTAGGTGTACTCCCGGTGCTCCAGCGCCCACAGCAGCTCGACGGCGCTGCGAAGCTCGCCCTCGGTCGGCACCGGCAGGCCCTGCCAGGCGGTGCGCAGGGCGGCCCGGCGGCCGGGGCTCGCGATCCCGAGGAAGGGGAACTGGTCGCGCAGGTAGCGTGTGGCCCCGGCCGCGCGGACGGGGTCGGCGAGCGGTTCGAGGGCGGCGACCGTCAGGTCGACCACCTGCCGGGCCCACCCGCCGTCCGGCTGCCTCGGGACGTCCACGGCGGCAGGCTAGCGCGATCATGGCCGGGTGGGGCGGTAGCCGGCGCGGTCGGCGGCCGCGAGGCAGTCGGCGGCGCCGGCGATCCCGGCGGAGGTGTGGGTGCTGCGCACGCAGGCGGCCGCGGCCGCCGCGCCCAGGCGCAGGCACTCCTCGACCGGCAGGCCGTCGTGCAGGCCGAGGACCACGCCGGCCGCGAACGCGTCCCCCGCCCCGGTCGTGCTGCGGACCTGTGACCGCGGCACCCGCACCGATCCCTGCCGCCAGGTCCGCCCGCCCGGTGCCGCCGCGACGCAGCCCGCCGGGAAATGGACGACGGCCAGCCCCGACACGCCGCGCTCCACCAGCCCCAGCGCCATCGCCTCCAGGGCGACCCAGTCCACCGCGGCGTCGGGCGTCGCGACCGGGGCGCGGACGCCGGTCAGGGCCCCCGCCTCCAGCTCGTTGATGACGAGGCTGTCCAGGTGCGGCAGGCAGGGCGCCGCGACCCGGACGATGCGCGCCTCCTGGAGCGTGACCAGTTCCAGGTTGGTGCGCAGCCCGGCCGCCCGGGCGCGGGCCAGCAGTGCCGACCAGCCGTTGCCGCCGTCCGGCCGGGCGGCGTCCATGGTGGGGTGCAGCCCGGGTGCGCCCGCGTGCAGGATCCGGGAGGAGGTCGCCGCCAGGTCGACGTTCGCGCCGTCGAACGCCTCGTTCGCGCCCACGTGGTGGAAGAACGTGCGCCGCCCGCCGTCCCGCTCCACCATCGCGTCGGTGAACGAGGTGGCGACGCCCGGCACGGTCCGCACCCCGGCGGTGTCGAGGTCGAGCCGGGCGCACTCGGCCAGCACGTAGGCGCCGTTCGCGTCGTCCCCGACGACCCCGAGCAGGGCCACCGGGAAGCGCGCGCCGAGGCGGCGCAGGTCGACGGCGAGGTTGAGCCCGGGACCGCCGGTGCTCCTCGACACCTCCTCGATCACCGCGAGGCGCTCGACGGCCGGGTACGCGTCGATCGTCTTGCCGAGGTCCACCACGAGCGACCCGGCGCACAGGACGCCCGCCCGCTCGCCGGCCGTCACTGGCCGGCCGTCACTCGCCGGCCGTCACTCGGCGGCCAGGACCGGGTCGGTCACCTGCAGGTCGGCGGCCAGCGGCCGGTGCGGCGGCAGGCCGGCGGCACCGAGCGCGTCGTGGTAGGCGCGCACGGCGTCCGCCGGGGTCAGCGCCCGCGTGATCACCGCGCGCATCAGGGCGACCAGGTCGAGCTGGGACTCGGCCCGCTGGATCTTGCGCCCGAACAGCACCACCCGGGCGCCGTGCGCCTCGGCGCGGTGGAGCAGCTCGAACGCGTCTCGGGTCGTGCCGGCCAGCCCGCCGAGGATGCCGACGACGAGCTCCGGGTCGTGCTGGGTGAGCTCGGCGAGCGCGCCGGCGCCGTTGTACGCGACCTTGAGGAACAGCGGCCGGTGGGCGGCCGTCACCCCGGCCAGGGCCCGCACGATGCTGTCGTTGACGAAGGCACCGATGTCGTGGGCGCCGAGGTGGGCGGGCGCGTTCGGGTTGAAGACCTCCAGGAAGTGCCGGACGCCAGCCTGCGCCGCCTCCGGCCGGAAGGCGCTGTACGCCTCCAGCGTCGCGACGTCGTGCTCGAGGTCGTTGTTGAACGTCACCGAGTACAGGACCAGGTCGCAGAAGGCCCGCACCGCCCCCAGGTCCGCCGTCCGGAAGGGCTGCGACGGCCGCTTGGGGTAGACGCCGCCGCGCGAGAACCAGATGTCGGTGGCGTCGTTGCCCCGGACGGCGAGGGTGACGTCGCCGGCGAGGGTGCGGGCCGGTCCGGGCTCGGCGGCCAGGCGCTCGCCGTTGGACGCCGAGGTCAGCAGGATGTCGAGGTGCCCCTGGTCGAGCAGCGCCCGCATCGCGTCGAGGTAGGCCGCGCGGGTGCGGTGCCGGTCGGGAGCGGCCGGCGGCAGCGCGCCCGGCACCGGCGCCGGGGTTTCCGGCACCCGGCCCGCCGCAGTGACGCCGAAGGCCATGTCGGCGTCCTTGGCGTCCGCGATCACGAAGTCGTCGGGCGTGTACGCGCCGGCCCGGATCCGGGCCAGCTTGCGGTCCAGCCGGCGCAGGGGGGCGGGGTCAGGGGTGAGGGCGGCGTCGTCGGCGGTCACCTCTGTATCCAACCGTGTACGAGGAGTACTCAGATAGATCCCACCCCGAAAGATCACCCGCACGCCGCCGCGCCCACCCTCAACCCTGCATGAACGACTCATGGCCCTGCGGGCCACCCCGATGCGGGCAAAATGTGCCTAGCGGTCAGCTCTGCGTTGGTAGATCGGCTTCCATTTTCGACTGATCAGCGCGGAGAAGGGGTCAGATCCAGTCCTTGCGGCGGAAGGCCAGGTAGAGCGTCACCGAGCCGGCCACGGTGAGCAGGGTC
>Ga0302321_100001173_pt1 | contig 22409 bp, 19 predicted proteins | sample Fen_T0_1_FD_202505 | JGI IMG/M metagenome (GOLD analysis project Ga0302321, IMG submission 202505) | Peat permafrost microbial communities from Stordalen Mire near Abisko, Sweden - Fen_T0_1 | ecosystem: Environmental > Terrestrial > Soil > Wetlands > Permafrost | place: Sweden: Abisko...
ACATGAGGGCGACGGCCTCGTCGAGCGAGACCGGTTCGGACATGCGGGTCAGTGTGCCAGCGACCGGGCACGCCGTCGTACCGAACGGCCCGGTTTCACGCCCCTCGGGTCGTCAGGAGTGGCGCATGGGGACGCGTACGCCGCGGTCCGCGGCCACCTCGACCGCGCGGTCGTACCCGGCGTCGACGTGGCGGATGACGCCCATGCCCGGGTCGTTGGTGAGGACGCGCTCGATCTTCTGCGCGGCGAGGTCGGTGCCGTCGGCGACGCATACCTGGCCCGCGTGCAGCGACCGGCCCATGCCGACGCCGCCGCCGTGGTGGAACGAGACCCAGGTGGCGCCCGAGGCCGTGTTGACCAACGCATTGAGGATCGCCCAGTCGGCGATGGCGTCCGAGCCGTCCAGCATCGACTCGGTCTCGCGGTACGGCGAGGCGACCGAGCCGCAGTCGAGGTGGTCGCGCCCGATCACGATCGGGGCCTTCAGCTCGCCGCTGGCCACCATCTCGTTGAACTTCAGGCCGGCCAGGTGCCTCTCGCCGTACCCGAGCCAGCAGATGCGCGCGGGCAGACCCTGGTAGTGCACCCGCTCCTGGGCCATGGTGATCCACCTGTGGAGCCGTGCGTTGTCGGGGAACAGCTCGAGGATCGCGCGGTCGGTCGCGGCGATGTCGGCCGGGTCGCCGGAGAGCGCCGCCCAGCGGAAGGGGCCCTTGCCCTCGCAGAACAAGGGACGGATGTACGCCGGCACGAAGCCGGGGAACTCGAACGCCCGGTCGTAGCCGCCCTTGCGGGCTTCGTCGCGGATCGAGTTGCCGTAGTCGAACACCTCGGCGCCCGCGTCCTGGAACTCCACCATCGCCCGCACATGCGCCGCCATCGAGGCCTCGGCCTCCTTGGTGAAGCCCTCGGGGTCGCGGGCTGCGGCGTCGTGCCAGTCCTCGAAGGAGACACCGATCGGCAGGTAGGACAAGGGATCGTGGGCCGACGTCTGGTCGGTGACGATGTCGATGGGCGCCCTCATCTCGAGCAGCGCCGGGACCAGCTCGGCCGCGTTGCCGAGCAGACCGATCGAGAGCGGACGGCGCTCGTCGCGGGCTGCGACCGCACGCGCGACGGCGTCCTCGAGCGAGTCGGCCTGCTCGTCGAGGTAGCGGTGCTCGATGCGCCGGGTGATCCGTGACTGGTCGACGTCGATGCAGATCGCGACCCCGTCGTTCATCGTGACGGCGAGCGGCTGCGCGCCGCCCATGCCGCCGAGGCCGGCGGTCAGGGTGATCGTCCCGGCCAGCGTGCCGCCGAACCTCTTGTCGGCAACCGCCGCGAAGGTCTCGAACGTGCCCTGCAGGATCCCCTGCGTGCCGATGTAGATCCACGAGCCGGCCGTCATCTGGCCGTACATGATCAGGCCCAGCTCCTCGAGCTTGCGGAACTCCTCCCAGTTGGCCCAGTCGCCGACCAGGTTGGAGTTCGCGATCAGCACGCGCGGGGCCCACTCGTGGGTCCGCATCACGCCCACGGGCTTGCCCGACTGCACCAGCAGCGTCTCGTCCGGCTCGAGCTCGCGCAGGCTCGCCAGCAGCGCGTCGTACGCCGGCCAGGAGCGCGCTGCCTTGCCGGTGCCGCCGTACACGACGAGGTCCTCGGGACGCTCGGCGACCTCGGGGTCGAGGTTGTTCATCAGCATCCGCAGCGGTGCCTCGGTCTGCCAGCTCTTCGCCGACAGCTCCGTGCCGTGGGGAGCGTGGATGGGCAGGCGCGGGTTGGTGTCGTTCATGAGAGGTCTCCGATCTCGGCTTCGACGGCGGACAGGACGGCACCGGACGAGACCAGCCCGACGGCGGTCTCGATCTCGGGGGACAGGAAGCGGTCGGGCCCGGGCGCACCCACGCCGTGCTCGAGCAGCAGGCGTACGACGGCTCCCGTGGCCGGCGCGGGGGTCGTGCCCTCGGTGGGTCCCGCGGTCGTCCGCAGGTGCAGGGCGCGGGCAGCCGTCATCAGCTCGATCGCGACCACCCTGCCCAGCCCGTCGACCGACCGACGCAGCTTGCGGGCTGCGGACCAGCCCATGGACACGTGGTCCTCCTGCATCGCGCTCGACGGGATCGAGTCGACGCTGGCCGGCGCGGCCAGGCGCTTGAGCTCCGAGACGATCGCGGCCTGTGTGTACTGGGCGATCATCAGGCCGCTGTCGACGCCCGGGTCGTCGGCGAGGAACGGTGGCAGGTCGTGGTTGCGCGCCCGGTCGAGGAAGCGGTCGCTCCGCCGTTCCGAGATCGAGGCCACGTCCGCGGCGACGATCGCCAGGAAGTCCAGCACGTAGGCCACCGGTGCGCCGTGGAAGTTGCCGTTGGACTCCACCCGCCCCTCCTCGGCGAGCACCACGGGGTTGTCGACGGCGCTGGCGAGCTCGCGCCCGGCGATCGTCGCGGCGTACTCAACAGTGTCGCGCGCGGCCCCGTGGACCTGGGGCGAGCACCGCAGGGAGTAGGCGTCCTGGACCCGGTGGAAGCGGTCGTCGCGGTGGCTGGCCATCACCCCGGAGCCGGCGAGCACGCGGGTCAGATTGGCGGCCGACAGCGCCTGCCCCACCTGCGGTCGCAGGGCCTGGAGCTCGGCCGCGAAGACCCGGTCGGTGCCCATCTGCGCCTCGACGCTCATCGCCGCAGCGATGTCGGCGGTGCGGAGCAGCATCCGGAGGTCGGTGATCGCCAGCACCAGCATGCCGAGCATGCCGTCCGTGCCGTTGATGAGCGCCAGTCCCTCCTTGGCGCGCAGCTCCACCGGGGAAAGCCCGGCGGCGGCGAGAGCGTCCGACGCGGGCATCAGCGCACCGGTCGCGTCGCGGACCTCGCCCTCCCCCATCAGCGCCAGCGCACAGTGGGCGAGCGGCGCCAGGTCGCCGGAGCAGCCCAGCGAGCCGTACTCCCGGACCACCGGCGTGATGCCGGACGACAGCAGAGCAGCGAGCAGCTGCGCCGTCTCCCGTCGTACGCCGGTGTGGCCGGTGGCCAGCGTCGAGAGGCGCAGCAGCATGAGGCCGCGCACGACCTCGCGCTCCACCTCCGGGCCGGACCCCGCGGCATGCGAGCGGATCAGCGAGCGCTGGAGCTGCTCACGCAGCTCGCCGGGGATGTGGCGGGTGGCGAGGGCACCGAACCCCGTCGAGATCCCGTACGCCGGAGTGGGCGCGGCCGCGAGCTCCTCGACCACCGCGCGGGCCCGGTCGATCCCGACCAGTGCCTCCTCGGTCAGCTCCACCGCTGCCCCGCCGCGGGTCACCAAGACCACGTCGTCGACGGACACCGGGCCGACGCCCACCTGAACGGTCTGCATGTCGCCATCCAACTCCCGCCCGGGAGGTGGGCGCCACCGTCGCCGGGCGACCGCTGTCTGGGATACGAGACGACAGGGAGCGGGCGCCGAGCCGCTCGAAGGTCGAGCGGCGCTCGCGCGTGGCCCGGATGAACACGGCTCGTGGACCGTGTCACCACTCGCTGTCACCCCTTCGGGGGAAGGTGCGCCGGACATGCGGGTCTAGTGTCGAACGGTCCCGGGCCGTCCGGGCGCACGGAGGGAGCACACCATGCCGACGTGGCTCATCTGGGTCATCGTGATCGTCGTCGTCCTGGTCGTTGTGGGCGCACTCGCGGCGATGACCAGCAAGCGACGCGCCGAGCAGCGCCGAGCCCGCGCGGAGCAGCTGCGCGTCGAGGCCTCGGAGAAGGCCAGCGGGCTCGCCGAGTCGCAGCGTGCGGCCGACGAGGCGCGCGCCAGGGCGGACCTCGCCGCGGCCGAGGCCGAGCGGGCCCGCGAGCAGGCGGCCCAGGCGGAGCAGGGGCACGAGGTCGAACAGGCCAGCTACGAGGGCAAGCTGCGCGAGGCCGACAAGCTCGACCCCGAGGTCAACACGCGGGCCAAGGACTACGAGCCGAGCGTGTGGAACGACGACAGCACGCAGGCCGACACGGCTTCTGCCGAGACCACCACCACGACTCCCGCTCCGCAGACCGGCTCGACCGAGTCTCCCGAGAGCACCACGTCGACCGAGGGCACGGGCACCCACCGATCCGAGTGACCCTTGCGCGGGGTCGTCCCATGCGACGCGTGGGACGATCCCGCCATGGGTCAGGTGCCGGCAGCGACCAGGGCGTTGCGCGTGCTGCGCTTCCTGGCCAGCCAGCCCGACCCGGTTCCGCTGGACCGGATCACCCGGGCCTGCGGGCTGCCCCGCTCCACGGCGTACCACCTCCTGAGCGCGATGATCGAGGAGGGCTTCGTCGTCCACCTGCCCGACGAGCACCGTTACGGGCTGGGCGTCGCGGCGTTCGAGGTCGGGAGCGGCTACAGCCGTCAGGAGCCCCTGCAACGGATCAGCCGGAGACTGCTCGCCGACCTCGTGGACCGCACCGGGAACACGGCGCACCTGGCGGTCCTGCACGGACGGGACGTGCTCTACGTCGTCGAGGAACGCGCTCCGGGGCGTCCCCCGCTGGTCACCGACGTCGGCGTCCGGCTGCCGGCCCACCTCACAGCCAGCGGACGGGCGATCCTGTCCGCCCTGCCGGCGGCGCAGGTGCGCGCGCTCTATCCCGACCCGTCGGCGTTCGTGGACCGGCACGGCACCGGCCCGCGCACCCTGAGCGGCCTGCGCTCGGTGCTGTCCGAGACCCGGCGCCGCGGCTACGCCACCGAGCAGGGTGAGGTGACGCCCGGCCTGGCCAGCGTCGCGGCACCCGTCCTGGACCACAACCAGCATCCGGTGGCGGGCCTGGCGGTCACCTTCGCCGACGGCGAGCCCGATCCTCTCTCCGTGGAGGTACGCCGTGCGGCTGCGGCGCTGACGAAACGGCTCGGCGGTATGGCCTGAGAGGTACGACACGGACCCGACCACCCGAAGTTACCTGTGGGTACGATCCGGAGGTCGAGTGCGCGTGACGCGGGGGCCAGCTGAGCCCGTAGTGTCGGCGCCGACTGACCGTGACATCCCGACCGCTCGGAGTGACTGTGACTGCCGTACTGATCCTCGGGCTGCTCCTCAACCTGATCGCGCTGCCGATCGCCGGCCGCAGGGTGTGGTTCCTCGAGCGGCTCATCACCAGTGGGCAGCCAGCGCCCGACCGGGTCGAGGGCGTGACCGGCCGGCTCGGTCTCGCGGTGAAGACCCAGGTGGTCGAGGTCCTCGGGCAGAAGAAGCTGCTGAAGTGGAGCGTCCCGGGCGCCGCTCACTTCTTCGTGTTCTGGGCGTTCCTGGTCCTGGCGACGGTCTACCTCGAGGCGTACGGCGCGCTGATCGCGCTGGCCTTCGGCGCCGACAAGCTCGCGTGGTCGATCCCGCTGGTCGGCCACTGGCCGGTGCTGGGCTTCCTTCAGGACTTCATCGCGATGATGGCGTTCTTCGGCATCCTGACGTTCGTCGTGATCCGGCTCCGCAACGCACCCAAAGACCTCGGCCGGCGCTCGCGGTTCTTCGGGTCCCACCTGCGCGGCGCCTGGATCACGCTGTTCATGATCTTCAACGTCATCTGGACGATGTTCCTGTTCCGCGGCGCCTCGTCCGCGCTGGGCAACCTGCCCTACGACAACGGAGCGTTCATCTCGATCGGGGTCGGGAACCTGCTCGACGGGTTGTCCCACAGCACTCTGGAGTTCCTGGAGGGGCTCGGGCTCCTGCTCCACATCGGCGTGATGCTGGCGTTCCTGATCTTCGTGCTCAACTCCAAGCACCTCCACATCTTCGTGGCACCGATCAACGTGCTGTTCGGTCGCCGGCCCCACGCGCTGGGGGCGGTGAAGCCGCTGATCTCGGCCGGCAAGCCGGTCACCCTCGACGACATCGACGATCTCGACGAGGACGCCAGGCTCGGGGTGGGGTCGATCCAGGACTTCACCTGGAAGGGCCTGCTCGACTTCAGCACCTGTACCGAGTGCGGCCGCTGCCAGTCGCAGTGCCCGGCCTGGAACACCGAGAAGCCGCTGTCTCCCAAGCTGCTGATCATGGACCTGCGCGACCACGCGATGGCCGCCGCCCCCGCGATGATCGCCGGCGAGAAGGGCGGCGCACCCGAGGGCGCGGTCAAGGAGCTGGAGCGGCCGCTGATCGGCGACGAGTCGATGTACGGCGTCATCGACCCCGACGTGCTCTGGTCCTGTACGTCGTGTGGCGCCTGCGTCAACCAGTGCCCGGTCGACATCGAGCACGTCGACCACATCATCGACATGCGCCGCTACCAGGTCCTGGTCGAGAACAACTTCCCCGCCGAGCTCAACCAGCTCTTCAAGGGTCTCGAGAGCCGCGGCAACCCCTGGAACATGTCGGCGTCCGCCCGCATGGACTGGGCGAAGGGCCTCGACTTCGAGGTGCCGGTCGTCGGTGAGGACCTCGAGTCGATGGACTCGGTGGACTGGCTGTTCTGGATCGGCTGCGCGGGCGCCTACGAGGACCGGGCGAAGAAGACGGTGCGCGCTGTCGCCGAGCTGCTCCACCTGGCCGACGTCTCGTTCGGCGTCCTCGGCAACGGCGAGACCTGCACCGGTGACCCCGCACGCCGTGCCGGCAACGAGTTCGTCTACCAGGGGCTGGCGCAGCAGAACATCCAGACCTTGACCGAGCACCAGGTCAAGCAGGTCGTGACCACCTGCCCCCACTGCCTCAACACCCTGAAGAACGAGTACCGCGACCTCGGCCTCGAGCTCGAGGTCGTCCACCACACCCAGCTGCTGAACCGACTCGTCCGCGAGGGCAGGCTGACGCCGGTCACGGACGGCGCCGGCGCTGCGAAGCGGTCGATCACCTACCACGACCCGTGCTACCTGGGTCGCCACAACCAGGTCTACGCCCCGCCTCGCGAGCTCCTGCAGGTGCTGCCCGGTGCGTCGTACGTCGAGATGGAGCGGTCGCAGGAGCGCTCGTTCTGCTGCGGTGCCGGCGGCGCCCGGATGTGGATGGAGGAGAACCTCGGCGAGCGGATCAACGTCAACCGCACCCAGGAGGCCGTCGCCACCGGGGCCGACCAGATCGCGGTCGGCTGCCCCTTCTGCCGGGTGATGCTCTCCGACGGGCTCACCTCCGAGCAGGCCGAGGGCCACGCGCGTGAGGAGGTCGAGGTCCTCGACGTCGCGCAGATGCTGCTGGCGTCGGTGAAGGGCGAGTCCGCGACGCGCACGGCGGCCGACGCTCCTGCCCCCGCCGCTCCCGTCGCACGCAGCGAGGAGACCCGGGCCGAGCCCCGCGCCAGCGACGCGACACAGACCGCCGACACGGTGACCGAGACCGCCGACGTCGGCCCGGCAGCGGCCGCGAGTGCCGGGTCGTCGCTGTTCGACCTCGGGGGCGACGACGAGGAGCCCGAGTCCGCTCCCTCGTCGGTCGAGCCTGTCGAGACCGAGGTCGCCGGCGGGTCGTCGCTGTTCGACCTCGAGGCCGCCGAGGAGCCGGCCGCGAAGGCCGAGCCCGCGCCGGCCGCGCCCGCGCCGGCCGCGCCCGCCGCGGACTCCGCCCTCGGCGCTGGCTCTCTGTTCGACCTCGCCGCCCCGGAGCCGGACACCGACAGCGGAGGAACTCCGGCACCAGGTGCCGGCGAACCTCCCACGTCGACCACGGACCCCGAGCCCGCGGCGGAGATCCCCGCGAACGGATCGCTGTTCGACCTCGCCGCGCCCGAGGCCGAGCAGGAGCCCGAACCCGAACCCGAGCCGGAGCCGGAGCCGGAGCCGGAGCCGGACACACCCACCACCCCGGCGACGCCGGCGCCCGCGCCCCGGACGGACGTCGACATCAACGAGGGCGGCTCTCTGTTCGACCTGTGAACCGCCCCCGACCTGGGGTGATGTCGTCGTGACACAAGATGATGTCAACTGATGCTTGACATGACATCACAGTGATGTCAGAATGATGCACATGGACATCACGCCGTACGTCGACAGCCTCCGGCAGGCTCTCGTCTCCGCCGCCGACTCGGCGGGTGACGACACCCGCCAGGCCGCCGAGCGCCTCAGCTTCGCCCTCGACTCCAGCTCCCGGCTGGCGATCATGGAGGCGGTCTCCCAGGCCGCCGCCGAGATCACCGCCGAGATGCCGAACGGCGGCGTCGACGTGCGCCTCAACGGCCGCGACCTCGACTTCCTGGTCCACGTCGCAGCCCCGACCCCGCCCGCCCCGCCGCCGCCCCCGACCCCCGAGGACGTCGACGACGGCAACCTGGCCCGGATCACCCTGCGCATCCCCGAGTCGGTGAAGGCCAAGGCCGAGGAGCGGGCGGCCGAGGCCGGCCAGTCGCTCAACACCTGGCTCGTCAACGTCGTCCGCGCGGCCAGCCGCGACGGCGCGATCAACATCGACGTCGACCTCTCCAGCATCCCGTTCTTCGGAGGCGGGGATCCGTTCGGCGGCTCGAAGGGACGCGGGAACAAGCGCATGACCGGCTGGCTCTAGAGCCACCACCCGACCACATCCCGACAGGGGACGGCACCCAGGCCGCTCCCCCGGCAGCACACACCCTGATCCACGGATAGCTCAGGCCACACACCAGGAGGAACCATGCAGCGCCAGTTCGAGACCCCCGAGCCCATCGCCCTCTTCGTCGAGATCGGCAAGGGCCAGGTCCGCATCCACGCCACCGCGACCGGCACGACCGACGTCGAGGTGGAGGGTCCCGAGGCGGACGAGGTCGAGGTCGTCTTCGAGGGCAACGACCTGCGGATCGTCGGCCCCCAGCGGAGCGGTGGCTTCTTCGGCAAGGACCACGACCTCGACGTGGAGGTGACGCTCCCCACGGACAGCCAGCTCTCGGTCAAGACCGGAAGCGCCGACATCGAGGTCGACGGCCAGGTGGCCGAGAGCCGGATCAAGACCGGTTCCGGCGACGTCAGCTGCGACACGTTCTCGGGCGCGGCGTCGGTCGACACCGGGTCGGGTGACGTCGAGGTCTCCGAGGCGCACGCCGAGCTGCGGGTCAAGAGCGGCTCGGGTGACGTCTCTGTCGGGACCTGCGTCAAGGAGCTCAGCGTCTCCACCGGTTCCGGCGACGTCGAGGTCGGCACCGCCCACGCCCGCACCGTCGTCAAGACCGGCTCCGGTGACCTCAAGGTCGTCACCGCCAACCACGATGTCTCGCTGTCGACCGGCAGCGGCGACCTCACGGTCGGCTCGGCCCGGCGGGGTCGGGTCAGCGCCAAGGGCGCCAGCAGCGACGTCCGGATCGGGATCCCGGCCGGTACGCCGGTCTGGGCCGACCTCACCACCGTCACCGGCAAGGTCCGCTCCGACATCGAGAGCGTCGGAGCCCCTCAGGAGGGGCAGGACCACATCGAGCTCGAGGCCCGGACCGTCAGCGGCGACATCGTCTTGACCCAGGTCTGACCACACCACCACATCACCGAAGGGAGTACGACCATGAACACCACCGTGATCGAGGCACAGGCCCGCTACCTGATCGAGGACCGGATCCACCCGACCCACCGTCAGCAGCAGCCGAGCGGCGTACGGCGTCGCACCCGGAAGGTCCGCAAGCTGAGCTGGCTGTGACCCCTTTCCGGCAGCCGGCCCGAGGGAAGCCGATCGCAGAGACTCTGCGGTCGGCTTCCTGCTGTCCGGTCACCGACCGGTCGAGACTCAGACGTCGGTGATCCGCACTCCCGCGTGCGCCTTGTAGCGCCGGTTGACGCTGATCAGGTTGGCCGTGAGCGCCTCGACCTGGCCCGCGTTGCGCAGCCGTCCGCCGTACACACCCCGCATGCCGGGCACCAGGTCGGCGAGCGAGGCGACCAGGTCGGTGGCGTCGCGGTCGTCGCCGAGCACGAGCACGTCGGTGTCGACCGAGGAGATCTCGGGGTCGTCGAGCAGAGCAGCACTGACATGGTGGAAGGCGGCCACGACGGTCGAGCCGGTCAGGATCGCCGCGGCCTGCTGGCCCGCCGAGCCCTCCTCGACCGCGAGCGCGAAGGCGCCCTGCTGGTCGAACCCGAGCGGGTTCACGCAGTCGACCACGATCTTGCCGGCGAGCGCGTCCACCAGCGACCGCAACAGGTCGGCGTGGCCTTCGTAGGGCACGGCGACGACGACCACGTCGGCGGCAGCGGCGGCGTCCTCGTTGGACAACCCGCGCACGTCTCCTCCGGTGGCCTCCGCGAGCTCGGCCGCAGTCGTGGCCGCCCGATCGGCCGACCGGCTCCCGACCACGACCGGCACGCCGGCACCGGCCCAGCGGCGTACCAGCCCACGGCCCTGCGGACCCGTGCCGCCGAGGACGGCGACCGTGACCTCGGGGGCCATCAGATCGAGGTCCGGTGGAAGTTCTGGAAGGAGCGCGACGGCGTCGGCCCGCGCTGGCCCTGGTAGCGCGAGCCGTACTTCTCCGAGCCGTACGGATGCTCCGACGGCGACGAGAGCCGGAAGAAGCAGAACTGCCCGATCTTCATGCCCGGGTAGAGCTTGATCGGCAGGGTCGCGACGTTGGCGAGCTCGAGCGTGACGTGCCCGGAGAAGCCGGGGTCCACGAACCCGGCCGTCGCATGGGTGAGGAGGCCGAGCCGGCCGAGTGACGACTTGCCCTCGACCCGTGCGGCGACGTCGTCGGGAAGGGAGACGACCTCGTACGTCGAGCCGAGCACGAACTCCCCCGGGTGCAGGATGAACGGCTCGTCGCCGTCCGGCTCCACCATCCGCGTCAGGTCGGACTGGTCGGCTGCCGGGTCGATGTGGGGGTAGCGATGGTTCTCGAAGACCCGGAAGAAGCGGTCGAGCCGGACGTCGATCGACGACGGCTGCAGCATCGAGGGATCCCAGGGCTCCATCACGATCCGCCCGGCGTCGATCTCGGCCAGGACGTCACGGTCGCTCAGCAGCACGCCCGCAGGCTACCGGGCGCCCTCGCTGGGTGAGGAGGTCGCCCTGCGACCGTCTCGAAACCACCGCTCTGGCACCATGCCGGACGTGAACGCTCCCGTCTTCCGCCGGTACGTCGCCCTCGGCGACTCCTTCACCGAGGGTGTCGGCGACCCCGACGCCGGCCGCCCGAACGGCCTGCGCGGCTGGGCCGACCGCGTCGCCGAGGTGCTTGCGAGCCGGACCGACGACTTCGGCTATGCCAACCTCGCCATCCGGGGTCGCACCCTGCGGCCGATCATCGCCGAGCAGCTCGAGCCGGCCCTGGCGCTGCAGCCCGACCTGGTCACGATCTACGCCGGCGGCAACGACCTGATCCGGCCGCGCTGCGACGTCGACGCGCTCGGCGAGACGTACGACGAAGCGATCCGCACGCTCGCCGTGAGCGGCGCCAGGGTCGGCGTCTTCACCGCGTTCGACCCGGGTGGCGGCGGCCCCTTCGCCCGGCTGCGCGGACGGTTCGCGGTCTACAACGAGCAGGTCCGCGAGATCGCCGAGCGACACGGTGCGGTCGTCCTGGACTCGTGGCGGATGCGGCCGGAGCGGCCCGACCTCATGTGGTCCGAGGACCGGTTGCACCTCGGGCCACTCGGCCACCGTGCGATCGCCATCGAGGTGCTCGACACGCTGGGTGTCCCCCACGACCTCGACCTCTCCGATCCGACCGGATCGCTCGGCGAGACCCCGTTCCGGGCGGGACGCCGGGCCGACCTCGAGTGGGCGGTACGCCACGCCGCGCCATGGATCAAGCGCCGCCTCACCGGGCGCTCGTCGGGCGACGGCGTACGACCGAAACGGCCGGCGCTGGAGCCGATCTGACGGCTCGCACGGCCTCGGGTACGATCCGTCACGCCGGTTCGCCGGCCTGCGGATGTAGCTCAGTTGGTAGAGCGCGACCTTCCCAAGGTCGATGTCGCGAGTTCGAATCTCGTCATCCGCTCCGAGTCGTCCGACGGAACGAGAAGCTCCGGCGTACGACGAGCGACACGAAGCCACGGGACTGGACCTGAACGGCCGAACTCATCTCCACGCTGGCGTCCGGCTTCGTCACTCCCGTCACATCACCCAGGCACTTCCTGCACTTCTCAGGGGTTGCAACGCCTGAGAAGTGCAGGGATCCCCGGCTCACCGGGTATCCCGACAGGTGGCGCCCCCCGAGGGCGGGTTGCGATTCCCGTGACGATTGTGGACAGTGGTGTGGATGTGACTTCTGAAGTCTCGAGGTCTTCCCCATGTCACGCCCCCGCTGGATCAGTCTCGGTGCCCGACGACTCCTGCGCCCGACGGGCGGCGCTGCCCTGTTGACCGTTGCCGCGCTGACCCTCGCGGGCTGCGGCAGCGGCACCTCGAGCACCGCAGGCAGCGGACCCACCTCGGGCTCCGCGAGCGGCCCGCCGAGCAGCCTGTCGTCCAGTGGCGGTCCCGGCTCCGAGGGCTCGTCGGTGCCGACGACGTCGCCGACCTCCACCGGTAGCAGCGACCATCCGGTCGTCGTCAGGCCGACCGACCACCCGCTCGCCTGGCAGCCGGTCCAGGGCTCGACCCGCGACGAGGTGACGATCGGGGGCGACTGGACGCTCACGCTCCCCGCCGGCGGTGACAGCGCGCGTCTCGACGGACCGCACCCCCACACCTTCGGTGCCGGGGCGCACTCCTCGATCAGTGACGCCTTCCTCGACGGCACTCATGCGCTCGTCGTGAGCGAGGACGACCTCGCCCGCACCCCCGACGTCGCCACGCTCGTCGACCTCGCGTCCGGACGCGCCACCACCTTCGACCGCACCTCCCACCCGCCCACCAGCGTCGGGGGGACCTGGGCGCTCGGCCCCACGAGCCTGGCCCATGCCACCGCCGGGACGGGCCGCCGCTACTGCGTGGTGTTCCTGAGCCTCGACTCCGGGCGGCCCGACGGCCGCTCCTGCGTCCCGCCGAGGAACGGGCTCAGCCGGGCCTCGATCACCGACGGGGGCACCACGCTGATGCGGTTCGATGCCCAGCACCCGTCGTGCCGGACCCTGCTCACGCGCTCGGGCGCGCAGTTCACCCCCCTGCCCGGGGTCGTGCCGTGCAAGGGCTGGGACTCCGCGTCTGTTCCCGGCGGCGTGGTGTGGTCGGTGGTCCCGAAGGAGCGTCGGGTCGAGGCCGCCCACTTCTTCAGCCATACCGGCGCCGGCTGGTTCGACCTCGGGCGCGGCACGTCGGGAACCCTCGTGGCCTGCGCCGGCGCGGCGTACTTCGTGCGCGACCCGGCGACCAGGCAGGACCCCGCGGCCCTGCTGCGCTGGGACCCGGTCGCCGGCACTCTGACCACCGTCTTCACCTCGAAGGGGCGCGGCAACGCGTTCCTCTCGCCGCCTCGCTGCGGTGGTGACCACCTCACCGTGACGGCCTATTCGGCTGCCGGCGACCAACAGGTCACGGCAGCCGTCGGCGCACCGTAGGCTCAGACCATGCCGGCCGACTTCACCGGGTTCCCACCACAGGCCCTCGACTTCTACGACGACCTCGAGGTCGACAACACCCGCTCGTTCTGGGACAAGCACAAGGGCACCTACGACTACTCCGTCCGGCGGCCCATGGTCGCGCTGTGTGCGGCGCTGGCCCCCGAGTTCGGGGAGGCCAAGGTGTTCCGGCCGTTCCGTGACGTGCGCTTCGCCAAGGACAAGACGCCGTACAAGACCGCGCAGGGCGCGTTCGTCGGGGTCGGGCCCGCCACCGGTTGGTACGTCGAGATCTCCGCCCGCGGAGTCCGGACGGGCGCCGGCTTCTACGATGCGACCGGTCCCAGGATCGCCGCTATCCGAGCGGCCATCGACGACGACCGCACCGGGCGGGAGCTCCAGTCACTGCTGGAGAAGCTCGAGGGCGGCGGCTGGCGGGTCGGCGGGCACACCCTCAAGACAGCGCCCCGTGGGTACGACGTCAACCACCCGCGCATCGAGCTGCTCCGCCACAAGTCGCTGACCATCGGCCACGACTACGGCTTCGAGCCGATCATCCACACCCCCGAGCTGCTCGAGGCCGTGCGCGATGACTGGCGCACCCTCAAGCCGTTCGTCGACTGGGTCACCGCATCGGAGTGAGCCGACCACCGTCGCGCTCCCGACACCCGCCAGCGCTCAGTGCGGCTGCCAGGCGTCGTCGTCCTCGGTGAGGGCGGCCACCCCCGGCGGCAGGTGACCCGAGGCGAGGTCGGCGACCGACACCTGCTCGAAGACGTCGCGCAGGGAGTGGCGCGCCGCGATCCACACGCGCTGGAGGGCGTCGGCCCGCTCGTTGTAGGAGACCGCCTCCGGGCGGAGCCCGTAGACCGACACGAGCGGTCCGTCGACGGCACGGATCACGTCGGCGACGGTGACGTCGGCGCTCGGCTGCGCCAGGCGCCAACCCCCGGCCTGTCCGCGCTGGGCGTGCACGATGCCCGCCTTGCGCAGGTCGGCCAGGATCGCCTGGAGGAAGTTGTGAGGGATGTCCTGCAGCTTGCCGAGCTCCTCGGCGCTGACCGGACGGCCGTTCTGGTCGCCGTCGCCGCGCGCAGCCATCTCGATGAGTGCGCGGAGGGCGTAGTCGGCCTTGGCGGAGACTCGCATGCGAGCAGTCTCCCAGAAGTGCTCTCGGATCCCCGCACCCGCACGTGGTCTCGGTCACACCGGAGGCGGGACGGTCGGGTCGGATCCGGGCCCTTCTGTTGCCTGCAGGCACCCGCCGAGGCAGAATGAAGTTACTGATGAGTAGCCATACTCTCGACAGGCCTCCGGCGACCGGGGCGGACCCACGAAGCGACGCGAACAGGTAGGGACATGGGCCACTACAAGAGCAACCTCCGCGACATCGAGTTCAACCTCTTCGAGGTACTGGGCACGGACCAGGTGCTCGGCACCGGGCCGTTCGCGGACATCGACGCCGCGACCGCCCGCGAGATCCTGGCCGAGGTCGACCGCCTCGCCCGGGAGGACCTCGCCGCGTCGTTCGAGGAGTCCGACCGCACCCCGCCGGTCTTCGACCCCGAGACCCACACCGCCCCTGTCCCCGAGGCGTTCAAGAAGAGCTACCGCGCCTGGATGGACGCCGAGTACTGGCGCCTGGGCACGCTCGCCGAGCTCGGCGGTACGCCGGCACCCTCGTCGTTCTCGTGGGCGGTCGGCGAGATGGTGCTGGGCGCCAACCCGGCCATCTGGATGTACGGCGCCGGCCCGATGTTCGCCGGCGTCATCCACCGCAACGGCAACGAGCGCGACAAGAAGATCGCCCAGCACATCGTCGACGGCGGCTGGCTGACCACCATGGTGCTCACCGAGCCGGACGCCGGCTCCGACGTGGGGGCGGGCCGGACCAAGGCCACCCCGAACGACGACGGCACGTGGAACATCGAGGGCGTCAAGCGCTTCATCACCTCGGCCGAGGGCGACCTCTCCGACAACATCATCCACATGGTGCTGGCCCGCCCGTCGGGCGTCGAAGGCGTCGGCGGCCCCGGGACCAAGGGCCTGAGCCTGTTCATCGTGCCCAAGTTCCACTTCGACCCCGAGACCGGCGAGTCGACCGGCGAGCGCAACGGCGTCTACGTCACCGGCGTCGAGCGCAAGATGGGCATCAAGGTCTCCAACACCTGCGAGCTCACCTTCGGTGACCCGGGGGTCGGCGGCGGCGAGCCGGCCCAGGGCTGGCTGCTCGGCGAGGTGCACGACGGCATCGCCCAGATGTTCCAGGTCATCGAGAACGCCCGGATGATGGTCGGCACCAAGGCCATCGCCACCCTGTCGACCGGTTACCTCAACGCCCTCGACTTCGCCAAGGAGCGGGTCCAGGGCGCCGACCTCACCCAGGCCGCCGACAAGACCGCGCCGCGTGTGACGATCACCCACCACCCCGACGTACGTCGCTCGCTGATGACGCAGAAGTCGTTTGCCGAGGCGATGCGCTCGCTGGTCCTCTACACCGCGTCCTGGCAGGACCGCGTGATGATCGCCGAGCATGCCGGCGAGAAGGACGAGCTGGCGATGGCGGTCAACGACCTGCTGCTGCCGATCGTCAAGGGCTACGGCTCCGAGCGCTCATGGGTGCTCCTGGGCACCGAGTCGCTGCAGACGTTCGGCGGCTCGGGCTTCCTGCAGGACTACCCGGTCGAGCAGTACGTCCGCGACGCCAAGATCGACACCCTCTACGAGGGCACGACGGCAATCCAGGGCCAGGACTTCTTCTTCCGCAAGATCGTCAAGGACCAGGGCAAGGCGCTGGGCCACCTGGCGAAGGAGATCCAGACCTTCCTCGAGAGCGAGGCTGGCAACGGCCGCCTCAAGGTGGAGCGTGAGCTGCTGGCCACCGCCCTCGAGGACGCCCAGGCGATCGTCGGCGTGATGATCAACGACCTGATGAGCGCGGACTCCTCCGCCGAGGGCGGCGATCTCCGCAACATCTACAAGGTCGGGCTCAACACCAGCCGCCTGCTGATGGCGCTGGGCGACGTGGTCTGCGCCTGGCTGCTGCTGCGCGGCGCGAACGTCGCGCTGGGCAAGCTGTCCAGCGATCTGTCCGCGAAGGAGAAGGCGTTCTACGAGGGCAAGGTGGCCGCCGCGCAGTTCTTCGCGCAGACCAACCTCCCGCGCATCTCCGCCGAGCGGGCCATCGCCGAGCACACCGACCTCGCGCTGATGGACCTCGACGAGTCCGCCTTCTGACAGAGGGCCTCGGCAACGACGGAGCCGGTGGTGTCCCGAGGGACACCACCGGCTCTTGTCGTCTGGCCTCCGGTCGGGCCGGCGGCCTCGCGACCGCCGAGATGTCGTCTCGGTACGGCCGTGGCAGGCCGTGTCGGTCTGACCGCTCACCTTGCCGAAGTACGCCGAGCAGCCGGAGCCGGCGTACGCCCCCCGGACAGGGTGCCCAGGTGGGCACCGCGTCCGCAGGGTCGAGGTCATGGAGTGCCTTCCCCAGAAGAAGTCGATCTCAGGCATTCAACACGCCTCAGCCCCGCCCGCTGTGGTTGCACGGCGCGCGACAGCCGTCCTGATTTCCTTCGTCGGTCAGCGTCGCACCCGACCGTGCTCCGGGTGTTGGATCGCAGAAGAGGCTACGGCCCTGGCCGAACCCGGAAGCCTCCGACGGCGTCGCACCACACGGGGATGAATCGAGCCGGGCACCTCTCGAGGAGGACATCATGCGCACCATCGTTCTGCGACGCGTAGCCGTCGCGCTGCTCATCATCTGCGGGCTGACCGCAACCGGCACGACGTACGCACGGGGGAACGCGGTCGGGCGCGTACCGATGTGCGAGGGCCATCCGGCCACCGTGGTCGGGCATCCGGGCCAGCGGTTCGTCGGCACGAGCCACCGGGACGTCATCGTCACCAACGGGGGCTTCGGCACTGCGCGCGGTGGGAACGACCTCATGTGCGTCACCGGTCACGCCCGCCGGATGGCGACGGTGCTGACCGGCCCGGGGGCTGACGTCGTCGACGCGCAGGCGGTGCCGGCCGGGCACCGCGACTCGGTGGTCCTCGGGCCCGGAGCGGACTCCTTCCGCGGTGGCCCGGCGAGTGACTTCGTCTACGCCGGATCCGGTGACAACGTCGTCCACACCGCGGGAGGACACGACTTCGTGGACACCGGCAGCTTCTCCCGGCAGACGCCGAACCACTCCCGCATCCACGTCGGCCCGGGTCCGGACATCGTGGCCGTCGAGGGCCGGGCAGCGGGCGTCGTGGTCGACGGCGGGACCGGCAGCAACCGGCTGTTCCCCTTCGACTTCTGCTGCCGCTCCAGTCGCATCGTCCTCGACCTGCCGCGAGAGGTGATGACGCGCGACGGGCGGGTGGTGATGCACGTCCGCGGCTTCAACCGGTTCGTGGTCCCGCTTCCCGCACGCCACTTCACGTTCGTCGGCACCGCCGCCCCCGAGCACCTCGGCTTCAACAGCGCGTACCTCTGCTGCCGAAGGCCGCCGAAGGCCCCTGTCCTGGTGCGCATCCACATGGGCGCGGGCAACGACCGGGTCGACTCGACCTACGAGCTCCGGGGCAGGGTGTCGGGAGGTCCCGGGAACGACCTGCTCACGACCCTCGTGCGCGCCACCGCACACGTCGGCATCAACCTGTCGCACGCCCTGGCCGAGGACGGTCAGCGGGTGCTCCGCCTCGCAGGGCTGGAGCGTTCTGACTGGCGGCTGGCCGGCTCCGTCCCGACCGTGCAGGTGACGGGAACACCGCACGCCGACCAGGTGGAGCTGTCGCACACCCGCTTCGGGCCTGCGCGGGGACTCGTGACCATGGACGGCCTCGGTGGTGACGACCGGCTGACAGTCCGGATCCAACCCGCCATCCTGCGCGGCGGGCCCGGCGACGACGTGCTCCGGGGAGGGGCTGGCGACGACCTCATCATCGGCGGTGGCGGGCGGGACCGCGCGGACGGCCAGGGAGGCAAGGACAGCTGCGACGCGGAGACCGAGATCAGGTGCGAGCTGCCCGTGGGCTGAGGTCCGGCCCGCAGGGCTCTAGCCTCGAGTCGTGCTCGACGCCTTCGTCGCCGGTCTGCTCACCGGCCTGTCGCTGATCGTCGCGATCGGGGCGCAGAACGCGTTCGTCCTGCGGCAGGGCCTGCTCCGGCAGTACGTCGGACCGGTGGTCGCGATCTGCGCGGTCAGCGACCTGGTGCTCATCGCCGCCGGCGTCGCCGGGATCGGCGCGATCGTGCAGCACGCGCCGACCGCGCTGACGGTCGTCCGGTGGTTCGGCGTCGCCTTCCTCACGGCGTACGGCGTGCGGTCCCTGTGGCGGTCACGGCACGCCGAGGCCCTGACCGCATCGAGGGACGCCGAGCCGCGTCTGCGCGGAGCCATGCTCCAGGCGACGGCCCTGACCTGGCTGAACCCCCACGTGTACCTCGACACCGTGCTCCTGCTCGGCTCGATCGCCGCCCACCACGGGCCGGCCGGCAAGTGGAGGTTCGGGGCCGGTGCGGGGCTCGGCAGCATCCTGTGGTTCAGCGGGCTGGGCTACGGCGCGCGCCTGCTCAGCCCGGTGCTCACGCGGCCCCGGGCCTGGCAGGTGCTGGACGTGCTGATCGGGCTGACGATGCTCGCGATCGCGATCTCGCTCGCCCGAGGCTGATCAGCGGGCCGCGGTCGCGCGCTTCCCGGCGTACGTCTTGCCCTTGCCGTACGACGGAGCGCCGCTCTTGCGCGGGCCGCCCTCGGTCTTCTGGCCGCCCTGGTAGCCACCACCGGAGCGGTAGCCCGCCTTCGGGTTGCTGCCCTTGTAGCCACCGGACTTGTGACCGCCCGAGCGCTTCCTGTCGTACGACGAGGTGGAGGAGGCCTTGGGCGCCGGGGAGCCGCTCTTGGCGAGAGCCTTCGCGGAGAGGTGGTCGGGCACGGTCTGGATGTCGTGGTGGAGAACCTCGACGCCGGCGCTCTGCTGGGTCCTCACGACCTGCTGCACGAACTTCGGCGTCGTGATCGTGATGACCGCGCCGTCGCTGCCTGCGCGCGCCGTACGGCCGCTGCGGTGCAGGTAGGCCTTGGCGTCGCTGGCCGGGTCGAAGTGGATCACCAGGTTGACGTTGTCCACGTGGATACCCCGGGCGGCGACGTCGGTGGCGACGACGGCCTTGGCCTTGCCGGTGGAGAAGCGGTGCAGGTTGCGCTCACGCACCTTCTGGCTCAGGTTGCCGTGCAGGTCGACGGCCTCGACACCCTGGTTGGTGAGGGCCTCGGCGAGCTCGACGGCGCCCTCGCGCGTCCGGGTGAAGATGATGGTGCGACCGTTGGCCTCGACCAGGCGGACCGCGGTGCCGACCTTCTCGCGGAAGCCGCCGACGGTCAGGGTGTGGTGGGTCATCGTGGTGACCGAGCCGGCGTTGGGGTCGAGCTGGTGGAGCTTCGGGTTGCGCAGGTGGGTGCGGACCAGCTTGTCGACGTCACCGTCGAGCGTGGCGCTGAGCAGCATCCGCTGCGAGCCCTCGGGGGTCATCCCGACGAGCTTGTCGACCGACGGGTAGAAGCCGAGGTCGCACAGGTGGTCGGCCTCGTCGAGGACGGTCAGCTGGATGTCGTCGAAGAAGCAGTAGCCGTTCTCGAGCAGGTCCTCGAGCCGGCCGGGCGTCGCGACGACGATGTCGGCACGCTGGCGGAGCTGGCGGGTCTGCTTGTCGTACGGCGTACCGCCGTACACGGTGACCATCTTGAGGTTCATCGACTGGGCCAGCGGCTGGATCGCCTTGGCGACCTGGTTGGCCAGCTCACGGGTGGGGACGATCATCACCGCACGCGGGTGGCACGGGCGGCTCTTGCTGCCGGCCAGCTTGGCGAGGGCGGGGATGCCGAAGGCGAGGGTCTTGCCCGAGCCCGTCTGGGCGCGGCCCAGCACGTCGTGGCCGGCCATCCCATCGGGGATCACGGCCTCCTGGACCGGTGTCGGCGTGACGATGCCCTGCAGGCGCAGCGCCTCGATCAGCTCGGCCGGGAGACCGGTGAACACGTTGCTCACGGCCTCGGTGTCGGACTCGGTCTCGGTGGTGTCGGCGGACGCGAGGTCGGCGTCGACGGTGTCGGGGGTGGTCTCGGACTCGGTGGACTCGGGCGCAGACATGCGTCGTCACAGCTTTCGGTTGCTCGGGTGCGTCCGGCGCGGGGCCGCGGGCGCGGATCCGGTGAGCCTGCAAGACGCGGTCTTGCTCCACCCGATCGCTGGTCTCCGCGCAGTTGAGTAAGACTGCGCCACCACACCGGGCTGTTGCTAAGAGAGTGGGCCTCGAACTCAAGCAGAGTCCCACTGGCTGAGGATGATCCTATGGGCGGGCGGTCTCATCGCCCGCATCGGCGACGAGGTGACCTGCGGCACGCGTCCGGGGCACTGCGGTGGACCCGCTGTCACGCGGGGTCATCACCGCCGAAGTGCCCGCACAGCACGCATCAAGTAGCAACAGCACCGCACCAGACGGGTACGACCTACGCTCGGGGGGTGCAGATTGCGCAGGCCCTGCGGGCGGTGGGCGACCCGGTCGACCTGGGTGCTGGTCCCGAGTGGAGAGTCCGGCTCCACTGATGCCGCGGTTGCATGCGCTCGAGCTGGTCCCCGACGACGCCGGGGACCACGCCGTACGCCGGGACTGGCAGGCCCTGTACGACGCCGGGCTCGCCTCGCAGCTCGACCATCCGGCGCCCACGAACACCCCCCACGTGACGGTGCTGGCCCTGCCGGCGATCGACCCGGCCGTCGAGTCGCGGGCCACGACGCTGCTGGGGTCGCTCCTGCCGTCCGCGGTGCGCAGCTCGGGCCTGGCCGTGCTCGGCGGCACGAAGGTCACCCTCGTCCGGCTGCTCGACGTCCCCGAGACGCTCACCAGGGCGGTCCTCGACCTACGCGACGCCGCAAGCGGCGAGCGCCACCCGGGCTGGCTCCCCCACGTCACGCTCGCGCGCCGAATGCCACGAGACCAGGTGCAGCGGGCGATCGACGTCCTCGGGTACGACGACCTGGAGCTCACCCTGACCGCGCTGCGCCGCTGGGACCCCGCGCAGCACGAGGTCCGCGTCCTCTGAAGCCGGTCAGGACCGCGCGACGAGCTCGGCGTACGCGCCCCGCGCCAGTTGCTCGCTGCTCGTGCCGACCACGCTGCGCAGGAGATGTGGTGTGGCGAGGTCCCGGTCGTAGTGGAGGTCGCCGCTTCCCTCGGCGGCGAACGCCTGGAACAGATCCACCAGCTCGGCCGTGCCGTAGCGCTCGACGAGGTAGGAGACGAGCGCCTGGCCCTCGAGGTAGTTCAGTTGCACGTGGTCCAGGTAGTAGTCGGAGCTGATCGGCAGGCGTGCCGGCAGCGACCGAGGGTGGAGCCCCCGGGCCATCGCGGCACTCGGCAGTCCCCCGTGCCCGTGCCAGCCGACGTACTCGGCGGACCCCTCGGTGAGCCAGGTGGGCAGGTAGCGGAGATAGGTCTGCATGGCCAGGTGGGTCAGCTCGTGGGTGAGCACGATCGGGTCGTCGACGACCTGGTCGACGTAGGCCGGGTTGAGCACCATCCGCCAGTGCGAGGAGGTGCCGTCGGCGTTGTGCAAGGGAAACGCCGCCGCCTCGGCGTCCGGTCCGGTGAACTCCTTGAACCCCCTCGCATGGCTGGTCGCCAGGACGACCGTCGGGATGTCGTTGGTGACCCCGAGCAGCAAGCCGCTGGCCGCCGCGGCCCGGTGACAGAGGGCGACCAGACGGTGCGCGAGCGCCAGGCGGCCGCGGTCGACGACCGCGAGGTAGTCGGCGTCACCGAAGGTCGAGATGGCCGATCCCTCCCACGGCGCCGGCAGGGCGTCGGGGTTGAACCGCGAGTCGGCGTCACTCTTCCCGGCGAGCTTCCAGGTGCCGTCGTGCTTGACGAAGGTGAAGCCGTCGTCGAGCTGGACCGGCGATGCGTCGAAGCCGTGGATCTGGTACGTCGTGGTCACCCGCAGGACGAGCGAGGGCTCGCGCAGCACGTGGTCGGGCTCGACGGTGCCGTCGACTGCGTAGGAGAAGGCATCGAGTGCAGCTTCCGGGTG
>Ga0302321_100001174_pt1 | contig 22396 bp, 14 predicted proteins | sample Fen_T0_1_FD_202505 | JGI IMG/M metagenome (GOLD analysis project Ga0302321, IMG submission 202505) | Peat permafrost microbial communities from Stordalen Mire near Abisko, Sweden - Fen_T0_1 | ecosystem: Environmental > Terrestrial > Soil > Wetlands > Permafrost | place: Sweden: Abisko...
GCACCGCGAAGTGCGGTGACCAGGTCGTGTCCACCGGCGAAGCCTGCGACAACGGCCCGGCCAACAGCGATACCGCCTACAATGGCTGCACCACGCAGTGCATTCCCGGTCCGCACTGCGGCGATGCGGTAGTGCAAATGCCGGACGAAGCCTGCGATGACGGCATGAACACGGGAGACTACGGAGGCTGTGGCCCAAATTGCCAACCGGGGCCGTCTTGCGGCGATGGAGTCGTGCAAGCCGGTCACGAGGAATGCGACGACAGCATGAACACCGGGGCCTACGGTACCTGCACCAAGGACTGCAAGTTCGGGCCGCGCTGCGGCGACAAGCTGGTGCAAACCGAAGAGGGCGAGAGCTGCGACGACGGCAATAGCATCAGCAATGACGGCTGCAGCGCAGCCTGCAAGATCGAGCAGATCAAGTAGCGCCGAGTGGTGCTCGGAACGCCCATCACACCCTGGCCAACCCGGGGTGGCTCAGACGCGAAAACGTAGTTTGAATTCGCTCACGATTCATCCCTGACTTGCGAAGGTCGGCTGGTGCCCAGCTGCTCCGAAGGCGCCGTTGACGTTCGGCACACGTTGCGGACGCGCCGATTTGACTGGCTTCTTGTGCCTGGCCAGGGTTGGGTCGCTGCGCTTGGCGTGAGCCGACAGCTTCGCTCGCGGTGCTGCGCTCGTGGCACTGCTCGCGGGGGCGGCATCGGCGGACTTTTGCGGAACGACGGCTGGGCTCGGGGTGGAAAGCGCCGCGACCGTCAACATCGCCGGAGCGTGAGCGGCGCCCAGACCGGCGTTATCCAAGAGACGGAGCGCTTGCAGCGCGATTGGGCGACCGACGCACAACGCTCCAGTCGCGGCCACTAGCACTAGGCTGGTGACGAGCGCGAGCAGCGCTCGCGTGCGCCGTGGACGCGACACGGGGGGCGGTTCCGTGCGACTGAAGCAGTCGATTTCCACATCGACCGCGGTCGGCTGCGGGGCGCGGCCCGCTCGCCCGACGTATTCGTCGTCGATCAGGTCTGCGTCCGTGAGCAGTATGGTTTCGGGAAGCGGCGGTGGCGACGCTTTCGGACGTTTCACGACGGGGCGTCTTGGAGCGGGAGGGGGCGTCGGAATTTTGCTGACGGTCCTGGATGGCAGGGGAGCACTCTGCTTCCGAATCGGAGCGATTGGTTTTAGGTGCGTTGGCCGCGGGACGCCAACGGGCCGCGGCCCGCTAGGCGTTGGTCCGAAGCTTTCTGGTGAGTTCGTGTCAATCATCGAGGTCTCTCTGGTTGGATGTTCGAGGCTGAAAGGCGAAATGGCACGTGCGCTCGATCACGAAGGTGCGCGGGCTTCACGCCACTGGTTTTGGCTTCTTCGCGGCAACCTTGCTTGGTTTGCTCGCCCTCTGCTGGGTCCGTTTCGAGGCCTTGGACTTAGCGGCCAGCCGCGCGTTCAGCGGCGCCCTTCGCTGAGTCGGGTGCGCGCCGGCGCTGGGCGCGCTCGGATGGACCTTGGTCTGCTGCGAAGGTGCATGACGTGGCGCGGCACTGGTCACCTCGTGGCTCTTGTGAGAGGGCGACGAAGCTGCCAGTGACACGCGGGTTAGACTCACTCCCGCCCAGACAATGACCAGTAGCACCACGCGACTGCACTTCCGCGGGCGCAGCGGTACAGTGTGGGGCGCGCGGGACGGGGTGTCGCTCGGAGACTTGGCGGGTCCGTTGGCGGTGCATGAGTCGGTCATGTCCGGGTTCACTGCAGCTTCGGTGCCAGTCTAGAACGCCGCAAAAAGCGCGGCTCTTCGGCGTGAAACCCCGAGAGGTGCGGCGGACTAGCAGCGAAAGTGCGGCCTTCAGACAGCAGTGGGTAGGCCGAGCTCTGGCGGGCGCTCGCAGGCCAATTCCGGGTCCCTACTCCTCGTCGCGCTTGATTTCGTAGCGCTGCAGCAGCCGATGTAGGTACATGCGGTCGAGCTTGGCTTTGCGGGAGGCGCGGCTCACGTTGCCGCCGGCCCAGACCATCAGCTGCTCGAGGTACGAGCGTTCGAAGTCCGAAATCAACTGCTCTTTGGCGGTCTTGAACGGCGATTCGATGGAAACCGAGGCATCGGCTGCGCCGCCTTTCGCTTCGCCTGAGTACGCGGAACGCGACGCTTCGACTGCGTCTTGGAGTACCACCGCGCGCTCGATGTAGTTGCGTAGCTCTCGCACGTTGCCGGGCCAATCTTGCCGCGCAAGGTTGGCGTAAATTTGCGGGGTGAACAGCCGCTCGTTTTCGATGCAACCCATGCGTTCGAGGAAGGTGCGCACGAGATCCGGAATGTCTTCACTTCTCTCACGTAGTGGAGGCAGCCGGACCGTGAACACAGATAGGCGAAAATACAGATCCTCGCGGAACGTTCCGCGGTTCACTTCACGCTCCAGGTTGCGATGGGTGGCAGCGATCACCCGTACATCCACTTTCCGCGATTCATTTTCGCCCGCGCGGCGGACCTCGCGGTTCTCGAGCGCGCGCAGCAGCTTGGGCTGCATATCGAGCGGCATCTCGCCGATCTCGTCGAGAAATATCGTGCCGCGATCGGCCGCCTCGAACGCACCGATGCGATTCCGATCGGCGCCGGTGAAAGCGCCCTTGGCATGACCGAACAGCTCGCTCTCGATCAGATTCGGCGAAATCGAGCCGCAATCGACGGTCAAAAAGGGGCGCCCGCGCCGGGGGCCGCGCCTGGCCAGTTCGCTGGCCACCAGCTCTTTGCCCGTTCCGCTTTCGCCGTTGACGAGCACGGTGACGTCGCTTGCGGCGACGCGTTCGAGCACGCTAAACACTTGCCTCATGGCGAGGGTGCGACCTCGCAGTTCACCGAAACTCGACAGTTCCGGAACGTGCGTGACTTTCTCGGGGCTCAACTGCGCGATGCGCACCACCGAATCCCCGATCGCAACCTCACATTCACCGGGTGGCAAGATGGCATCCCGAATGCGCACGCCCGACAGCAAGGTGCCGTTCAGCGAATCCGTGTCGGCGACCGTCCACAACCCCCGATCTAGGCTGAGCACGCAGTGAAACCGGGACACGAGTCGGTCCGCGATCAAGACTTCGTTGCTCGGATGAGAGCCGACGCGAATCCGCTCGCCCTCGAGCTCGAGCGAACGATTGTCCGCCTTGCCCCCTTCTCGAAGCACCGTGATCAAGAGGCGCGGGACCGCTACCACGGTGCCGGGTAGCAATGCCTGCGTCGCGCGGGTGAGCGTCCAGGCCTCGTCCTCTATCCCCTGCGGGGGTGGGTCGGGGCTTTTGCTCATTTTGCTCCGATAATATCCCACCGATGCCGGTAGCGTCGAGTGCTGATCCCGGCCGGATCGCCGGGCGCTGGGTGCGGCGGCGTACGTTGCAGTAGGTTCACGCGAGGGAACACTTTCGCTGGCGCGGGGCCCGGCGTACCGTAGTCGTTTGCCGTCGTTCAGTGCCCTTCTGCGCCCAGAGCTTGCTTTGGCCGCTCGCCGCTCGAACTGAAAGCTCATGGCCCCTCGCGCTCGGCAGAACCAACCCGAATGCCAAGTGCTGTTCGAATTGTTCGGCAGCCCCCGTGGTCAAGTTTCGCTCGGCCGCGTTAGCACGGGGAGCGAAGCGGGGCGCATCGTGGTGCTGCGCAAGATCCCGGAAGCAGCCTTGCAGCAAGCGACGCCCGCGTTCGAACTCGCCAAAGCTCTCAGCCATCCTCGTCTGCTCAAATTGCTCGGTGTCGTCTCGGATCGCACGCACCGCTACATCGCCAGCGAGTACGTTCCCGGCGTCTCGCTGTTCGAATTGGCGGCGCGCGCGCGTGCGCGCCAACATGGCATGGACGTGAGCGCCGCGGTGCGAGTCATGATCGACGCGCTTCGCGCCGTAGTCAGCGCGCGGCCGCTGCTGCTCGGAGCTGGAGCGCAACCGGTGCGTCTGCTGAACAGTGACTGCGTCTGGCTGGTCGACTACGGCGAGACGCTGCTCTCCGAGGTGGGCGTATCCGCCGCGCTGCTCGCCGGCAAAGCCGCAGGGACGCCGGACACGGCCAGCGACGTGCAGGCGCGCGACCTGATGACGGCTGCGGTCGAACTCTATCAGCTCGCCAGCGGGCGCCTAATGACCGGGGACTTGAGCCGGGCCGCCAAACTTCATCTGCCTTCGCCGCTCGCCAAGGTGCTCGAAGACGTATTCACGGGGCAGCCTTCGACCGGGGTCGACGGAGTCGGCAACCTGGCGGACGCGCTAGCTGCGCTACCGCCGGTGCTCGTCGGTTCGGAGAAACTGGTCGCTAGCGAACTGCAGCGACTGAGCGGCGATCTGCTCGAAGAACGCCGCCGCAAGCTCGCCACATTTCACGATGGATCGGGTACGGAGCTCGATGGCGCGACCCGGGTGTTCGTCGCCTTGCCCTTCGCGGAGGAGGAAACGGCGGAGGAAGCCACCCTCGCCGTTCCTGGTTTCCGGCGAGGGGTGCCCTTCATGCGGCCCGTGCCCCAAGCCGTGCCCCAGGCCGTGCCCCAGGCCGTGCCCCAAGCCCTGCCCCAAGCCCTGCCCCCGCGCAGCCGAGTCTCGCGATCTCCCTCCAAGTCGCTCGAGTTGGGCCGCGCCGCGTCCCAACCGTTACGGCTTCCGGCTAGTGAGGATCGGGCACGCTGGCGAGTGTTCGGCTTGACGAAGCGTGAGCGCTGGCTATTAGCCGTTTGGTTTCTGCTGGGGTTGGGCGTGATTGCCTGGCGCCGAGATTGGTTGAGCACCTCGATGGCGCGGCTGCGCGCCTGGAAAGCCAATCCGACGAGCTTTCACCCGCGCGCGGGTCGGAGCAAGTAAGTCGTGCTAGTGACGACGGTAGTCAACGAGAGCCAGTGCTTGCGAGGTTCCAGCGCGGCAGCCTGAGTCTTCGAGTCCTCAGTTCCGCGGACATGGGGCAGCACGCCGGCTACACGCGGCTGCTCGCCAAACGGCCCCTAGTCGGGCAAGCGCTTGACGAGCACCTGCAATTTTGGACTAAGGGCCCGGGAATGGCCAAGTCGATCGCCTTCACGGCCGATGCATCCCCGGCTCTCAAGATTAGTCAGATCGTTCTGGGTGGACTTTGGCTGGCTTGGCTGGCTCGAGGCTTGTCCGACGATGAACACCTGGCCGCGCAGAAATTATACCGGTGTTCACATAGTGTAATTTTCATCGGCGAGCGGCGTCTCCGGAGCGCGACCGGGGTTCGTTGCCGATTTCGTAAGCCACGATGTGACGAATCTTGAGTCCCGGCCGGCTTCGTTGCTCCTCAGTTACATACCAGCAGTATGCGCCTTCGTCGCGCCTCGCCAGCCGGGCGCCTCGACCGCGATCATCGACCGCGATCATCGACCGCGATCATCGACCGCGATCATCGACCGCGATCATCGACCGACTTAGGCTTTCCCGGGCCCTAACTCAAGGTAGCTGTACGGTCGTCATCGAGTAGGGAGCTACTTTGATCGCAAACGAGGCCCCCTGCACGCGCTTCGAGCCCGTCTGAATCGCGGGCGTGTCCTTGCCGTAGCTGAATACCCGCGCGAGCCCGTGGACCGCCGCGCCGTTCAGCGATACGGAAACGGTGTACGCTTGGCTTGGGTCCTTGTTGATCAGCAGCACGTGGATCTTGCCGTTGACTTGCTTCACCGCGTGGATCGAAACCAGCGGCGTCGACGAGCTGGCGGCGAGTGATTGGCTCCGAGCCAAGTGGCCCAGATGCGAGAGCATTTGCAATCCGTAGTAAGCTGGCAGTGGCGTTTCGGCAGCGGGCTCGACCACGCCGTTGGCCGAAGTCAGGCCGCGTGACAGAATGCCGTAGTCTCCGAATTCGTAGGTTCCGTATAGAGTTGGGTCGTTATTGCCGTCGAAGGGGCTGTTGTGAATTGCCCACCAATCGACGTTGGTGACCCCATTTTCCAGCCAGGTCAGCACTTGATCGGCCAAAAATAACGAGTTGGTGAGGCTGGTTGTTTGCTTGCCCGGATTGTACGAGACCGAGTTCGTCTCCGTGACCATGATCTGCACTGCGTCGGCGTGCGCCCCGCAATGCAACGCCAGCTCGGCCTTCAGGCTAGCGATCATACTAGGAATGCTCGGTGTGTAGCTGACCGGCGTTGCCGCGCCGTTCTGTGGTGAAGCGAGCAGAGCGGCGTCGGCTTCGCCGGTCGGCCCCTGCGGGTACCAATGAATGCTGACGAAATCGAGCGCGCCACACGCCGTGGACAGCACGGTCTCGTTCCAGGGGTTGGGTGAAGCCGTGTTGACTTGTCCGTCGGGCCAGTTGCCAGGCGCAGTGAGCACGGCGCCGATGCGAATGGCCGGATCGACCGCCTTCATCGCCGCGCTGTAGCTCACGACCCCGTTCGCGTAAGTGGTTGGGTCATGGGACTTGTGGTTGACTTCCCAGGTCGCGCCGTAGGTCCCGTCGCCGTAGAGTTCATTTCCGATCTCCCAATAGCGGATAGCGTAGTCGTGACCGCTCTTACTGGCGCCGGGATAGGTTGGAACGGGGCCATCGTAGCGGCGGCAGCCGCCGTTTGCGTAACGCACCCAATCCGCCGCCTCCGCCGGCGTGCCAGAACCGTAGTTGACCGTGATCATCGCGTGTGCGCCCGCGCGCTTGGCGACGGACATGAAGGCATCGAAGTTCGCACTCGGATCGGTGCCGCCGGCATTCGGATCGTCTGGAGTGTTCGAGAGCCAATGATAGTTATCTGCGGTGGATCCTCCCGGATAACGCATGATTTGCACGCCCGCGTCTTCTAATAGTCCCCCAACCCCCCGATCGACCAAGTTGCTATCCCAGGCCGCGGCATTCGCGCCGACCGCGATCGCCGACAAGACCCCCAAACTCGTTTGGACATCCACGCTGGCCGTGCTGGGTGTGCCGGATCCCGCCGCTATCGAAGCGGCGCTTTCCAGTGCCGAACCCTGGGTGCCGAGGTCTTCGTTGGCGCTTGACGAGCCGACATCACCGCAGCCGTTCAAGGAGACCGCACCCAGGATCGTCGCGCAAACAAAAGCAGTTCGAAGTAGTTTCATCGTCGAGCCTTTCGTTGTGGAGCGATTCACGCGGCGCGAGCGGACCTCTCGCGCAAGTGCGAAGGTTGCGAAAGACGCATGAACCGTTGCTCGTCTCAAATGGAGTCAGGGCGAGCTCCGGATCGCGCAATGTGCATGTTCTGAAATAAACTGCTCGGGAGCAGTTGGTCGTTAGAAATCGAGGGGCTCGGCGCCGTACCAGAAGCCGCCGGTCACGGCGAACGGCTTCTGCAATAGTTCGAGCAAGCGCTGGGCTCCGTCCCGGGGTTCACCCGGCGCGTTCGGTCCGCCCAAATCAGTCTTGAGCCAGCCCGGATCGAGCGCATTGACCGCAATTTTGCCCTTCAGATCGCCCGCGTACAGGATAGAAAGACCGTTCAACGCGAACTTGCTCAGGCGATACGCCGGCATATTCGGCTCGGATTTGAGCACGTCGAGCTTGCCGGCGCCGCTGCTGACATTGACGATGCGCGGCTCGCTGCCGCCGGACAAAAGTGGCAGTAGCGCGTGGGTCAACCAATGCACGCTGAGCACGTTGGTCAGGAAATTATTTTCCAGCGTGTCCAATGGCTCGTCGTGAAAGCCAGCGTTGTAATTCTGGATCGCTGCATTGTTGATCAAGACATCGAGCGCGCCCCAACGCTGATGCACTGCACTGACCACGCGCGCGCCCAGACCCCGATCGGTGATGTCGCCGACCAGCGGAAAAAAATTCGGGAATCGTCCGGCGAGCTCGCGCAGTTTGGCTTCATCGCGAGCGACGCCGATGATTTCTGCGCCCTCCGCGCTAAATAGCTCTACAGCCTCGCGCCCGATTCCGCGCGAGGCTCCCGTCAAAACGATACGTCGACCGAGCAGTTGTTTCATGGGGAACGCCTAGCACAACCGCGGAGCGAAATGACTACAGCGTCGCGTCGACGTAGGCCGCAAGCCAGCTCAGCGCCGCGTTCCAATTGATGGCTTCCTCGTTGGCGCTGTACGCCTCGATATGATCGACGTAGCACGTCTGCCCGATGCAGTGCGGGTGAAGGCTCTTGGAGTATGGATCCTGAAGGTCCGAGTTTGGACCACCCGAGAGTACGCCGGGAGGCGGCGTTGGAAACTTGGGGTCGATGGAGTGCGCCCAGAGCCGGTGATGCGGGTTCGTGAGGGGTCTTGACCCATAGCCGCTCACGTACGACTTTCCGAGCGCGTTGCGCCCAAGTACGTAGTCCATCGCGGCCACGGCGCCCGCGAGGAAACGGCGGTCCTTGGTGAATGCGTGCGCGTAGGCCAGGATCAAGCCGTTGTTCATCATGAAAGAGTTGGAGCCCCACACATAGTGGCTGCCGATGTACGGTTGCCCAAAGGCATCCGCGTTGGATAGGGCGAGGTATTTTTCGGCGACGGCGACGATGCTCTTGCGATTGGCATCGCGCACCGCGGCCTGCGTGTTGTGCGAATCGAGCGAGAGCGAAAGCGTACCCAGCGCATCGGTGGTTCGCCAATCGAGCGCCTCTGGCAACTCGCGCTCGTGCGCCTGGAGCTTAAGATAGTGGGGGCTCTTGCTCAGGATGGTGAAGAAGGCCTTGTCGCCCGTGGTAACGAAGAGCTCGCTTGCTGCCCAGAAACGCTCATCGCTCAGGGTGGCATCGTCATAGGGGCCGCCGCCGTGGTTATCGGCGTTGGTAATGAGCAAAGCCGGGTGCGCCTCCGCCGCCGCCCAGGCGCGCTGCGCAGCCGAGAGGCAGCGCTGCGCGAACTTGGGATCCAGTTTGGCGAACACGCGAGCGGCCTGGGCGGCGGTCGCCGCGAGGTTGAGCGTGGCCGCGGTGCTGACTGGACGGAGCTGTCGGGGCGTGGCCCCGAGCACCGGCAGCGTGCCGAGCGCGCTCCAGTCCGTATCGTGCATCTTGTGATGCACGAGGCCGGCCTGCGGATCGCCTTGTGGCACCTGCATCTTGAGCAGCCACTCCATCTCCCAGCGCGCCTCATCGAGCAGATCCGGCAGCTTGTTGCCGCTCTCGGGCAAATGCAGTTCGCCGTCCTTGGCGCCGGCTACTGGCAAACTCAGCTGTTGCGAAGCCTCCCAAAGATTCATCAGCAGCCAAACGCTGAGCCCGCCGTTGACCACGTACTTGCCGTAGTCGCCCGCGTCGTACCAACCGCCGCTCACGTCGAGCGAGTAGCTGCATTTCGCGTCCGGCGCGCATGGCACTCGAGTGTCCGTCGGATGCCCCGCGGGCCTCACCCAGCGCTCGTTCTCGACGTACGGTTGCTCGAGGGCGATGCCACTTCGAGTATAGAAAAAGTAGCGGAGTGCATCGCGGGAGAGCGGCTTCAGTGCGTGCGCGCGGATGGCGAATGCGTCGCTCTCGACAGCGCTCTTCAGCCCGTCTACTGGGCTGAGGCGGATACGGAGGCCTTCGCCGGCGCCGGTATACGAGGAAAAATCGATGCGCTGCACGAACAGCCCGCTCGTCGGATCTTTGCCGAACGGTGAGGTCGTGCCGTGGTGAACGACGACACCAGCGCGGTTGACGATCTCGAAGGGTACAGCCCTCTTCGCACTCGCTTCTGCGTCGCTGCCCGCGACAGCCCAGGTCGCGCGCTTGGGGCCGTTCGGAAAATAGCCGAGCTGATTGACGCGAATCGCTGGCAGCGGCACTTCGGCCGTCTTGGCGGCAGGGGTGAACGCAGGATCGGTTAGGTGCAGCTCGTCGATGCAGACCGTCACCGGCCCCTTGGCCTCGGGATCACCCATATGGAATGCGAACTCCGCCGAAGGATCGTCGGCAGCGGTCGGCGTGAAGCTGCCGCTGAACTCCTTGCGTGAGGTGCCGAGACTGGGGACGTCCGACCAATAACCCGTGTAAGGTGCCCCCGACATCCCGATCTGAGCGCGGACCTTGATCGGTGCAGAGGCCCAGGCCGTGTAACGCACCGAGTAGGTGTGCCCCTTCTCGATCGTCATCTCACGATGGCGAAGTTGTACATCCCAGGCGTTTTTCCCCGGATGGTCGACGCGCGCACAATACCCGCCGTCCTCGACGAAGGTGTCGCCCTTTGCCGGCTCGATGAACAACGGCATCCAGGGCAAGGTTTGATCGCCTTTGAAGGTCGAGCGCCCGAGCAGCTCGCCACCGGGAGCGCTCGCGCGCGCGGCGGCGGGAGCGGCGGCGGGAGCGTTGCCGGCCGCGGGAGGCGCGTTCGGAGTTGCAGAGCGAGCAGTGCACGCCGGGAGTAGGTTCACCAGGGCGCAAGCGGCCAACGCCAAGCGCGCTGCGCGCCGAAGGCTCGCGTGGTTTGACGGAAGGAAAGGATTTTGCATGGTAAAGAGGGCAGTCTTTTCAAGTCGCAGCAATAGCCGCACCTAGATGGGGTGACTCGGCGGTGTTGATCACGGATTCGACGAGGATCCCTCGGCTTGAATTTGTGCGTGGGACGCTTCGTTTAGCAAGCGCCGGATTCTACCTCCAATGGCGGACTCTTGCTGCTGGGCGATTACCTGATCGCGCCCTACGGTTTCACGGCCGAACAACGCTCCCTGTTCGTGCTCGATGCGCGCGCCGGAACAATCGTGCAACGGTTACCGGTGGTCGCAAACATTTGTCCCAGCGAGCGTTGGGCGCACCATTTGGCAGCGCGGTGAGCAATGCGACGCGCCGGGGCAAAAGGTGGGCGCAGCGACGAACCCGCACGTTGCAGGCGGCATGCTGCTGGTCGATACCAATACCGGCTCGACCGCGTTCCAATTCGAGTGAGCGGGTCTCGGCCGAAAAGGTGTCAGTGCACCGAGCGTTCGAGGGAGCGGGAGGTAGCGAGCGGAGGAAGAAGGGGCGATCGCATTCCAGCATCGCACCTCCGAGCCGCGCGCGATCCCCGGCCCGTGCCGCCGAAGGCTGTGACGACCTACGGGCCGATGCGTGACCATCAAAAAGAAAATCCCATCTGGTCAGTCGGGACAGTTCACCCCATGGCACAGGTTGAACGTGTTCATTTGCTGACCGCTCGCGTGCAGCTTCGTGCCATCGGGGCAGTCAACCGTTACTTGGTCGCCAGCGGCGCCATAGGTGAGCTGCTGCTCGCCTTTGGTCAGCACCGCACCAGCCGTACTCAAGGCGACGGTGATACACGCCTGATCGCTTCCGGCGCGATACAGGCCCGCTTCTGCGCCTGAGCGCACGATCTTCGAGCCATCGCTCCAGCTCACCGAGCCGTTGTCGCCGGTGCACGTTCCGCTCAGGTCTGGCTCGTAGCAGCCGGCGAGCATTTGCTCGAGGCAGGAACCGAACAGAGGATTGTCCTGGTCATCGCAGTTCGGAGCCGCATCGGGCTTGTCGCTGGTCGTGATGTACAAGTAGCTGATGCACATCTCGTCGCTGGTGCTCTCTCCCCAGGTCACGACTTCGCTCTTGTCGCGCGTATCGTAGCCGCAACGAATCGACAGCGAGCTGGGCTTTTCGATCGACAAAGGCTCGCTGTACCACCAGGCGTTCTGCCAGTGAAAGTCCCAGCGATCGACGTCGACCAAGCACTTTGACGCGCCGTTGTCTTCGAGCTCCACGCGCATCGTGCGGCCCAGCGTATGCATGTGAGGCATGGCGCCGTAGATCTTGAGACTACCTGGTGCCAGCGGCGAGGTGGCCATCGATTCGACGTGCGCCTGCCCGGGCGGCAAGCGAAGCTCGAGGTCCAACATGGCCAAGTATTCGCCCCTGATCGGCGGCGTGCTGGCGAACTTGAGCGCGACTTTCGTGCGGTCGGGCGCACTGCCGTTGTCGAGGTTGTAGTGGATCTGGATGATCAGCTCGCGGTGCGCGGCGAGCGGCACTCCGGTGCCGGCGGGTAAGTCGATCGCGCCTGCTCCGGGCGCCCACATCGCTACCGGGGAAGCGTCCACACCCGCGCCGCCGAAGCAGGGGTAACCGGCGCCGCTGGCCGCGTCATCGAGGGCGTGGGCGGCGGCCGCCTGCTCGTTGTTCGCGGGCTGGTAGACGATCAAGTGGTGCACTTCGCGCTCCTGGCCCGGAAACACTTGGTAGGCCGTGACGTAGCGAAGCGCGTCCACCGGCGATGGCACGACGAAGCAGCGGTAATCGTCGTGGCCGCTTGCGTCGCTGGGCGTGTAGGACGTGCCGATATCGAGCGTTGCGTCTGGGTCCGTGAGCGCAGCGGGCGCTTCTGGCAGTGGTGGCGCCTTGCTCGGATCACCCGCTGGCGTGCCCAATTTTGCCCAGCGTCCGAGCAAGCCGATTTCGTCGTCGCTCAGCCAGCGCGCATTCGAATAGGTGTTGCATTGTCCGCTATTGTCGACGGGCATCGGTGGCATTTTGCGCTCGGCCGTCGCGCTCGCAATCTCGCTCGCGTGAGGCCGGACCTCGTCGTAGCTAGTGAGCGGAAACGGCGCGATGCCGCCCTCGCGGTGACAGCCCGTGCAGTTGCGATTGATGAGCGGCGCGACGTCCTCGTAATATTTGGGTGCGGTCGTGGCCGCGTCACTCGAGGAGCAAGCGCTCGAGCCCCAGCCGGCGCCAATCAGCCCGAGCCCCGCCAAAAATCGGCGCCCCGCCCGCTCCCAAACAGCCCCAGCCGATGTCCGCCTATTCATCCTGCTATTCAATGCACAAGAGCTCGGTCTGCGCCGCTTGGGAGCGGAAATACTCACCACGAGAGCGGCCGCGCTGTCGACGCGACTAACCTTCTTGCGGATCGCGCTCGGAGTCGGGCTACTGTTCATGATTTCCAGCGGTACGGTAGTGGCATCGGGCATGTTGCTCACTTCTACGCGCCCGGAGGCTCCGGGTTCCGTGCTTCAGCTCCGGAGACGCCATTCGGCGTTCAGGCCCCGGCACCGCAGCGATCCTACGCGAGCGTGGCCAGTACGGGCGCGCTGAGCTCGTGGAAGAGCTTCTCGAGTTCGGCGGGCCCGAGCGCGGTTCGCGCGTCCAGCCACCAGGTCAGTAGCTCCAAGAACGCGCCGCCCAGGAAGTGAGCCGCGAGCGCAGTACGCGCCGCAGGCAGCCCCAGCGCCTGCAAATCTTCGCTAACGAGATCCAGAACCAGCTGCCGAAAGCGCTTCAGCACCGCTTGCCCGCTCCGTTTACCGACGAGCGCGCGAAATAGGCGTAAATTTTCGCTCGCGTGCTGGATCAGCGGGCCCGAGAAGCCCAGCAAACGTCCCGTGCGACCATGGTCCAGCTCCGCCTCCGCGGCGCGCAGAGCGCGCCGGAGATCGTCGAACCCGCTCAACAAGAGCTCCTCCTTGTCGGCGAAGTGCGTGTAGAACGTCGACCGACCGACGTCGGCACGCTGGCAGATATCGAGCACGCTGATCTGCTCCCAGCCGCGCTGCAAAATCAGATGGACCAGGGCATCGCGCAGCGTGCGCCGGGTGCGCAGCACGCGACGATCGGGTTTGGCGTCGACTCGCTTCATGGCTCTTTCGGGACAGATGGCGGGTTTAGTCCGGTAACGGACCCCAGGGCACTCGTGTTCTTGGCTGCCTGGGCGTGTGTGCTCATGGTAGACACTGTGTCCAATAAACAACGTGCAGTCCAGTTCGTCACGATCCATGAATTGAGCAAGAGCTACGCCACCCCGTCCGGCGTGTTCCTTGCGATCGATCGCATCAGCCTCGGGTTTGGCGCCGGAGAGTTCGTCGCCATCGTGGGCAAATCAGGCAGCGGGAAGTCGACGTTGCTGAACTTGATCGCGGGTATCGATCGCCCGAGCTCGGGGGAGATCCGGGTTGCTGGTGCCGCCGTACACCAGCTCGACGAGAGCGCTCTTTCTTCCTGGCGTGGGCGCAACGTCGGGATCGTATTTCAATTCTTCCAGCTTCTGCCTACGTTGACGATTCTCGAAAATGTGCTGCTTCCGATGGACTTCTGCGGCACCTATTCGGGGAATGCCGCCCGCCAGCGCGCACTTTCGTTACTCGACCAAGTGGGCATCGCCGATCAAGCCGACAAGCTGTCGGCGGCACTCTCTGGGGGCCAGCAGCAACGCGCCGCCATCGCGCGGGCACTTGCCAACGACCCGCCGCTGATCGTCGCTGACGAACCGACCGGCAACCTCGATTCACACACCGCCGGGTCCGTACTCGACTTGCTGCGAGGTCTGACCGAGCGTGGAAAGACCGTGATCATGGTCACGCACGAGCGCGACATGATCAGCATAGTCGATCGCGTGGTCACATTGGTGGACGGCCGTGTCTCGAGTCCAAATGCGACTTCGCACGACGTGCCGTCAGAGGTGAGCCATGCTTGACGTGCGCCTGCGAAAGCTCTGGCGCGACCTGCGCTCGGAGCCCGGCAGAGTCGGACTGATGGTCACGGCCATCGCCGTCAGCTTGATCGCGGTGGGCAGCGTGCTCGGCGCGTACGCAATTCTCACCCGGGAGATTGCCGTCAATTACCTCGGTACAAAACCCGCGTCAGCGACGCTCGAATTTGCGGCGGTCAGCCCCGAGCTCGTGCGAGCAGCTGGCCAGGACCCGCAAGTGAGCGCTGCGGAGGGGCGCGAAGTCGTGCTTTCGCGGGCGAAAGTCGGACCGGACTGGCGCCCGCTGCTGCTGTTCGTGATCGACGATTTTTCTGCGCTGCGAGTGAACACCTTCCGCTCACAGGACGGCGCCTGGCCGCCCCCGACTGGCTCGCTACTGCTCGAACGCAGTGCACGAGGGATCCTGGCCGCGACGACTGGTGAGCGGCTGCTGGTGAAAAGCCCGAATGGTAAAGCGACGCCGCTTTTGGTCAGCGGTCTGGTGCACGACCCCGGCTTGGCGCCCGCGTGGCAAGAGCGCGAGGGTTACGGCTACATCACTCGCGCGACACTGGCAGCACTCGGTGAAGCCCCGGTGTTGGGTGAGCTGCGCGTTCGCTTGCGCGACATTCACGACACCAAAGGTGCGGAGGTCTCTGCCCTGGCACTCGCAGAACGGCTCGAGCGTCGCGGTTTCCCCGCGCGTGAGATCCGCGTGCCCCCGCTGGATCAGCATCCCCACCAACGACAGATGACCACCATTTTGTTCTTGCTGCTCACATTTAGCCTGCTTTCGTTACTGCTGAGCGCGATCGTCGTGGCCACCTCGCTGGCCGCTTTGCTCGCGCGGCAAGTGCGCGAGATCGGCGTCATGAAGACCGTCGGCGCAACCACGCGCCAGATTGCGGCGATGTACTTGCTGCTCGTCGCAGGCTTGGGCGCCTGCTCAGTGCTGATCGCGCTGCCCGCGGGGATCGCCGGCGCGCGAGCCTTCGCCGGGGAAGTCGCGGAAATGCTCAACTTCACGTTGACCAGTCGAGCGCTGCCGGCCTGGGTGTTCGTCGTGCAGGCCGCTGCTGGGGTGGTCCTGCCTCTGCTGGTTGCAGCGGTCCCCATCGGCCGAGCAACGCGGGCTAGCGTACGCCAAGCCATCGAGCAATACGGCGCGAGCGCAGACACGGCCCGTCCAGGTTACGCCAGATTGCCTCCCGCTCTGCGGAACGCGCTGCGCAGACCGGGGCGGCTGGCCCTGACTCTGACGCTCTTGGCGGCCGGCGGCGCGATGTTCATGACCGCGCTCAATGTGTCCCGCGGCTGGCAGCGGAACCTCGACAAAATCTACGAAACACGGAAGTACGACGTCGAGGTGCGTCTGCACGCGCCCGCCTCGGCTGAACTCGCCGAGACACTGCGCTCCCTCCCCGAAGTGCGAAGCGTCGAAGCGTGGGGCTATAGTCCGGCGGCATTCGCGCGCCCCGAGCAGCTTCCCGTGCTGCGAACGTACCCCGATCGCGGGCACGGCAGTCTGTCCGTGCTCGCGCCGCCCGCACACACCGGCCTCATTCGTCTTCCCGTGCGCGCGGGCCGCTGGTTGGAGCCCGCTGATACCGATGCGGTCGTACTCAATCACGTAGCGTTCGCGCAAGCCAATGCCGCTGGGGTGGGCGTCGGCGAGCGCGTTTGGCTTTCGCTCGACGGACAGCGGAGCAACTGGCGCGTGGTCGGGGTGGTGGAAGAAATCGGGTCGGCCGGCGTGGCCTACGTCACCGACTCGGCGTTCTCTCGAGTCATGGGCACTGGTGGCAGAGCACGCATGCTTCGAATCGTCACCCGCGCGCAAACCGCCCCGGAACGCCAAGCCGCAATTCGCTCAATCGATGACGCCAGCGCGGCGGCGGAGGTCGAGCTGGTGACCCCATTGAGTGAGCTCCGCACGGCCGTCGGTGATCACGTCGTGATCCTCATGCGGGCCTTGCTCGCGATGGCAGTGGTGATGGCAATCGTCGGCGCGTTGGGGCTTGGCTCGACCCTGGGTACCAGCGTCGTCGAACGCACTCGAGAGCTGGGCGTCATGAAGGCACTCGGAGCGACTCCCGCGCGCATCTCGCGACTGATCGTTGCCGAGGCCGCATTCATCACAGCCCTCAGCTTCGTATTCGCTCTGACCGCCTCGGTGCCGCTCACGTTCGCCGTCGACTGGCTCGTGGGCAATCTCGGATTTTTGGCGCCGCTGCCGCTGGTGATTGGCGTTTCACCCGCGTTCGTCTGGTTGGTGCTGTCGGCTGTGGTCGGGCTCAGCGCCTCTTGGCTGCCCGCCCGGCGCGCCGCGGCGCTCTCGGTCCGGGAGGCGCTCAGCTGCAATTGAGTGCTGCTCAGCGCGTAGCTTCGGCGATCGGCCGCACAACGCCAGCCCAACCCCAGCGGGCGCTAACCCAAAAGAGTGAGTAACCCGCCCTCGTCGCAGAGGCATGCCTAGCCACACGCGCAAACGCCCCCCACCAGTGCGTCCATAGCGATTGGCGGCGCCGGCCAAGCGGGGTTATTCGCCCGGCGTAAGCTGCGCCGACCCGACTTCGACCGGCGGGCGCCCCGCTCCCTAGCGCCCGCTCAGCGTGGTTCGGACGCCTCCGCGTGAAAAATCCGCCAGGCCGGCTCGGTTTTACCGGGGCCAGGCCCTTCCCAGGGTACGGGTGTCGAGACTAATGTGCCGGGCATGCAGCAGCGATATCTCGGTTTGTTCGCGTTGGCCCTCGTGGCGTGTGCTGAGTCCGGCCCTGGTGAGGTGAAGACTCCCGACCAGATCTTGGCCGAGCAAGAGGCTCTGGGCGACGAGCAGCTCAAGAAGCAGCGCAACGCCAGCGACTACGCGGACACCTCGGGCTCGACCGAAGAAGAGAAGAAGCGTGAATGGGACGCCAAGCAAGCGGACCTCGAGCTGCATCGCGCCGCGCACTCGGCGGAGACCTGCCCGGAGTCCGTGGTCGAAGGCGACAAGAACATCGATCCGAAGACAGGCAAGCCGCCAAAGGGTTCCAAGCCGGCGCCCAAGAGCAAAGACACCAAGGCCAACGTCTCGATTCTGTTTGCCAACGACGGTCACGTGAAGACGCTCACGGTCAGCGCGCCCTATGACGAGAACGCCGTTGGCAAGTGCGTGCAGCGCGCGTTGAACGCGGTGATCGTCCCGGCCTACGTCGGCTCGGAGCACACGGAGGAGTGGGTGATCGACCTCACCGGCGCCAAGAAGTCTGGTCCCGCCGGCGCTGCCAAGAGCGAGTGAGCCGCTACCGAGTGCTCGGGTGAGCGCTTCGCTTCAAGCGAGCCAAAGCCCGAGCACGACCAGCACGCTGAGCAGCCCCACCGAGATCATTGCCAGCGCTTCCCAAGGCTCGCTGCGCGGATCGCTGAAACGCAGTTCGAGTGAGGTGATGCGGCTCACCTCACGGCGTTTGCGTCCGGAGAGAGCCAAGTTTGCGGCGCGCAAGCCTGGGTCGTAGTGCTGCTCGGGCTCGATCATCGGGAGCACTGCACTGCCACGGCTTTCGGGCCGCGTCGATAACTTCCTCCGCGAAAGCGGGCCATGCTCAGCGAAAGCCTGCCTTGCTCAGCGAAAGCGGGCCTTGCCCTTGCTCTCCCACCACTCCTGATAACGGTCCTGCGCGCGCTGTCGTTCTTTTTTTGGCAGATCGTCGTAGTAGCCGAAATATTCTTTGGTCAGGCTCTTGAGCTCGTCCCCGGCGGCTCGGCGCAGATCCTGGTTCTCGTGCATCAGTGAGTCGATCAGCCACTCGATGCGGTGGCGGTTCGAATTGGCGAGCCACCACTCTTCCCAGAGCGCTGCCTTGGTACCGAAATCTTGTCGTGCAATGACACCGAGTGCCCAATGTGCGGAGCGCACGATGTCTGGGGAGCCGTCTTCGAGCAGGCGGATCAGGGTTGGAATGACTAACGGCGCGCGCAGCTCGGCCAGTGCCTCGATCAGCGAATGGCGGCTGTCTTCCGGGCGCGTCACGTCGCTGACCGTCTCGGCGATCTTTGCCTGTAAGGCCTCCGCTGCCTCCGGATGATGAAGCAACATGTGACCTGCGGCGAGCGCTGCGCGCTGCACGTCCGCGTCGTCGTCGGTCAGCCTTCGCACCACGGCTTGGGCCGATTCAGCGCTGGGCATCTCGCCCAATAGCCGCGTCGCCCAAGCGCGCACTACGGGATCTCCGTCGGCCGTGCGCACGGCGACAAACGGAACGGGCCGGGTGCCCATGCGCGCGAGCGTGCGCAACACGGGGCCGCAGTCCGAGGCTTTGCCTGGTCCGTCACCGGAGCTGCGCCTGAGTTCGGCGGTGATCGGTCCGGGGAAGATGCTGGCCAGCACCGTGATCGCCGTGTCCCCGATCTGCACCAGTCGATCGCCGGCAGTCGGGTCGCCGTCCAGCAAGCGATCGACGAACTCTTGCGTGTCACTGGCGAGGTCGACGATGACGCTGGGCAGCCCCACGTCTTGCGAGAGGTCACGGGGGGGCAGCGGGCGTGCGCTGTACGCGAGCGCGCGCGAGGCCGGAGCGAGCGGCACCCCGCTGACGTCGGAGATCGGCGCGTACTCGTCGTCTCCCTCGAGCTCGCTGGAGCTCGCAGAGACGTCGATTTCCGGTGCGTCGGACGCGGGCAAGGGCGGTGGACCTTCGGACACCAACTGCAGGCGAGGGAGCGACCCGGAGCGAAGTGATGTAGGGATGGCGTCCGCCAGCGGCCTTTCTGGACCAAGGCCGCTCGGCGTCGTAGCTCTTAGCTCCTGGCCGACGCCGGGCTTCGTGCCGCGCTCGACCTTCGCGAACGGCATGCCGCCGAGCTCGGAGCCCCAGCCGTCTTCGGCGGCCTCACCCTTGCGCACGAGGCGAGCTGACGGGGGCGGGGCCGAAGTGCCCACGCCGGGACGCCGGGAAGATACTGGGCCGATCGAAATCACCGGGATGGCGACGGTGGGCGCAGGCGTGTAGTGGGGCGTCGGCGGTGTGATCGGATCGGGCGCCGGGCTGGGTGCTGGGGGGGAGCGCTTCGCGCCGGGCGCCGGCGGAGGACGCGAGCTGGATTTGGCCGGGCGCGAACTGCGAGAGCCCGCGTCGAAGCGCTCCTCGATCAACGACGCCAGCGTCGCTGCGCGCTCCCCTGCGTTCGGCAGCGGATGCGCCGGTTCGCGTGGCCTGCCCAAGCGCACGCTAGGCGCCGGCGCATCCCCGCCCTTGTCTCGCAGTCGCTTGCGTAAGATCAAACGCTCGAAGGCGTCGGCGACCAGCGGCGCGAACGAGATCACTTCCCCGACCGCTTGCAGCTCGACGTCACGCTCGCCATGGTCCCCGTACAGAATCAGTACTGTGCGACCGCGTACTTGCACTGGCAAGAACAACACCAAGCGCCCAGGGCGGCGCTCCAGATCTTTGGCGAGTGCGCCATCGAGTCCGCCGCTGCCCAGGCGCGTCAGCTCGTACGTAGCGGCGTCACGCGCTCGAGACATCGCGCTCGGCAAATCGAGCGGGACACCGACAGCCACGATGCGAGAACGCGGAGCACCTGCGCCTGCCGCGTCGCGGCCTTCGGCCAAATCGCCTTGCACCGCGAAAAGCGCGGCATAGTCGAAATACTGGCTGGCAAAATCGAAGAACGCGCGCAACACATCGTCACGGGTCTGGGCTTCGAGCAGACCGCGCTCCGCCATCGCAGCGGTGAACGGGCCGATCCGGCGCTGTCGGCCGGTTGCTGCAGGCTTAATCAAGCTCGAGAAGTCCGGTAACGCGGGCGCGCGCGGAACGCGCGGCTGGACGCTAGGTGCAGACTTGGGCGGCGCTGAATTGGGCGGCGTCTTGGCCGGTGCGGCACTGGCCGGTGCGGCATTGGCCGGTGCGGCATTGGCCGGTGCGGCATTGGCCGGTGCGGCATTGGCCGGTGCGGCATTGGCCGGCGCCGAGGATTGATCGGGCCGCGCGGTTTGGGGTCCACGCCCGGGCAGCGTCACTTCAGGTCGGACCGGGATCGAGCTCGGACTCGGATCGGGCCGGCCACTCAAGCGAGCCAGCACGCGCAACGAACGCCGATCCAAGGGACTGCCGTAGTCGCGCGCGATCGCTTGGCGCACGCGCACCAAGAGTGCCACCTTCTGCACGATCTTTGCGCCCAGTGAGAACGCGAGATCTTGTTCGGTTTCGCTGGGGAGAGGCTCCGCGACGGCCAAGGTCAGCGTGCCTTCACGCTCTTCGAGCGGGTAGAGCGCGAAGCGTTGCGCCACGTCCGCTGGGACGAGACGACGCACGTACTCCGGAGCGACGGTCAACTCACCTGTCGGGGCAGCCTCGAGCTCGTGGCTTTCGGCAAGCACCTTGCCGAGCCGCTCCTCACTCACGGCCGCGAGCTCGAGCAAATTCGTGATCAGATCGCCGCCGTACAGCGACTGCCGTGACAGCGCCTCTTCCACGTCGCGTACCGAGGCGACCTGCTGGTTCACGATGCTCGAGCTCAGCGAGGGCATTTCTCGACTGAAATGCATACTCGCACCGCCTTCCTTTGGCCAGCGATCCCGACCGGCGCCAGGGCCGAAAGCCGCCCCGAGGTTCCCGACCAGCGCTTTACGGCGGCGTGCTCGTCGTCCGGTCGGCCCTCATTGCGCCGCCGCCGAGCCGCGAGGGGGCTGTCCGGCTTGTTTCGGTAAAGTGCCACGATCATCTCGGAACGAGCACCCGAAGCCAGGCCTTTGGGTCGTGTGGCCCGCAATCAACTTCGTGCCCGAATACTTCGTTACCGCTTTGGTTCAACGGACAGGATCTTGGAGCGGAAGTCTTTGACGCAGAAGCGCGCCGCGGCAGCGAGTTCGTTTTTCAAACGATCGGCGTGGTCGGCCAGAAGCTGATCGTAGGTCGGCGCGCGGGGCGTGTCTTCGGAGAGATGAGTGCATGTCCCTTCGGCGATCACAGCCCCCGACTTACCATCGATCGGGCGTACGACCTTTGCGTCGATCAGGCGGAGATTGACGCGGTAGCCGACCTTGTACCGCGGGTCGTTGAAGTCGAAGGGTTCTAGGCCCCAAGCATCCGTCCAGACGTCCAAGACCAGATCAGCTGTTGGGTCCACCGCGCTGATGCGCGTAGGGTCGTCATCGACAGCGGCGAGGACGACCGGGGAGGGCCGCAAACCGTAGCGACGCAGAAGAGTGTTCCCCAGCTCGCGCGCGATGGTGAACGCCGGGTCGGCAATCTCGTTTTCGCGGACCATGCGCTCTCCTGCATCCGAGACCGCGCTTGCCGCCGTGAGCCCCCCCGTGAGCCCACCGAGTGCGGGCGCCGAGAGATTGGGGATTGAGCCGGTGAGAGGAGGTGTGCGCCGAACCGCCGTTGCAAGCCGATGGTCTTTCAGATTCGCAGCAGCCTCTGCGGTCAACTGGCTCTGCAGCCCAGCACATGCGGCGACATCACCGCGGCAGCCAGGAGGAACGACCTCATCCCGAACGCTTCCCCGAATCTATGAGCAACCCAATACTGCCACTATAGCCGCGTCACATCCAGCGCGCATCGCAGCGGCAGCGCGTGGCCCCGGCACTGGGCGCCGGGGCTCGCCTCGCATCAGGCGGCGCTCTTCTTGTCAGGCTTGACACCAAGGGCGTTCGGCGGGCCTGCCTCCTTGGCAAGACGATGCACTTGGGATGGCAATAGGTCGACGGTCTTCTTGCGCACGGCTTCGAATAGGACCGGATCTGCCAAAATCGCATCGCGTGTCCTGTCCCGGCCCTGGCCGATGCTCTTGCCGTCGAACAGATAGTGCGAACCATTCTTTTCCAGAACTCCGGCCAGCGCGGCGGCCTCGACCAAGTCCGCGCCCGAATCGATGCCCGTGCCCCAGCGAATGTCGAACTCGGCCTCGGTAAACGGAGGAGCGCACTTGTTCTTGACCACCTTCACGCGCGTTCGGTTCCCGACTACATTTTCGCCGAGCGTGACCTTTCCCGTGCGTCGCACATCGAGCCGGACGCTGGCGTAGAATTTGAGCGCGTTTCCACCGGTCGTGGTCTCCGGATTGCCGAAGACTACGCCGATCTTCTGGCGCAGCTGGTTGATGAAGATCAGCGT